>Ga0066376_10001639_pt1 | contig 21629 bp, 20 predicted proteins | sample Knorr_S15_td_Bot_FD_77009 | JGI IMG/M metagenome (GOLD analysis project Ga0066376, IMG submission 77009) | Marine microbial communities from Southern Atlantic Ocean transect - Knorr_S15_td_Bottom_ad_5009_LV_A | ecosystem: Environmental > Aquatic > Marine > Oceanic | place: Southern Atlantic...
ACATTTGAAATGTTCAAAATCAAAGTTTGATGTATTCCTAGTAAAACGTTGGCACACAAAACTGTCTCTAAAAAACAACAGTTATCCTTTTGTCTAACTCATCGGACATTTTTACAAGCCAGTATTCTCCACTAATCCACAATGTGTGTGTTTGTAAAGCATTGTAAATTATGAAAATTATAAAAAATAACGGCGACTATTTCGTGTTGGAATAGCTTTTGCTCAAGTCTCTGTGTGTTATCCAACATTCACTTTAGCCCTTCGGCAAGGAATTCGGTTTTTCACGATATTAGTGGATAAAGAAAGGAGGAAAGCGCCTTTCTCGTGTGGCTTCAATCAATACCGTTTTTGTAAAAGACGCTTTTCAGTAAGTAAGGCGTGTAACGAGTTGTTGATGGTCATCTGGATAACCATTGTTTTCATAAGGAGAGGACAAATGGCTAAGCCAGTTTCAATTTTCGGTAAAGATTTACAAACGAATGTGCGCCAGCGCAATAAGCTGTCACACCTTCTTTTAGCGATGAGCAGTGTCATCGCATTATTTGCGTTTCAACAAGCCGGTGCAGTTGAGGTTAACAACGACAATCAGCCTCAAAAAGCATCGCCGGTTCTTCAGTCAATTATTGATGCTGCACGCCAGTCAGCGACAGAGAGCTACGAGCAGGACGATCACGGGTTAAACAGCAAGCTTAAAGAAATTGACTACACTACGTATCGTTCAATTCGCTTTAAGCCCGAGCAGAGTCTTTGGCATGGCGAGAATGACTACGAACTGCAATTTTTTCACCCGGGTTTTTTATATGAATACCCCGTCACTATCCACACCATTGGTGAAAGCAATAAGCCTGAACCCCTCGCGTTCAACAGTGACATGTTCAACTACGACGGGTCTGCGTCGGGGTTAGCTGAGCTAACGGACGAAAAGTCAGGGTTTGCCGGATTTCGCGTTCACTACCCTATCAAGAACGAAGAGTATAAAGACGAGTTTGCTGTATTTTTGGGGGCATCTTACTTCCGTCTTGTAGGTAAAAATCAAGTGTACGGCATCTCAGCACGAGGTCTTGCGATTGATACGGCGCTAGCCAAAGGCGAAGAGTTCCCCCACTTCACAGAGTTCTGGGTCATAGAACCGGGTGAGGGTAAGCCTATTACTGTTTATGCGCGTCTTGAGAGCCCTTCTGTAGCGGGCGCGTACAAATTTGTCATACAGCCTGATATTGATACCAGCGTTAAGGTAGAGAGTTGGTTATTTGCCAGAGATGACGTGAGCAAGCTAGGCATTGCACCGTTTACCAGTATGTTCTTGTATGGCGAGAACACAGAAAAGCGCCATGACGACTATCGTTCAGAGGTGCATGATAGTGACGGTGTACTCATGGTAACTCACGCTGGTGAAGAAATTTGGCGTCCGCTGACTAACCCTGCACGCCTTCAAGTCACGTCACTTAGCGATGCAAACCCTAAAGGATTCGGCATGCTTCAACGCGACGGCGAATGGGATAATTACCTCGACGCAGAGGCCAATTACCATATACGCCCAGGGCTATGGGTGACGCCAGAAGCTGGTTTTGAGAAAGGCCGATTAGAAGTCGTCGAAATTCCGACTAAGTCCGAAATACACGACAATATCGTGGCTTTTTGGACGCCTGAAAAGCCATTCAATTCGGGCGAATCACTGTATTTCGCTTACGAGCTTAAAACCGTAGAACAAAATCCGTTTGTCAGTGAACTGGCCTCAGTAGTACGTACCCGCCAAGGCAAGGCTGTGTTGCCGGGTGACGAGTTTAAAAACGACAGTCTAAATACGACACGACAGTTCAGCGTGGACTTCAGCGCGCCTTCTGCCATTGCTTTTGACAACGAGTCGATGAAGTTGGTGGTACAGGGTACTAACGGCACGGTTTCTCAGCAGCGCCTTTATCCCGTTGCTGATGGACAAGAGTGGCGCGCCACCTTCTTTGTTAAGCCGAAAGAAAAGCAGACGGTAGATATGCGCGCTTACATAGAGAAAGACGGTAAACGTGTGAGTGAGGTTTGGAATTATGTCTACCAACCAAAATAATCGCGCTTGGGCAGCGGTATCGGACGAGGCTAAAGCCGTGCCTCAGGTTAAAAGTGATGGCACTGCACGTGCTTCACATTTCATCTTAAAAGGAGAGCATATGCGTTTGTTTATCATGGCAATGCTAGTTATTCCAAGCACGGCACTGGCCGGTTGGAGTTTGTACGAAATCTTTTTACCTAACGGCCTTACCAACCTAGAGATTGCACAGCTGGGGTTGGGGCTAACCCTGTTCGCATGGTTGTGTATGGCGTTTTGGACAGGCATTATCGGTTTCTTTTTACAGCTTTTTAACGTCGACCCGTTGAGCTTGTGCAGAAATCAAACGCCTCCTGATGCTACTGCGCCATTAACGCAAAAGCACGCCGTGGTCATGCCGGTTTATAACGAAGATACCCGCCGTATTATGGTGGGATTTGAAGCTTGTATTCGCGAATTAATGGAAAGTGACAACAGTTCTAAATTCGACTTTTTCATGCTCAGCGACACCCGCGATATGGAAAAAGCGGATGCAGAGCTACGTGCCTTTACCCGTTTGAAAAAGCGTTTAGGTGCCTTCTCTAGTCAAGTGTTTTATCGTCGTCGCGAACAAAACCTGCACAGAAAAGTGGGTAACCTTAAAGAGTTTTGTGAACGCTGGGGTGCAAACTACGAGTCAATGATTGTATTAGATGCCGACAGCGTAATGACTGGAGAGCGCATGCAAGACTTGGCGCGTCGTATTGAGCAAAACCCTGATACGGCGTTAGTGCAGACCATTCCAATGCCGGTACGTCAAAACACCTTCTTTGGTCGTTTTGTGCAGTTTGCTGCTCATCTTTACAGCCCAATGTTGGCGACAGGTCTATCGTTTTGGCAAACAGACAGTGCAAACTATTGGGGGCACAATGCCATTATTCGTATTGCACCATTTATGCAGCACTGCGGGCTACCTACCCTTGAAGGGCGCGCGCCTTTTGGCGGTGAAATTTTAAGTCATGACTTTGTTGAGGCTGCCCTACTGCGCCGTGCTGGCTGGCAGGCCTACTTGCTTACCGACACCACGGGCAGCTATGAAGAAGTGCCAAGTAACATTGTTGACTACGCGATTCGCGACCGTCGTTGGGTGCAGGGCAACATACAGCATTTAGGGTTATTGAACGTTAAAGGTCTTCAAATGGCAAACCGCCTGCACTTCTTATTTGGTGCGTTTGCGTACATCTCTTCACTCATACTATTTTGCATGTTGGCGCTAGGCACAGCAGATGCGTTAATTCGCGCCACATCGGTGCCGGAGTTCTTCGTGTCTGAATACCAGCTGTTCCCTAGTTGGCAGGTAGCGCGCCAAGACATGATGATGGTAACCATGTGGGGTACGGCGGCCTTATTATTCTTGCCTAAACTTCTCGGTATTACTTTAGCTTTAATAAAACGTCGTGGCGAATTTGGTGGCGCGTGGTCTTTGCTTAAAGGGGCAGCAATTGAATTAACTATGGCCGTGCTTATTGCGCCGCTAATGATGTTCTATCACAGTTATTTTGTGATTAGCGTTTTTGTTGGCCACTCTGTTAAATGGGAAGCGCAAGAGCGTGAAGGGCGTAAAGTGCCTTGGAAAGTTGCAATCAAACACACGCAAATTATGAGCTGTTTAGCGGTAGCGTGGGGCGTAACTACTTTCTACTTCACCCCGTCGCTATTTATGTGGTTGTTACCCGTATTAGTAGGCATGGTGTTAGCGGCGCCGGTTATCCGCTTAACAAGCAGCGATAAACTAGGCATAGCCATGCGTAAGTGGGGCGTGTTTGTCATTGACCAGGAAGTGAATGAGTGTAAAGCACTTAAGCGTTTACGCGTTGCAATGGGGTATTTCGCTATATCACAGCACAAGGCAGAAGTACCTGCGCTTCCTGATAACGTGTGGCAGAGCATGCCAGAGCAAGTACTAAGTCAAAAGCCATTGCCTATGCGCCACAGGCTTCCTAACAGCGCATAATAGACTCACAGTAGATATCAAAACAAAAAAACCGCACATGTGAAGTGACCCCCATTAGTTGGACATTCCAATTATTGGGGGTCTTTTTATGTCAAAACACAATAGAGCGTTTAAAATAAAGCTCGCTCAGCTAGTCGAAGAGAAAAATTCTGAAGCTTTAGGTAGAAAGTACAGAGTAAGCGCTCGGCTTATTCGCTATTGGTTTCAGGTTTATCAAATAAACGGCTCAAATAGCTTTATTCATAAGCAGCTACCTTATTGTAGCGAGTTCAAAATCCATGTGCTAAAGACGATGGAAATGAACAATTGGTCATTGGGTTATACCAGCGCCTATTTCGACTTATCATCCCCTGGTATTTTATTTCAATGGCAAAAGCTTTATGCTCGCAAGGACATATCCCGTCTCAACCCCAAAAACAAAGGTAAGCCCCGCGTGACTAATAACTCTTCAACTCCTAAACCATCATCAGAGATGACTGAAAAAGAGCTTAGAGAAGAACTCGATTATTTACGTGCAGAGAACGCTGTCTTAAAAAAGTTAGAAGCCTTGGCTCAAGCCAGAAAGAAAAAAGCAAAGACAAAACGATAGTTGTCGAAGAGCTCAAGGCAATATATAGCTTACAACATTTATTAAGAGTTACAGGGCTTCCCAAGAGTGTGTATTACTACCATCGTAATGCGCTGAATCAGCCTTGTTCCAATACTGACTTACGCGTAAAAATCCGTGATATCTATCACAAACATAAAGGGCGATATGGCTATCGTAGAGTGACTTACGCTTTACGAGCGATGGGCTTAGTGGTTAACCATAAGCGTGTACAACGCCTAATGTGCGAACTTGGTTTGAAGTCAAAAGTCAGGCCTAAACGTTATAAGTCTTACAAAGGTGAAATCGGCAGAATCGCCGAAAACAAATTGAATCGTGAATTTACTGTAGAACAGCCTAATCAAAAATGGGTGACTGATGTAACTGAGTTTAAAGTGAATAATCAGAAGGTGTATCTGTCACCGATAATAGATTTATTTAATCGAGAGGTCATTAGCTATGAAGTGCGGACATCTGTAACGTTACCCTTAGTTACAGATATGCTTAAAGCCGCGACTAGTAAGCTATTACCACATGAAAAGCCACTCATACACTCTGACCAAGGATGGCAATATCAAAATAAACAATACCAAAATCACTTGAAACAGAATGGGCTACTTCAAAGCATGTCTAGAAAAGGAAATTGCTTAGATAACGCTGTTGCAGAGAACTTCTTCGGCATATTAAAAACTGAGATGTACCACAATAAAACGTTCAAAGATGCAAATGAACTTATTGAAAACATCAAAGAATATATCGATTATTACAACAACGAACGTATTAAGCTAAAACTAAAAGGCCTGAGTCCGATACAATATCGAAATCAGACCTTGGTTGCCGCTTAGAAATGAGTCCAACTTAATGGGGTCACTTCACATGTGTGCGGTTTTTTATTGCGTTTAGTCACGTGCCACCTAGCTTTTTATCGATAGACGGCGGCAATAACAATGTTTTATTGAGTAAACGTAACTGAAAACGTTACGGGTACTGTTGTTGTTATGCTCTTAAGCCCTGCAATTTTTTGAAGTGCAGCTACGCCTTCAGCAAGTCCAAAAGACTCTGCTTTAATTAACGTTGGTGACGTGGTTGATACGGTAAGCGTATCGTCGTCTACTTTACTTGCTTTAACAGAAAATGACGTAGGAACGGCTTTTCCGTGCAACATCAAAATACCGTCTACCTTCCCGTTAACAACTTGGCCCGATTTCAGGTTCATCATCGACTCAGGCAAGTTGGCTTCAAATGTCGCTTGTGCAAACTTGGTCACGTTGAACAGCATCTCTTGCATTCGCTTGTTGCGAATATCAATGGCTGTATTCACTGACGATAAGTCAACCGCCACGTTAAGTTTGCCACCGTCAGACAGCGTACCATCAAAGCTATCAAACTTATGTACTTCGGTGACTTGTGCATTCTTCGTCGATAAGAAGTGTAGTGCACTTGTTTCGCCGTCTATTGACCAATCGGCTGCGGCGGGAAATGCTAGCCCACATGCGAGCAATGCTGCAGACAACGTGCGAATACGTGTAGTCATCATAGGTTACTCCTTTTACTTTTTGGTTCCATCTGGCTTGATTTAACCACTACCAGAGTAATGTGGCCCAGCAACATTACTACGCTATTATACGTAGGTTAACACGCTGCGCTAAGTAAATTATTACGCGCTAGTGCTGATGTGGGTTTACGAAGTCATCATACTGGACTACATCTTGCCATGGCACCCTTTGATCGCCCATTACCACAAAATCTGGGTTCTCTAGCGAATGACGCTGATTGTAGGTAAGAGGTTCGAAGTTAGCTGCGGCAATACTCCCACCCGCTTCAGAAACAATGCATTGCGATGCGCCAGTGTCCCATTCGCCGGTAATACCGATGCGCATAAACACATCAGCTTTTCCTTCGGCAATAAAGCAGGCTTTCAGGGAACAGCTTCCCAATGGAAGCGTTTGGTATACGCGCTTGGCGCACATTCTGCTGAGCACTTTTTCTCTCGACTGACGACGGCTTATTGCAATCATCACCACACTATTTTTAGGGTCGTCTAGCTTACGTACGCTTATTGGGTGCTCGCCATCAGGTGATGACTTAAACGCGCCTTTGCCTTTCTGGGCGTAATATAACGACTGCCCTGGCGGCCAAAAGATAACGCCTATTGTCGGCTCATTATTCTCTATTAGCGCAATGTTTACTGCGAAATCACCGCTTCTAGCAATGAATTCTTGGGTTCCGTCGATGGGATCGATTAACCAGTATCGAGGCCAATGCTTTCGCTCTTCTAGACTTGCATGTTTGTTTTCCTCTGAGAGGATTGGGATATCAGGCGTTGCGGCTTGTAAGCGCTTGTTGATGATATCATTTGCCAAATAATCTGCGCTGGTAACGGGAGACTCATCGTCTTTTTGATAAGCGTCAAACTCCCCTTTATCGTATACTTCTAATACGGCTTCACCGGCTTCGATGGCAATTTCTTTCGCAAGTTCTAGTAGGTCGGCATGGGCGTCATCGGGCATTGTTTATTGTTCCTTAAACCACTTTTGAGCTAAAAACAGCGCGGCTATACAGCGTGCTTCTACAAAGTCTTCTCGTGCAAGTAAAGCATCTGCTTCATCTAAAGGCCAGTGAATCACCTCAAGAGGCTCAGGTTCGTCGCCTTCAAGTTGCTTTGGATACAAGTCTCGAGCCAAAACAATGGTCATATTGGCGTTAAAGAAAGTGGGCGCCATGCTGACCTTATGAAGCTCCACAAGATCATTGGCCGCGAAGCCTGCCTCTTCTTGTAGTTCGCGATTAGCAGCTTCAATGGCAGTTTCGCCAGGGTCTATTAAACCTTTTGGAAAGCCTAGTTGATACGAATGTGTGCCGGCAGCATATTCACGAATTAACACCATGGTGTTTTCATCAAGCATAGGCACTATCATTACCGCGCCCCTGTTTCCGCCAGCCATCCGCTCGAATTCACGGGTGGCGCCGTTCGAAAACTCAAGGTCTAAGCGTTCTACCCTAAAGAGTTTGCTTTGCGCAACGATTTCACGAGAATGAATTTGTGGTAACGGTTTGTTCGGATCAATTTTTGGCATGTCTATCGCTACAACTTTGTTATCATACTTGTATACAATTTCTTAGCTTACTTCATTATAAGGAAAATCGCTTGCCCTTTCTGCCCTGGAATGAAATAGAAACTGTACTGTTAGACATGGACGGCACTTTGCTGGACCTTCATTACGACAACCAGTTCTGGCTACATCATTTGCCTAAACGATTAGCACAAATAAGAGGAATTTCAGAGGCGCAGAGTCAACGTGAAATGACTGCGCGATATGAGTCAGTATTCGGGCAAATTCAATGGTATTGCTTAGATTACTGGGCTGAATCTCTCGAAATGGACTTAGAAAATGAGTTTATGCCGCTGAAGCGTGAGCTGGCACATTTGCTCGCCCTTCGTGACGATACAATTCCGTTCCTTGATGCGCTTCATGACTCAGGCAGGCAGGTGGTATTAGTGACCAATGCGCACCCAAACAGTTTGGCGCTAAAGATAGAGCATACCCAGCTCGACGCACATATCGACAACCTCATCTCTACCCATGAGTTCGGCGTAACCAAAGAGTCTCAGCTGCTATGGGAAAGATTACGGGCACGGGTAAAGTTCGATGCCCATCGCACTCTATTTGTCGATGACTCACTGCCAATTTTAAATGCGGCAAAGACATACGGTATTAAACATTTACTTGCTGTCGATAACCCTGATAGTACTTTGCCAAATCGCAATATTAGTGAGTTTCCAGCGGTGCGCGATTACCGTTTAATGCTAGAAGATATTAAGCAGAACCCTGTTGGGACTGTTTCGAAAGGACGTTTTTAAAGGACGAAAGCACATGGTTTCTGACACAATTTATGTAGGGTCGCTGAATCCGGTAAAAATTAATGCTGCGCTCAATACACTCTCTGACACACTAGAGCACGATTTCGACGCTCAGGGTATGGCTGTACCAAGCGGCGTGCCTGACCAGCCAATGAATGAAGATGAAACGCGCTTGGGCGCCATTAATCGCGTGAAGGCCATGCTTGCTCATCATCAAGGTGGTCTCACAGATGCGTGGTATGTGGCAATTGAAGGTGGTGTGGATGTATTTGAAGATGGTCCTGCTACCTTTGCCTATGTGGCGATATACCATGAAGGTCACTGGTCGGTAACGCGAAGTGCAAGCTTGCCTCTTCCTGTAAGCGTATATCAGGCGCTACAGCGTGGAGAAGAACTTGGGCCAGTTATGGACAAGCTCTTTGATACAGTAAACATAAAGCAAAAAGGGGGGGCTATTGGTTTGCTTACTCTTAATCACGCCTCGCGACAAAGTGTTTATGAAGTGGCGTTAACGCTTGCTATGGCAAAGTTCCATTTCCCTGACTTATACACGGACTAGTGTTGAACCTCTTGTGCTGTACAACAAGGCGCATTACACCGTTAATCAAACAGAGCGCCGCAAGGGTATCCTTACTTAGGAAAAATGATAAGGCGATCGCAACGGTCGCCCTGAAATCTTTACTGCGATAGGTAATCTTTTCTGGATCCTTTCTGACACTATCCATTACTTAGACTTCAAGTTACTTCTATATTATTGAAAATAGGTTAAAAAATATTTTTTGACACCTTGGCTTTTTAGTTGCACTTCCTTCAGACCAAACGGAATAAGGAGAGTGACAATGAGTGAGACAATCAATACCTACAACCCTGCTACAGGTGAAAAGATCGATCATTATCATTTGATGTCAGCCGAGGACGCCGAGCAAGCAGTTACCCGTTCACAAGAAGCCTATTTGAACTGGCGCCGTACGTCATTTGAGACCCGCGCAGATTTATTTAATAACCTTGCAAATCTGATGGAAGAGCGAATTGATGATCTCGCCAGCCTGATGACCCGGGAAATGGGTAAGGTTACCGCGCAAGGAAAGCAAGAAGTGCAGCTATGCGCTGAAATATGCCGCTATACGGCCGAGCACGGCGCTTCAATTTTGGAAGACGAACATCGTATTTTCGAAGGCGGTCGAGCAATCATTACGTATCAGCCCATTGGCGTTATTCTTGGCATCCAACCGTGGAATTTTCCGTTGTACCAAGTTATTCGTTATAGCGCCTCAAACATAATGGCGGGTAACACCACGGTACTGAAACATGCTAAAAACGTGTTTGGTATGGCGCAAGCCATTCAGCAAATGTACGAAGATGCTGGCTTTCCTAAAAATGTTTACCAGTCGCTGCTAATTGATGGCAGCACGGCAAGTGATTTAATCAAGCACAAACACGTCCGTGGCGTTACTTTTACCGGTAGTGATGAAGTAGGTAAGGAAGTGGCAAAGGAAGCTGCAAGCTTGTCGAAGAAAACCGTAATGGAGCTTGGTAGTAACGACGCCTTTTTAGTGTTAGAGGATGCTGACATCGACCATGCTGTAGAAATGTGTATCCAAGGACGCGTTATTAATAACGGTGAAACCTGTGTGGCGGCTAAACGCTTTGTTATTGTGGATAGCGTCTATGAAGAATTCCGAGACAAATTTGTGGCGCAGTGTAAAAAGCTAAAAGTTGGCGACCCCACAAACGAAAACACGGATTTGGGCCCAATGGCGAGAGAAGACTTGCGCGATGAACTTCATGAGCAAGTGAAAAAGTCGCTAGAAAACGGCGCTACGCTATCACTGGGTGGAGAAATTCCAGACTCTGATGGCTATTTCTACCCAATTACGGTGCTGGAAGATGTATCGCCAGGTATGCCCGCTTATGATGACGAGCTATTTGGACCGGTTGCGTCGCTCATTCGCGTACGCGACGATAAACAAGCCATGGAAGTAGCAAATGACTCACGTTATGGCTTGGGCGGCGGTATCTTCAGTACAGATACCGACAAAGCAATAGCATTAGCGAAAGATGAATTTGATACCGGTATGGTTAATATCAATGGGTACTCTTTAGCACAACCAAACTTACCTTTTGGTGGTGTGAAAGACAGCGGTTACGGTCGTGAGCACGGAGGTTACGGTATGCGTGAATTCGTCAATATTAAAACTATCATGGTCGCTGAGAAATCGGCCGAGTAGTGCACTTCGATAAAAAGCAATGAGAAGAAAGGCGAACTTGGGTTCGCCTTTGTTGTTTTGCTGTACGCCCTATTCATTAAGTTAGTCGCACAGAAAAGCCCATGTAATTGAAAACAGTCAGGCGAAAAAACAGTGCGCAGTCAACTAGGCTGAATAGTTTCGTCCGGGCAAACGGTCTTTTAATCAAATATCTGTGTATTAATGAGTAGGGAATAACATAAGGCGATGGTTATGACGGTTATAAATAAACGGTTAAGTAATGCAAGATCGGGCATTGGGCTTACAAGGCAGGACAAACAGCGCGGTATAATACAAACTGCGTTTTTTTGCGCTATGACAACCACTGCTATTCTATCGTTCTCGGCTTTAGCGCAGCCGTTGTCTCAACCATCAACTACATCAGACGATGCCGACCTAAGCACCAATCCTATGGGGTGCCATAACGTTTCGGTGCAAATATTAGGGTCGGGTGGACCTGAATTGGATGACGGCAGAACATCTAGTGCCTATGTGGTTTGGATAAATGACAGCGCCCGCGTGTTGGTAGACGCTGGAAGCGGAAGCAGCGTTCAGTTTGGCGCCGCGGGGGCGACGTTTGAATCTTTAGAAGTTATCTTGCTTTCCCACTTGCACACCGATCACTCCGCCGATTTGCCAAGCTTTGTAAAAGGTGGGTATTTCACCGATCGCGAGAAGGATTTAATAATAATGGGGCCAGAGGGCAACGACATTATGCCGTCCACAAACGCCTATGTGGCGTCGTTAATAGGGAAAAACGGCGCGTTTAAGTATCTGTCTTCTTACACCATAGAAGGCCAAGATGACTATGCAATTTCCATAAAAAGCATCGGGGCCACAACCTTTGAACAACCGTTTAAACGCAATGTAAACGATAGCGTTAGTGTTGAGGCAATGACGGTGAACCACGGGCCTATTCCAGCATTAGCGTGGAAGGTCAAGGCCAATGGCTGCGAGGCGGTATTTTCAGGCGATACCAATGATAAACAAGGAAACCTTGCTCGTTTTGCTAAAAACGCAGACCTTTTGGTGTTACACAACGCCATTGGTGATGACGCGGGTCAGGTTGCTATGAACTTGCATATGACGCCAACTCAGATTATCGACATTGCCGCGCAGTCAAACGCTAAGCAAATAGTGTTGTCTCATATTATGAAACGTAGCGAACCGGGTCTTGATGCACTTACTGAGGCGATTACTGTTGTAGCTGAAGCTCGAGTATATGCCGCTGAAGATTTAATGAACATTACTCTGTCTGAACAGGAGTAAAGTAAGCGTAAACCGTTTGCGATGCACGGTTTACGCTTTTATAGAGGTTCTCTAACTATTATTGAGGGGCAAAAGGCAGCGGAATAGGCGTACCGTTCACACTGGCTTCGCCATCTTTAAGTGTTAGCTTTGTCTCGTAACCTTTCTCGGTTTCTTTTATTAAGCCTTGTTGAGCAAAGGTACTTAGCATCATAGGTGTCTGTTGTTCTACAGCGGCTTGAAGCTCTTCAGCCGTCATGTTTTGTGCTTGTGGCGTCGCCATTAGTTGGCCCATCATATAGCCAGATGCCATACTCTGTGCAAGCGCTTTATCGGCCGTGATTTGTGCATCAGCCAGCAAATGCGTGACCCAATAAGCGGCGTCTTCCAACGTACCGGGAAGTGCATCTATACCCACTAATTTCGTGTTTGCGTAAGCGTTAAACGACCCTTCAGGCAACGTTGCTTTCAGCTTCGTTATATTAATCTCTGGCTCAGCTTTAAGCTGTGTTAGCAAGTTAGCCTCAATAAACTCCATCATTTTGGCTGGCACTTCTTCAGAAGGCACTAATAATGAATTGTTGCTAAAATCTTGATAGGCCTTAATGAAGTCGATATCTAAGTTATTGATGGCAACGCCTAATACCATGTCTGTAGCATCAAGCTCAGGGCCCACGGCTTTGTCGATAGCGTATTCTACGTAGACATTGGCGGTGTTATTGTCTTCGTCAATCTTGACGTCGGTAGCAAAAGCTAGGTTCTCAATTTTGACTGTCGCACCTGGCTCAATGTTAGAAATTTCTATGCTTTCAATACGCGCCTTACCAGTAGATTCAAATAAGTCACCTTTGAACGCCGCTACCATATCGCCATCATAGCTCATATCTATAGACAGATTTTTCATCTCTAAGGAAAATTCATCTGCACTTATGCTTAGCGATTCACCCGACGACGTATACAAAGTTTTGTCACCATCAGGCTCAGCTTCACCCGCATAACCAGAGAAAAGTAGCGTAAACCCCTCTTCTTCGGCCGTCGCGCTAAGCGCTGGAATAACATCTGCGTAGCTTAGTCCACCAAACAAACCAACCACGCCTTCGTTGCGATAAATTGGCTGTTGACCATCCCACTGAACGTATTCTCTTAACTCATCTCCATCAATAGACACCATATAGTGAACGCGGCCTAATCCTAAGCCATCGCCAAAGTACACCGGTCCGTGATGAGCTACTAGCGTAGCGGTAATGCTAGGGTTTTCTTCCATTGGTATGTCAGTGGAGTCAACATTCTGCGCATTGATTAGCGCTTGAAAATCGACAGCAAGCTTGATTTCTGCTGTTGTCGAAAACCAGCCTTTGTCATACGAAAGTACCTCGGCAGAATAAACGGCTTGTTGGTTAATTTCGTTTACGGCGGCGTTAACATTTTCGTGAACGCTAGTGCCAATAAAATAAGGGGCAACGCCAAGTGCAACCAAAGTTACGCCCGCGCCAGCTAGAAGAGGTTTGTTCATGATTACAATCCTTTGTTAAAAAGTGTTCCCAGTTCCTCTGGCCACAAACGTAGAGTACGCTGGTGACCTAGAAATTCTACGCATAGGTTGTGCTATGCATCACAGCTTAATCGCAATGTAGCCGCTACTATCCGGCGCACCAAACAAGCGTGCGGCCTGATGGACTTCTTGCGGTAAGCTGTCGTCAGGCTTAAATTTACCACTTACTCGAATATTTTTCATCGTAGTAGGGATAACCGCATCCATCGACAAGCTTAGTAAGTTAGGCTCGCTTACTAGTATTCCAATGTCATCGCCTTCACAACGCAGCTTTGCGGAATAAGTACCAAAATCAATAGGACCCTGTGTACCGGCAACTGTCGCGTTTAGCCAATCTCCGGTACCGTTTAGCGATTGACACGCAGGCCCAAACGTTAAGTCACTGAGCGACACTTTGAAGCGCCCGCCGGCATTTACTGGCAGCGGAAGGCGAACTTGTGCAAGTACTCGGTCTACCGGTAAATACAGCGTGAAGTTTTCGGTATTGACAGTCTTTTGGCTGAAAAGCCCCGTGGTAATAGGCCCTTCGAATGCAATGTCGTTTTTATCGCGAATATTACCTGCTTTAAGGTTTAATTTAATTTTACCTATCAACATATGTAAGGGGCTAAGCTCCCATTTTACATTGTTGATGGGCAGGCCATTAACTACTACAGTTTGCGCCTTGCCTGAAAACAAGGTGCCGCTAACACCACTAACGGCAACATTGCTAGGTAACGCAATACGGCCAATAACGTGAACAGCAGGCATGTAAGCAATGGCAAACAATAAGAAGGCAATAATGCCGCCTATAATCCAACTAACTTTCGACTTCATGCTTTACCTAATTGTAATCGGCGAATTTTGATATAGCCTGGCGCATCGGCCTCGGCAATATCCGCTTGAAGAATAATCACGCCCATATTCTCCATGGCTTTGAGCCATTCTAAAACACTGTTAAACGGCGCCTGATCAACCCACACCTGAAGCTCGTCGCCTTGTGGCTGCATACGAGATATAGCAATGTCGTGCTGAGCAGTAGTGCGGTTTACCGCTTGCGGTAACGAGCCAGAGAATGTTCGTTTACCCCCGCTGCTGCGGCGCAATTGCTGTGCTCTTGCTGCACTGTCTTTTACCCAAACCAACAAGGATTGCTGGTTGTCGAGAAGCTGTTTCTGTTTATCTAAGGCAGCATTAAGCGGCGACCATACCGCAAAATAAAATAGCGCAATTATTAATAGCACAGCTGAAACCAGTACTAACTTTTGTTCGCGCTCGGTCAGCGCTTTGTACTTTTCTAAGAGTGCATTCATGAGGTACTCCTTACTGATACTGTACCTACAACGCCATTGTCACGATTATTTATGGCCCCTTGTTCAACCACAAAGCCTGCGTTTTCTGCTGTACGTTTAAACTGCTCTAGCGCTTCAAAGTTTTTACCTTGCGCCTGAATGCGAATCTCAGTGCGGGTGGCATCGAAGCGCAGTGTTTGCGGTTTTACATCAGTGGCTGAAAAAGCCGGAGCGAGCTGGTCTAGCATTATTAGCATAGAGGCACTGCCACCGCCTTGTTCTAACTTGGCAAGCTCGCTTTGTAGCTTCAATCGCACGTTGCGATAGGTACCAATATTGGGGAAACCCGCTTTAACAGCGGTATTAATCTCACTGCTTAACGCCTGATTTTGGGCTTTAAGCTGGTAAAGAGAAAAACCTTTGTCGATAAGGCTGGTGCATAGCGCTAATACTGCTAATACTGCCGCAACACGCCACTGATTCAGAACACCGCTGCGTTTGCGTTTTACTTTGTAATCGCCTTGGCATAGGTTGAAGCTGCTTTGCATCGCCTCTTTTGCCAATACTTGCATAGGCAGCTCTAAGGGTGCCTGTGCTTCCTCAATATTTGGCAAAGTGCTTAAATCGATACCCGCATAATTGGTAATGGTTATCGGGCTTTCTTGTGGTGCTGTAAAATGGACAAGAGTTGGCAGTAACCATGTTGCCTCGCCCTGCACGCCTTTGAATGTGTCTTGTCGAACGAGAAGCTGTTCACCTAACGTAAGCACTGACCAACCGTTTTCGGTGACTGGCACTGCGAGTACATCAGGAATAATGGTGTCGCAGAATAACCCTGCTTCGCTAAGCCAGGACTGCCACAGCTCCATCTTTTCATGGCTAACTACTGCAACGGCCTGTTCATCGCCTCGTTTAGGGCCGATCGCAAAAAACTGCTGGCTAATGTCAGTGGCAAGCTCGTCTTCTAGCATAAACGGGATGGCAGAAATGATCTTGCGGCCAGCTTTAGGCGGCAGCTCAACCCATTTGAGTAAAATTTCGCTGCTAGGCGCTAAGGCAATAACACTTCGTTGTCCCGCGCGTTCGGTCAGCGAAGATAAGGCTTCTGCATTAGGCAGCTCGCCCGATGCAATAATTTCATCTTCGGTTCGCGAATAAACGAGCCAGCTAATTGGGTCTGTATGGTTGGCGCCTAAACGCACCAAGAGTTGTTCCATCAATAGGTTCCCCCAAACTCGCGATTCACAATACTAACGCCGGTATCGGCATTAACGTGAAACACGGTGGAAAGCTTAAAGGTTGCTTTGTTGTATTGTGTTTTTGTATGCAACATAAAATATTCAGTTTTAACCGAAAACCAATCTTGTCGAGTGCTTGTTAAATTGAGCGCTTGAATAGAGGGCTCGCTTAAAAATGCATTGGTATCGTCCCAGCCGTTTTGCGGGCGACTGCTAATCAAACTTGCGGCCTGCTGAATGTCTAATCCCGTTAGGCCTGCAAGTAATGGTGCATCTTCTTCTTCTAATGTGTTGACGTTAATTTTCAACTCATTGTAATCCGGGATCACGCAAACTAATGGCAGTAATGCGTCTAGCCATTGTGGTGATACACCGTTAATAATACGCAATTCACTTTTTGATGCCAGTGGTCCGTTAGCTGCTAGGTAAGGAAACTCTCTGGACTCGTATTCGCTGTCTTCTGCACCGTAAGGGCGCATTCTGTCATCTTCGTCGACCCAGTCGGCTAAACTGTCGCGTAAGGTATCTGCGGTGTAGTTGTCTAGTCCGTCAACGCTAAGTGATAGCAACATAGTGTGAAAAGCGTCCATGGCTTCCGTGGTGTTACTCGCCCCACTGCTGCCATTACCGCTGTTACTGCCCGCGCCTCCTGCACTGCCAGACGTAATCGCGTTTAAATTAAAACACGCTTGCAAATCGTCTAAGTTAGCGGTTAAACCACCGTTTTCTAAAGGATAGCTGAATTCTTGTGCCCAAGGCTGATCTATAGAAATCACATTCGGGCTTTCTTCTATCAAAGACTGGATAGACTTACGCGCAAAAGCCTCGGCTCCCATGGCGTACCAGTAGGCTTGATTGTTGTCTTTTAAGTTCATCGTACGCTGCACCTGAAGCTGCAAGCGTGTACCCATTTCTGTGGCTAATACCGCAACCAAGGCTACTATCATGAGCACAATCATTAATGCCACGCCTTGCTGCTTAGCGGGTGGAGCAATCGACTTGCGCTGAGTACTCTTGAATGTCATGACGATTCACCCGTAGTTAAGGTAAATTCTCTGCGTATTTTTCCGAAGTCTTTACTGACAAACTCAATGGCCACCGCGCGCGGCAGTGCAGCTCCTTTATAACTTTCGCTCCACGACAGGTCTTCGTCTTCATCTAAGGAACTACTGTTAGCGGTGGCAAGAAATTCAATTTTTAAGCTTTCTACATCCTCTAACAGCACACGGACTTTGGGCTCGTAGCCTATGACGTTATCCACATAGTTGCTGTAAAGGCGCTCCAGTTTGTTTTCTCTAAGTCTATAGGCGACAAACTGTAGGGTACTTCGTGGCAACATTAACTGAGGGTTGTGCCACCCTCCGCGTACAAAACCAATGCCGTCATCGTCACTGTCGTCGGTTTCACCGCCAGACATGACCACGTCTTGCTTTTCGCCGTTAACCCTTGCTGCGCGAGGCACTGCTTGCTGAAGGTCTCGCTCAATCGTGATCATGGCACGCTGCAATAATTGAAGTTTTGCAAAACGCTCTTCTGAAATATCATTGCTGTCGATAACTGTGGTAAGTAGACCTGTTGATGCAAGCCCAATTAGGGTGAATATGGCCATAGCAATCAGTATTTCGATAAGCGTGAATCCGCGCTGCATGCTAATTTCCCGCCGTCGGTTTAGCAACGAAAGTGGTTACTGATGTAACTGAACTGCCGTAGCTTTCGTCTTCACCCACCGAAACGGTTACCGATCGCAAGTCGTTGTCGTTGGTTTTTGTCACCGTTTGCTGCCAGTACCACGTGCGATCGGCCATCTCCATCGTGCCTTTTAAATTGTTCTTGGGCGGCCACGTGGTATCTAATTGAAGCTGGTTTAAGCGATTGCTTGCCACCCAGTTGGCAAAGGTGACAGATTCTATTTGCCCAACGCTTGATAAATGCTCGCCCGCAGCTTTGAGCACCGCGGTACCTGTCAGTGCGAAAATAAGCAGTGCAACCATTACTTCAAGTAGTGTTAAACCGCTTTGATAACGTGGGGTTTTTGCTCCCACCTTCTTTGCAGAAGCTTTCACAGTTGGGGCGCTCATAGTGGTCTCTCCAAGGGCCCTTCAAGCACTAAAGGCGGAAGATCTTGGTTTTGCAGGCTGTAGTAAACAGGGGCGTCGCCGTCGTCACCTTCGTAATTAAACGATAACGTAAAAGGGGTAATCTCACCGCTCGACATAATGAGCACTTGAGGCGGAGGCAGCTTTTTCTCTTCTTCGTTACCTATTTCAACCCCTTCATCAGAAACACTTAAATTCTCGTCGAATAGTTCCCTGTCAAAGAGCCTGTCTTCAACATCCCATGGTAAGTCGTCTAAATTTAAAGTGAAGGTGAAAGGCTCAGGTAACGTATAAGGTTCGTAGGTTTTTTCGCCTTCGATACGCTGCCACTCATCATCGTCGTCTAAGTAGACAAAGTAGTATTCATTTTTATCGGCTTCAAACCGCACACCAAGCTGTTGTTGATTTAACACCGCAAAATCGCTGGCCATATCAACAATCACCTGCAGGCGTTGCGCTTGGGTTTTTAGTAGGTCAGATTTACTCGCACCGAATGCATTAAACATAACGTAACCCGCCGCCAATCCCATAAGCAGCAGTACCAGCATGACTTCTAATAGGGTAAAGCCTGCTTTATTTAAAGATGTACTGCCGCGGTTGCGCATAAAGGTTAGTTCAGGTATTCGTTAATGTTCCAGTTACCAATGTCATCATCAGTACCCGGTTCGCCATCTGGACCATTAGAGAAAATATCAACTACGCCAAGTTCTCCCGGGCTAATTAGTGCATATGGATTGCCCCACGGATCTTCAGGCAGGCGTTTAATGAAACCACCTTCAGGGTAATTACGTGGAATTGGGTCGATAGTTGGTGCGGTAACTAGCGCCTCTAGTCCCTGTTCTGTGGTTGGAAAGCGGTTGTTACGCAGCTTGTACATTTCAAGCGCACTTTCCATTTGCTGGATGTCTACCGCCGCCTTTTTAAGCTGCGCTTCTTCTTGGTTACCCAAGATTTGCGGTGCCACCATAGACGCCATAATACCGATGATTAGAAGTACGACCATGACTTCAATCAAACTGAAACCAGAACTGCGATTAAGTGTTTTCATTAAATATTCACCATGTTGTTCAATGCTAAAATTGGTTGCAATATTGCCATAACGATAAACAGAACAATGCCTGCCATCGATACAATAAGTAAGGGTTCAAATACCTTAAGTGAGACACCAATAAGCGCTTCAAATTCCCTATCTTGATTATCTGCGGCGCGAGCTAGCATTTGCTGTAGCTCACCCGATTTTTCACCAGACGCAATCATATGCATCATCATTGGTGGAAACATTTTTGTGTTATCTAGTGCCGCCCGTAGGCTACTGCCTTCTTTAACGTTAATGGCTGCATCTGCCACTTGGTTTTTAATATGCTGATTTTCCAGCACATCACCTGAAATACGCATAGCTTCTAGTAGTGGAACCGCACTTGCACTTAAAATACTTAAGGTACGTGCAAAACGGGCGGTATTAAGCCCACGAGACACCCGGCCAATCAATGGCAAGGTTAACAGTGCTCTGTGGTAGCGTAGCTTCATGTGCTTTTGCTGCAGCACGCGCTGAATAATGACAACAAGCACGGCAATACCAATAAGCATAAATAAGCCGTAATTTTGCAGCCAGGTACTGACAGAAATTAGAAACTGGGTAATGGCCGGGAGGTCTTGCCCCATGTGATCGAACTGCCCCACAATTTTGGGCACTACCACCGTTAACAATAGCAGCACGATACCCATCGCAAAAAACAGCATTAGCGATGGATAAATCATCGCCTGAGTAATTTGGCTGCGGGTTTGTTGTCTGCGCTCTGTGTAGTCGGCTAGGCGGTTAAGCACTGTATCAAGGTGACCTGATTTTTCACCAGCTGCAACCATCGCGCGGTATAGCTCGTCAAACACACTAGGAAATTGGCCCAATGCATCAGCAAGTCCGTGACCTTCTACCACTTTACTGCGTACCGCCATCATCATGTTTTTCTGACGGTTTTTTTCGCACTGTTCGGCGACGGCAAGCAGTGCTTCTTCAACGGGAAGGGCCGATTCTACAAGGGTGGCGAGCTGACGCGTGAGTAGCGCTAAATCTGATGCTGAAATACGGGGTTTAAATAAAGAAAACGACAGGCCTTTGCCTTCGCTTTGTGCGCGCTCTGCGACCTGCTCTACTTCTAAGGGAATTAAACCTTTTTCGCGCAGCTGTTGGCGAACCTGGCGTGCGTTATCACCTTCAAGTACGCCATTTGTATTTTTACCGCGGGCATTAACCGCCTTAAAAGCGAATGCCGCCATTTAGTCTTCCCTCGTAACTCGAAGCACTTCTTCAAGTGAGGTAGCGCCCGCCAGCACTTTACTACAGCCGTCTTCACGAATACTTGGTGTCGTTTTTCTGATATAGCGCTCAATGGCTTGTTCACCTACACCTTCGTGCATCATTTCACGCACTTTTTCATCTACCAACAATAGCTCGTGAATACCGGTACGACCGCGGTATCCCGTTTGGTTACACGCGGCGCAGCCGTGCGGCTTATAGATAGTGGCGTCGCTTGTGGCATTCTGCCCTAGTATTTCCAGCTCAGAGGCGTCAGGTGAATGTGGCTTTTTGCAATCTGGACACAGGGTACGAACGAGTCGCTGTGACAAGACGGCCAATAAGCTCGAAGACAACAGAAATGGCTCAATGCCCATGTCTTCTAAACGGGTAATCGCGCCCGCTGCCGTATTGGTATGCAGGGTAGAAAGTACCAAGTGGCCGGTTAAACTGGCTTGAACAGCAATTTGCGCGGTTTCGATATCACGAATCTCACCCACCATGACTACATCGGGGTCTTGACGCAAAATAGCGCGAAGGCCGCGGGCGAAGGTCATATCTACGCGAGGGTTAACCTGCGTTTGTCCAATACCAGGAAGGTCAAATTCGATAGGATCTTCAACGGTTAAAATGTTTCTGTCTCGCGAGTTTATCTCGGTTAACCCTGCATACAAGGTGGTACTTTTACCCGAGCCCGTTGGGCCGGTAACCAAAATAATGCCGTGAGGTTTTCGAATTAGAGATGAAAAGTGATTACGGTTTTGCAGCGTCATGCCTAAATCTTCTAGATTTAAGCGCGCATTGTTTTTATCCAGTAGACGCAATACCACACGCTCGCCGTGGCTTGAAGGCATAGTAGAAACACGCACATCTACTGCTCGCCCTGCAATACGCAACGTTATACGGCCATCTTGAGGCACGCGTTTCTCGGCGATATCTAACTTCGCCATAACTTTAATACGCGATACCAGCATGGAAGACAGTTTGCGATTCGGGCGCAAAATTTCTCGTAATACGCCGTCTACCCTGAAGCGAACCACAAGCTGGTTTTCAAAGGTTTCAATGTGAATGTCTGACGCGCCTTCTTTAATCGCCTCGCCCAACATGGCGTTGATAAGCTTAATAATAGGCGCATCGTCTTCACTGTCTAACAGGTCTTCAGTGTCAGGCAAGTCTTCAGCAAGAGCGAACAAATCACTCTCG
>Ga0066376_10001640_pt1 | contig 21615 bp, 18 predicted proteins | sample Knorr_S15_td_Bot_FD_77009 | JGI IMG/M metagenome (GOLD analysis project Ga0066376, IMG submission 77009) | Marine microbial communities from Southern Atlantic Ocean transect - Knorr_S15_td_Bottom_ad_5009_LV_A | ecosystem: Environmental > Aquatic > Marine > Oceanic | place: Southern Atlantic...
GCCGATTTGCTAATGGTAGTCGGCAAAAAGGTAGAAGAACTGATTACACGGATTGCACAGCGAGCTCGGGCAGCGGGGATTCACGTCATTTTGGCGACGCAGAGACCGTCGGTGGATGTGGTGCCTGGGCTCATCAAGGCTAATATCCCCACCCGGGTGGCTTTTCAGGTCAGCTCCAGAGCGGATTCAAGGGTCGTGCTCGATCAGATGGGTGCAGAGCAGTTGCTGGGTCATGGCGATATGCTTTTTCTCCCTCCGGGGACGGGGTTCCCTGTCCGCGTCCATGGTGCATTTGTGTCTGATCAAGAGGTGCAGCGGGTAACGAACCAACTGAGACAAGGCGGTGCCCCGGCCTATCTCGACAATGTGGTCAATGTTGAGTTCGAATCGGATTTTAGCAGCGGTGGGGTAGAGGGTGGCGACGGGGACGGCGACCCGCTCTACGATCGGGCCCTGGCGTTTGTGACGGCGACACGGCGGGCATCCATTTCTTCGGTGCAGCGACAGTTGCGGGTTGGGTATAACCGCGCGGCGCGGATGGTTGAGGCGATGGAAATGGCTGGTGTTGTGGGTCCATTGGAAAATGGCAAACGCGAAGTGCTCGCGCCAGCGCCGCCAGAATAATCGGGCTTGGTCAGAATGGGGATGCTGGCGAGATTAGGCGGTCTTTGTGCGCTGATCTTGTTGCATAGCTGGCTACCGGCAGCCGCCCAGGCGGAGTCAATCGCCCAGTTCGATCGGTTTTTTGAGGAAGTGCTCACTTTCAAGGCGCGATTTACCCAAACAATTTTTGACGAGAACCTGGTGCCATTAGAGGAGAGCTCTGGGCAATTGCGGATTAGTCGGCCAGGGCGCTTTCGATGGGACTATGATCCGCCGGTAGAGCAAACCATCGTCGCAGACGGGGAGCGTATGTGGGTTTACGATATAGATCTAGAGCAGGTTACGATTCGTAAGTTGACCGATGCACTTGGAACGAGCCCTGCTGCCGTGCTCTCAAGTGGCGGAAATCCAAAGCAAAATTATCGAGTGCAGGACCTAGGACAGCAAGGCAAGATAGGTTGGGTGTCGCTTCACTCCAAGGAGGAAACGGCGAGTTTTTCAGAGATTCAACTCGGATTCGAGCAGGGTACGCTGCGGTTGATCCAGTTGCTTGACGACTTGGGGCAAATTACTCGAATTGTGTTATCTGATGTAAAGGAAAATATCGCCATCGGTGCCGAATGGTTTGCGTTTGAGGTCCCGGAGGGCGTAGATATCATTGACGAAGCGGGTTAGGTTTGATTTTTATCCTAATGCATATTCATCATGCTTGATTCCCAACTACTGAGAAATGATCCCCACGCTGTCGCGAAGGCACTTTTGCGTCGTGGCTTCATGCTCGACATTGACCGACTCATGCGGCTGGAGGCGGAACGGGGTCAGCAGCAAACCGAGCAACAGTCGTTGCAGGCTCAGCGCAACCGATTGTCCAAGGAGGTCGGTCACAGAAAGGCTGTGGGGGAAGATGTCGCTGAGTTAATGAAATCAATGGCTAGCATTGGACCTCGCCTGAAAGCCGTGCAGGCAACCCTCGGTGCGGTCCAGGCGGAATTACGTACATTGATAGAAGAGATTCCAAATTTGCCTCATGCGTCGGTACCCACAGGGAGTTCGGAGCATGACAACGTCGAAGTACGTCGCTGGGGTGACCCGTCACAGCCTATTTTTGAGGCCAAAGACCATGTCGACCTCGGTACCCAGTTGGGTATGATGGATTTTGATGCGGCAACCAAACTTGCCGGCTCCCGTTTCGTCGTCATGTTCGGCGCGTTATCGACGCTGCATCGTGCGCTCATTCAGTTCATGCTTGACGTGCATACGCGAGAGCATGGCTATCGTGAAACTTATGTTCCCTACTTAGTGAACGAACGTTCGCTTTTTGGAACCGGGCAGTTGCCGAAGTTTGAAGACGATCAATTTCTGACGACATCTGATCCATCCTACTACTTGATTCCCACAGCAGAAGTTCCGGTCACCAATCTTTACCGTGACGTCATCGTGGAGCCGAAAGATCTACCGGCGCGGCACGTTTGCCATACTCCTTGTTTCCGACAGGAAGCCGGCTCATACGGTAAAGACACTCGCGGCATGATTCGTCAGCACCAGTTTGAGAAAGTTGAACTGGTGCAGTTGGTCGATTCATCGCGCTCCTGGGAGGCACTCGAAGAGTTGACTGCTCACGCGGCGGTCATTCTCGAGAAATTGGGTCTACCGTATCGCGTCGTGACATTGTGTGATGGCGATCTTGGGTTTGCTGCTGCTAAGACCTATGATCTTGAGGTGTGGCTTCCTGGCCAGCAACGTTACCGGGAGATTTCTTCATGCAGTAACTTCGAGGCCTTTCAGGCCCGCCGTATGGGCGCGCGATGGCGGGATCCGTCAACAGGAAAGCCTACTTTATTGCATACCTTGAATGGCTCGGGAGTGGCTATCGGGCGAGCGCTGGTGGCTGTCATGGAGAATTATCAGACCGCTGATGGCGCGATCACGGTGCCAGAAGTGTTACGTTCTTATATGGGTGGAATCGAGCGAATTGATCGCGGGTAGGGAAAACACAATCGGCGTCAAACAATCGCGCGAACACTTGGATGTTATTAGATAATACGGTAACTGGAGCCTTGCAATCTGCCAGGGAACATAGTTTCTAGATTTGTGAGGCTCAACTGGTGATGGTGTTAGAAGGGTGGGGTGGCAGAGTCCGGCTGAATGTACCAGTCTTGAAAACTGGCGTGGTTTTACGACCACCGTGGGTTCGAATCCCACCCCCACCGCCAGATACATGCAAGCGATCACGCGGCAGTTAAAGACTAAACAAGCTTTCAGCGCGTTGCTAGATGGCGATTGAACGGATAATCCATCGATGGAAAAAATCAACGACTCCCCGCTCATCTCGGTTAATGAGCTTTCTGCACAGGGTGATGGAAACGTTCTCCGCGTGTGCGATTGCCGTTTTCTCCTCAGTCAAGCCGATGCGGGGCGAGCGCAGTACCTTGCATCGCATATCCCCGGCGCAAGCTATGTTGATCTGGAGACTGACTTATCTGGCCCTGTTGGTTCACGAACGGGCCGTCATCCGTTGCCTGAAGTGGGCGTGTTCCGCCAGACGCTCGGCCATCTTGGCCTGACTCCGGATATTCCAGTGGTAGTTTATGACGACGGGGGTTGTGCGATGGCCGCAAGATTCTGGTGGATGTTGCGCTGGATGGGGCACTCCGACGTCAAAGTGCTTGATGGGGGTTTCGCCGCGTGGCAGGCGGCAGGCTTTGCTTTGGCGTCAGGTAACGAGACTTATCAGAGCGCTATCTATGAGGGGCCAGCGGATGACGATTTGTGGGTGTCGGTTGAAACGGTAGAGTCCATGGTCGGGCAGGCGAGCGGTTTGATTGTTGATGCACGTGAGACATCGCGTTTCAAGGGGTGGCAGGAGCCATTGGATTTGGTAGCGGGTCATATACCGAGCGCGCTGAATCGTCCTTTTATAGAGAACATGCGTGAGGGGAAGTTCAAATCGACTGGGGAGTTGCGGCAGGCGTTTAAGACCTTGATTAGAGCGCGGTCGCCTCGAGATGTGATCCACAGCTGCGGCTCAGGTGTTACGGCCTGTCACAACCTTTTAGCGATGGAACACGCAGGGTTACCTGGGTCCAGGTTGTTTGTGGGTTCGTGGAGCGAATGGATCACTGATCAACGGCGCGAAGTGGTTATCGAGCCTAACGATAGTTAGGTTCGATGAAACGATGAAAATCCACGAGTATCAAGGGAAGGAGATTTTGCGGCGCTATGGCGTAACCGTGCCACCGAGTGTGGTTTGCCGATCAGTTGACGAGGTGGATCAACTTGCGCCAACGATTATGGGCCCGCCCTGGGTTGTAAAAGCGCAGATTCACGCCGGGGGTCGAGGCAAGGGCGGTGGAGTTAAAGTCGTGTCATCACTCGAGGATGTGCATCAGGCTGCTGAGGAGATGCTTGGCATGATGCTAGTGACACACCAGACTTCCCCTGATGGGCAGCAGGTTAGACGTTTACTGATCGAAGAAGGGGCCGCCATACACAGCGAAATGTATTTGGGCGTAGTCATTGATCGTGTAAGCCAGCGGGTAGTGATCATTGGAAGTGCGCAAGGTGGCATGGATATCGAAAGTGTTGCCGCCTCTACTCCAGAGCATATTCATCGCTTGTCGGTTGATCCCGTTGCTGGAGTTGACGATGCAGGCCTAGCATTGCTTGCGGAAAAAATGGGCATACCGTCTGATTTGCAACTTGAGGCGGTAGGATTATTTTCCTCTATTTATCAAGCCTTCTGGGAGAGTGATGCCTCCTTGGTGGAGATTAACCCGTTGATCCTAACCGACGACCAGCGGTTGGTCGCGTTAGATGCGAAGTTCAACTTTGACGATAGTGCACTCTTTCGTCAGCCGGACATCGCAGCACTGCGTGATTTCGATGAAGAGAATCAGGATGAAGTTGATGCGTCGGCTCACGGTCTTAATTACATCGCACTCGATGGTTCCATCGGATGTCTGGTAAACGGGGCGGGCCTGGCCATGGCAACAATGGATATCATTAAATTTTACGGTGGTGAGCCGGCGAATTTTCTAGATGTGGGTGGCGGGGCGACGACCGAACAGGTTACTGAAGCGTTCAAGTTGATGCTGCGAAACGAATCGCTTCGCGCGATCCTGGTTAACATCTTTGGGGGCATCATGCGCTGTGATGTGGTGGCAGAAGGGCTGGTCAGTGCGGCTCAAGAAGTGAATCTCGATGTACCGTTGGTGGTGCGTCTCGAAGGCACCAATGTCGAACGGGGTCGAGAGATTCTCGCGGAATCCAACATCGAGATTATTCCAGCCGCGACAATGGCCGAAGCGGCAGAGAAAGTGGTCGCAGCGGCGGGTTAAGTCATGCCAATACTTGTCAATCGCAAAAGCAGGATAGTCACGCAGGGAATCACCGGGCGAACAGGACGGTTCCATACCGCTAATTGCCTTGCTTACGCGTTTGGTCGTGACTGTTTTGTGGCAGGAGTTACACCCGGTCGAGGGGGTGAGTGCATCGAGGATGTTCCAGTGTTCGAGTCTGTCGTCGAGGCTCGCGACCAAACCGGTTGTGATGTGTCGGTGATCTATGTACCGCCGCCGTTCGCGGCTGCGGCCATGATAGAGGCAATTGACGCGGAAATCGGACTCGTCATTTGTATTACGGAGGGCGTGCCGGTTAAGGATATGATTCAGATCCGCCATCGAATGGCCGATTCAACGACGCTCTTAATTGGTCCAAATTGTCCCGGCGTGATCACGCCTGAGGAAGTTAAAATCGGCATTATGCCGGGTTATATTCATCGTCCCGGGCCGGTGGGAGTGGTTTCGCGATCCGGCACGTTGACCTATGAAGTGGTCGGTCAGTTGAGTGGCGTTGGGTTAGGGCAGTCAACGTGTGTGGGTATTGGAGGTGACCCGATCAACGGAATGAAGCACCTGGACATCATGGCTTTATTTAACGCGGACCCTGCGACTGAGGCGGTTGTGATGTGTGGAGAAATCGGTGGTACGGATGAAGAAGCGTGCGCGGCGTGGATCAAAACCCACATGACCAAGCCGGTGGTTGCGTTCATCGCTGGGGCGACGGCGCCCCCGGGTAAACGCATGGGGCATGCGGGCGCCATCATAGCGGGAGGCACCGGTAGCGCCGAGGACAAGATTAGGGCGTTGGAGGATGCCGGTGTGGCCGTTGTTCGTAGTCCGGCCGAGATCGGCACTCGAATGCGTGACCTGCTGGGGGCTGCCTGATATTCCGTAGGTCAGGTTGCTTTCAATTGTTGCAAGAGTTGATCAACGCTGTCTTTGGCGTCGCCAAACAGCATTCTTGAGTTGTCTCGATAGAAGAGTGGGTTATCAATCCCCGCATAGCCTACAGCCATGCTGCGTTTGAGGATAATCACGTGTTCGGCTTTCCATACCTCTAGCACTGGCATGCCGGCAATCGGGCTGCCGGGATCTTCCTGTGCAGCCGGGTTGACGATGTCGTTGGCGCCGATCACCAGTACTGCGGTAGTTTTTGGTAGGTCCGGGTTAATTTCATCCATTTCCAGGACCAGGTCGTAGGGTACACGCGCTTCTGCGAGCAATACATTCATATGCCCAGGCATGCGTCCGGCAACGGGATGGATAGCAAATCGCACATCTACCCCTTGTGCACGTAGGATGCGTGTCATTTCAGACACAGGGTGTTGCGCGTGGGCGACGGCCATTCCATAGCCGGGGACCACTACTACACTTTCCGCAGTCGCAAGCAGTTGTGCCGCCTCTGCATGATCAATGGCAATGGCTTCGCCGCTCTGTGCCGCGACACTGTTGGCGTTGCCACTGCTGCCAAAGCCGCCGAGAATGACTGATAGGAAGCGCCGGTTCATGGCACGGCACATGATGTAACTCAGTATTGCGCCACTGCTACCAACCAGTGCGCCGGTCACAATTAATAGGTCATTGGACAGCATGAAGCCCGTTGCAGCGGCGGCCCAGCCAGAATAGCTGTTCAGCATTGATATCACCACGGGCATGTCCGCGCCACCGATGGCCATCACCATATGCACTCCGAACACAAGCGCTAGAGCGGTCATTATCAGCAGTGGGAAGATTTCTGCTTCCGGAGTACCGGCCGTTAGATACAGGTAACCACACAATAGGCAGGCGAGCCCAATAATGATATTTGCAAAATGCCGGCCGGGAAGAGATAGCGGTCGACTGCTGATGATGCCCTGGAGTTTCCCGAACGCAATGACTGAGCCGGAGAAAGTGACGGCGCCAATTAATACACCAAGATAAATTTCGACCAGGTGGATAGTTTGCTCAACCCCTGCGAAGGCCTCCATGGGGTCGCTATCGAGTTGATTAGCGACGCCTATCATCACGGCAGCCAGACCGACAAGGCTGTGTAGTAGCGCTACCAGTTGGGGCACTGCCGTCATCTGCACACGCATAGAAACCATCACGCCGATGGTCCCACCCAATAGCATCATGCCGATTACAAGCGGGTAGTTTTCGAGCGTGTTGTGGAGGATTGTGGCGCCGATGGCGAGTGCCATACCCGCGATACCAAATACGTTTCCGCGTCGCGCCGATTCCTGATGGCTGAGCCCGGACAGACTCAGAATAAAGAGGATAGCGGAAACGAGGTAAGCCGCCCAAACAATACCGGATGTCAAATTCAATGCTCCTTCTTAAACATCGCAAGCATTTTTTGGGTAACGAGAAATCCGCCGGCAACATTGATCGAAGCGACCAATACGGAGACGGCTGCGAGGATAACCACGAGAGAAGATGTGGAGTCGATTTGCAGCAGTGCGCCCACCACAATGATACCGCTGATTGCATTGGTCACACTCATCAATGGAGTATGAAGGGCCGGGGTGACGTTCCAGATGACCTGCCATCCGATAAAAATGGACAAAACAAAGACCGTGAAATGCGCCATGAAGGCTGGTGGTGTGACCGAGCCGACGCCGAGTATCAATAATGCGGTGATCACTAGACCCACAAGAGAATGCGAAGTTGGACGATCTTCAACAGCGACCTTGGGGTCGTTGGTTGCTGGTGGGGTAGTGGCTGTTGATACCGGTGTCGTCTCGATCGGCGGCGGGGGCCAAGTCACTTCGCCCTCGTGTACCACCGTTATTGCTCGCACCACTTGATCGTCGAAATCCAGCGTTATTGTTCCATCCTTTTCGGGGCACAGATCATTGATCAGGTGACGTAGATTGCTGGCATAGAGTTGACTCGATTGCGATGCCATGCGACTGACGAGATCGGTATAGCCGAGGATGGTGACCCCGTTCTCCAGGACGCGTTTGCCCGGTCGAGTCAATTCACAGTTGCCGCCTTGTTCTGCCGCGAGGTCGACAATAACGCTGCCAGACGCCATGGAGTGGACCATGTCCGCAGTAATGAGCACTGGTGCGGGTTTTCCAGGAATCTGGGCGGTAGTGATGATGATGTCGACTTCCTTGGCTTGTTGCGCGAACAGCGCCATCTCCGCCTGAATGAATTCGTCACTCATCACCCTCGCGTACCCGCCTGTTCCACCGCCATCTTCTTCGATATCAACCAGCAGAAATTCTGCGCCCATGCTCTGAATCTGCTCTCTGACCTCGAGTCGAGTGTCGAATGCGCGAACGATAGCGCCGAGGCCCACGGCGGCGCCCATTGCAGACAGGCCTGCAACACCTGCACCAATAACGAGGACTTTGGCCGGCTGAGTTTTCCCGGCAGCCGTCATTTGTCCAGTAAAAAAGCGTCCGAAGCAGTTGGCTGCCTCTATGACCGCCCGGTACCCAGCGATATTGGCCATTGAGCTCAGTGCGTCGAGCTTTTGTGCCCGGGTAATGCGGGGCACGGCATCAATAGCGAGTACGGTTGCGCCAGTGCCGGCAAGTGTTTCAAGTAAAGCGGGATTTTGCGCTGGGCTAATGAAACTGATCAGGATCTGTCCGGATCGCAACGGCAATATGCTGTCAGTAGCTGCGTGGGAATCAGGATTAGGGCTTCGAACCTTGAGAACAATGTCGGCGGTTGACCAGAGATCTTCGGCTGACGGTGCAATGCTGGCCCCGGCAGCGAGGTAATCCTCGTCAGCGTAGCCTGCTTTGGATCCAGCACCTGCCTCGATGGCTACATCAAATCCGAGTCGGATCAGGTCTAAGGTGATCAGGGGCGTTGTCGCCACTCGATTTTCGTCGATGGCTGATTCTGTCAGCACTCCAATTTTCATAGTGGTGGCAGAGCCCAGATTCCGTCAAGTCGATAATTAAAACGGCGCTGTTTTTCAGCGCCTGTAGATGGATTGTAACCCCATTTCCTTGGGGTGTGGCGTTGTCCCAGCATCGCGGGAATTACCCGTGGCATTCCTAATCCGGTATCCTTCGAGTCTCTTACTTGGTATCGATAGGCAAGTGTCATGCAAGACACCGGTGAACTCAGCCGCACACTTGACGATTACGTCATCCGAATTAGTGGCTTAAGGGGGTATCTTTGACTATCAAAACAAACGCGAGAGATTAGAGGAAGTCCTGTTACGGCTTGAAGAGCCGGATATCTGGACTGATCAGTCGGTAGCGCAGGAGTTGGGACGAGAACGCGCCCGTCTTGAGGAGGTGGTAGGCACTATAGATGATCTCACCGTCAAGACTGATGAAGCGGTGGAACTGTTAGATCTTGCCAAGACCGAAGAAGACGCCGCCACGATTGCCTCCCTAAGGGCTGATATCGATTCGATTGGCAATGTGCTGTCGAGGCTAGAGTTTCGACGTATGTTTGCCGGTGAGGCGGATGCGGCCAGCGCGTTTGTAGACATTCAGGCGGGATCCGGTGGTACTGAGGCTCAGGACTGGGCCGCCATGTTGCTACGGATGTACCTGCGGTGGGCCGAGCGAGAGGGATTCAAGGTTGAGATGATCGAACGGTCCGAAGGAGAGGTGGCAGGGATCAAAAGTGCCACCATACAGGTGAGTGGTGAATACGCGTACGGTCATTTGCGCACCGAAACCGGTGTGCATCGCCTGGTTCGAAAATCACCGTTTGACTCAGGCAACAGACGACATACTTCCTTCGCCTCGGTATTTGCATACCCTGAGGTCGATGATACGGTCGATATCGAGGTCAACCCCGCCGACCTACGGGTGGATACCTATCGTGCCAGCGGAGCGGGAGGACAACATGTCAACAAGACCAATTCAGCGGTACGACTCACTCACCTGCCGACCGGGATAGTGGTGCAATGTCAGAACGATCGCTCACAGCATCGCAACCGGGCGGAGGCGATGAACATGCTGCGAGCGCGCCTATACGAAGCCGAGATGCGTAAACGGCGGGAAGACCAGCAAGGGCTTGAGGATTCCAAGGCCGACATAGGCTGGGGTAGTCAGATTCGTTCCTACGTGCTCGACCAGTCCCGTATTAAGGACTTAAGGACCGGGGTGGAAACAGGCAACCCGCAGAGTGTTCTGGATGGCAACCTCCGGGCATTTATCGAGGCGAGCCTAAAGCAGGGGCTTTAAGATTAGATGACGCTGGGAAATAACCGTATGACGACCGAAGAAAATGATCAAGTACTTCAGCGCAAGAAAAAACTCGAAGTATTGCGAGGCGATGGTAATGCCTATCCGAATGATTTCAGACGTGACACCGATACACGGGAAATTCGTCGGAACTATGATCATGTTGATGAGCAGACACTAACGGCCACACCAGCTCGTGTCACGATAGCGGGTCGTGTCATGACGCGACGAGTGATGGGTAAAGCCGGTTTTGCCGACATGCATGACGAGCATGGAAAGATACAGATCTATGCCCAAAGGGATCGTTTAGCAGACGGCGACTACAACCGGCTTTTTCGAAAACTCGATATTGGTGATCTCATCGGAGTGGTGGGCACTTTATTTCGTACCCGCACCGGAGAGTTAACTGTGCAGGTCGAGAATATACGGCTACTGGTAAAAGGACTGCGGCCTTTGCCGGACAAATTCCACGGGCTCGCAGATGTGGAAACCCGTTACCGACGACGCTATGTTGATCTGATCGTCAATGAGCAGTCCCGCCAGACCTTTCGCCGGCGAGCGCAGATCACCGCGTCACTGCGTCGTTTTCTAGATCAGCGCGGATATCTTGAGATCGAGTCACCGATGATGCAGGTCATTCCTGGTGGCGCTAATGCGCGACCGTTTATCACTCACCACAATGCCCTTGATATTAATCTTTTCATGCGAGTCGCGCAGGAGCTCTATATCAAACGTTGTCTGGTAGGTGGATTTGAGCGAGTGTACGAAATGAATCGCAACTTTCGTAACGAAGGTCTGAGTACCGAGCACAACCCGGAATTCACGATGTTGGAATACAACGAAGCCTATCTTGACTACGTTGATTATATGGATCTGACGGAGGACATGTTGCGCACGGTGGCGGAAGAGGTTACCGGGTCTGCCGTGGTTGAATATCAGGGACATCAGATTGACTTGGCGGCGCCGTTCCGTCGACTGTCATTGGGTGAGGTTGTTCGATCGCATCATGGGACATTGTCTGAGTCCGACTGTAAAGACGCGGCTGTTCTGCGCCGGCATCTGTCATCCACGGGGGTTGACAGTTCACCGAATAGTGATGTCGGCGAACTGTTGCTCGAGGTGTTTGAGCAGTCTGTTGAGGCGACGCTGATTCAGCCGACTTTTATTACCGGTCACCCCGTTTCGGTATCTCCGTTATCTCGTCGCAGTGCAGGCGATCCCAATGTGGCGGATCGATTTGAGTTGTTTATCGCTGGCCGTGAACTGGCGAACGGGTTTTCCGAGCTTAACGATCCACAGGATCAGGAGGAACGCCTCAGGCGGCAAGCGTCTGAGAAAGCCGGTGGTGATGAAGAGGCGATGTTTTTTGACCAAGATTACATCGACGCGCTCGAATACGGCCTGCCCCCCAACGCGGGGGGAGGGATTGGTATCGATCGGTTTGTGATGCTATTGACAGACAGTCGGTCTATTCGTGATGTTTTGCTTTTTCCCCATCTCAGACCAGAGGCATGATCCGCTGAACGTCTCAGGGTTGAGGCGAGCACGGTCCGCCGGTCAATGATTCGTCCCCTCGAGCTACAGATTGGTCTGCGCTATACGCGAGCCAAGCGGCGAAATCAGTTTATTTCATTTATCTCGTTGATCTCGGTTCTGGGTATTGTGATTGGGGTCTGGGCGCTGATTACCGTGTTGTCGATCATGAATGGGTTTGAGCGCGAATTGCGCGAACGTATCTTGGCGGTGGCCTCTCACGTCACCATTACCAGCTTTCGGGGGGAACTGACCGATTGGCCACGCCTGAGTGAAAGGGTTGAACAGGCCGCAGAAGTGGTGGGTCAGGCGCCGTTTATCCTTGGCCAAGGCATGATCGTTAAGGGGCCGACTGTTAGCGGTGCGCTTATTCGGGGCATCGTGCCCAATAGGGAGGCGAATGTTTCTACGGTTCTGGACAACCTAACTGCGGGTGATGTTGCCGTGCTGGTTCCCCGGCATTGGAACATTATTATCGGCTCAGCGCTTGCGTCTAAGCTGGATGTTGTACTGGGTGACAAGGTTACTGTGGTTGCTCCGAAAGGGCAGGTAACGCCGGCGGGGCTTTTGCCGCGGCTAAAGCGTTTTCGAGTGGCAGGAATATTCGAGTTGGGCATGTATGAGTATGATAGTGCGCTGGCGTTGATTCATATAGAAGACGCCGCCCGGCTGTTTCGAACTGAAGGTCGAGCTACGGGTCTTCGACTTAAATTGAAGAATGTCTATGACGCGCCACGTGTGCGCCAGAAGTTGATCGAGTTGCTTGGATCTGGTGTCGGTATCACCGATTGGACTCGGGAACATAGCAATCTTTTTCGCGCGCTCAAGATCGAGAAACGCGTCATGTTTATTATTCTCTTGCTCATCGTGGCGGTGGCTGCATTCAATATTGTTTCGACCTTGATCATGGTTGTTGCCGATAAGGAAGCTGATGTTGCCATATTGCGCACTCTCGGTATCAGTCCGTTGAGCGTTATGGGTATTTTTGTCGTGCAGGGTGTGATGATTGGAATAACAGGTACGTTAATTGGAACCGGTGTCGGTGTACTCACTGCAATCAATATTGAAACATTGGTGCCGTGGCTTGAGGAGCTTCTTAACACCGAGTTCTTTCCTTCAAGTATTTACGTGATTACCGATTTTCCGGCACAGATGAAATGGTCTGATGTCATTCAGATTGCTAGCGCATCGTTTGGTATCAGTCTGGTCGCAACCCTTTACCCGGCGTGGCGAGCATCGCGCACACAGCCCGCAGAGGCGTTGCGGTATGAGTAAGGCGGGAGAAGTGGTTTTGCGGTGCCGTGAACTGTGTAAAACCTATGTTCAAGGTGGCGCGAAAGTCGAGGTATTGACCGGGGTCAGTTTAGATATTGTGGCCGGGGAAACCGTTGCATTAGTTGGCACCTCAGGTAGCGGCAAAACAACCCTGCTGCACTTGCTGGCCGGTCTGGATGACCCGACCGCGGGACGGGTGGAGTTAGGCGGGACGGACCCGGCGGGTATCAGTCAGAGGGCGCGTGGCAACTTACGTAATCGCACCCTGGGGTTCGTTTATCAGTTTCATCATTTACTGGGAGAGTTCACAGCGGAAGAAAACGTCGCCATGCCACTACTGATTCGGCGGCACCCCAGCGCGGACGCGATTAAAAGAGCGAGAGCATTGCTTGAGCGGGTTGGCTTGGCCAGTCGGGCGCGTCATCGACCCTCTGAGTTGTCCGGCGGCGAGCGTCAGCGTGCGGCGGTAGCGCGGGCGCTGATCACTCGGCCGACGTGTGTATTGGCTGATGAGCCGACGGGAAATTTAGATCGGCGCACAGCGGAGTCGATTCAACAGTTGTTAATCGAACTGAACGAAGAGTTTGGCACCAGTTTGGTCGTAGCCACTCATGATGTGGCATTGGCAGGCAAACTGGGTCGAACCCTGCGTCTGGTGGATGGGGGGCTGGAGCGCTAAGAGGCTTTGCCTCCGTCGTCGCGTATTTGATGAGGTTTTGTGCTTGCGCCGGTACGATGTTTTCGCATTGCTAGTCTTTGTTCCCACTGTTGCATCACACGTAGTTGCCACAGAGCGTGCCCCAGCAGATAGCCTAAAGCAGAAAACAGGCAAGCTAAAATCATGCACCCCAACCACAGCGCCACCAATTGTTCCTTCATCCAGGCCAGGTCGACGGTCGACAAGTCAGGAATCGGTTGACCCAGAACCCACGCGCCGAAGAGATACGCGGCGCCATAGAGGGGGAACCAGGTAAGAGGATTTGAGATCCACACGATCAGCGCTGCAATCGGCAGGTGTCCGCGGATGACAATGCAGGTGAGGGCAGCGGGGATGGTTTGCAGCGGTATTGGCACGAAGGTCCAAAACAGTCCAATCGCCAATCCACGGCTGACGGATCGCCGATTGAGTGACCACAGTCGAGCATCACCGAAGAGGTCGGCTAAATGTCGAAGACCGGGTTGTTGCAATACGGTCGTTTTTGACGGCAATTTCTGTCGTAGTGTGCGGTTCAGCACAGTCGGTCCTTAAGCCTCAGAAATACAATCACACCTCAAGTTAGATCACGGATTATAGGGTCGGGCGTATGCCCACGATGGTCAGAATTTCGGTGCTGTTCTGGCTCGGTGCGTCGCTGATACACATGTTGCCTGTTTTGCTGGGATGGCACTCGGTAATTTGTCTTGTGGTAGCCGGGGCCCTGACGTTTAGGACGCGGGCTTTTCCTTGGTTGTGTCCTCTTATCGGGGGCTTATTACTGGCTAACACGGTCGCGGGTTTCATGTTGATGCGAACGCTGCCGTCGTCTGTCTACGAGAAACCCGTGATCATCACCGGCTGGGTCACGGGTCTTCCCAACGAGTCAGATGCGGTGCTTCGCTTTGATTTTTTGACTCAACGGATAAGGTTTCCAACGTCAGAATTGGCGATAACGCGTCGCCTCCGTTTGTCTTGGTATGGTGATACGCCACAAGTCAGGCCAGGTGAGCGCTGGCGTTTGGAGGTACGGCTACGCTCGCCCCGCAGTTATCGAAACTGGGGAATCGTCGATTTTGAAAAAAGGTCATTTATCCACGGGATCAAGGGCAGGGGTTATGTGCGAGTCAGCACGGATAATGCCCGTTTGGGATTATCCGGGTCGGTCGCTTTACTCGACCAGATTCGCTGGGGTTTAGCTCAATCCCTAGTTGCTGATCGCCCGAAAAGCACTGCCATGGGGGTGATTAGAGCGCTGGCGGTTGGGGATCGATCAGCCATTCAGCCGGAGGAGTGGCGAGTACTTCGGCGAACTGGCCTGAGTCATTTGATCGCGATATCAGGGTTGCATATAGGGTTAGCAGCGACACTGGGCTACTGGTTATTCAATGTTCTTTGGCGCCTTAGCCCTGCACTGTTGCTTCGAGTACCTGCTCAAACAGTTGGATTAGTTGCTGCCATAATAATGGCCGCGGCCTATGCCGCACTGGCTGGGTTTTCGATCCCAACCACCCGTGCTTTGGTCATGTTGCTAGCGGCGTCGTTGATGTTGCTCACTCGGCGTCGGTGGTCGGCATCGACCCTCTTTTCGGTCGCATTGATAGCGGGCACCTTGTTGACCCCCCTGGCGGTTTGGTCGGCATCGTTTTGGCTGTCATATGCCGCGGTAGGGTTCATTCTTCTATTTTATTCGTTGGCAACCGACCAGGCCCGGTTAAAAGCACCTCTCTCACGGTTGCAACGAGTTGTCAGGGCACTGTGGACATTGTGCGGAATTCAGTTTTTTCTATTCGTGGGGTTGTCTGGATTGCTTATGGCGTTTTTCGGTCAAGTGTCTCTCGTGGCACCGATTGTCAATCTGATTGCCGTGCCGATTTTTTCCATCGCAGTGGTGCCGCTGGTATTGATTGCGTTACTGTCCCAACTGCTCGGCCTGAGTGCGCTCACGACTTTGCTCCTGGATTCGGCGAGCGGGGTTCTCGACTACTTGTGGCCGTGGATTTCATGGACCGCGGAGTGGCCCCACGCCGTCACCAGCGCGTTCGCGCCGGTGGTTTATTTGACACTCGCCGTTGTCATCGCCGCGCTGGGTTGTTTTAGAATGTATTGGCGCTGGGTGTGTGGGTTTGGATTGCTGTGTGTTTTATGGGTGGCATTAACGACATCATTGCCGCGCAGGGATGTATTTTTTGTCACGGTTCTTGATGTGGGGCAGGGTCTCGCCGTGGTGGTCGAAACCTCGCACCATACTCTCCTGTTCGATGCGGGGTCCGGGTATGGAAGCTTCTCGGTGGGTGCCACAGTTGTGGAGACATATCTGCGTTCGCGTGGCCACAGTGCGATCGATGTGATGGTTGTCAGTCACGATGACCGTGATCATCGGGGTGGAGCCGCGGGTGTATTGAGTGCAGTGCCTGTGGGTCAGATTTATCGAAGTGGACGTTCATTCGATGATCAGGATCGCGCCTGCTCCGCGGGACAGTCCTGGAACTGGGACGGCATCAGTTTTCGGTTTCTTTCGCCACTACCAGGGCATCGGGGTTCTCGAAATGACCGTTCGTGCGTGCTTCGAATCAGCGACGGTGTCAGTTCAGTTTTGTTGACCGGAGATATCGAGAGGAGAGCTGAGCGGTTACTGGTAGGTCGCTACGGGGGGGCATTGCGTTCAAACGTTATGATTGTGCCGCACCATGGCTCAAACACGTCATCCAGCCAATTGTTGCTGGATGTCGTGCAACCGGATATTGCGATCGTCAGCCGGGGTGCAAGCAACCGGTTTGGTCATCCTCGAGCGGCTGTCGTTCGGCGTTATGAGGAAAAACGAGTCATTTGGCTCGATACAGCCGAACAGGGTGCTATTTTAGTCAAAGTAGAGCAAGGGCGAGTCAATTGGAGGCCATGGGCAGGTACCCAGATTCGATTCTGGCATTCTCACCAGCGCGGCCTCATGCGCTGATGAATGGACTGTTAAACGAGGGGGTTGTTAGACTTCGCTCCCCACGCACAGTTTCGATTTTCTGACTCGTCTGGGACGCCTTTGCCGATTGCGACTGAATCCAAATCTCTTAGCGACATTAACGACTCGTGTTTGAATTAATTAGAAGTGGTGGTTGGCTCATGTGGCCAATCGTCGTGTGCTCGGTTCTGGCACTGGCGATCATTGTCGAACGCTGTTGGAGCCTTCGTCGGTCGGTGGTAGCGCCGAGAGATTTAATGAGCCAAATACAGGGCATGACCTTGGGTGATCGGCTTACCAACGAGCAAATTGACTCTGTTCGTGAGACCAGTGCTCTCGGCCGGATACTGGCAGCTGGACTGTCGCGTCAAACGCAGCAGGCGTTCCTAGTAAAAGATGCCATTGAAGAGGCCGGTGGACATGTGGTGCATGAACTCGAACGCTATCTGAACGCGCTCGGGACCATCGCTGCAACGACCCCGTTGCTGGGGTTACTTGGCACGGTGATCGGAATGATTAAGGTGTTTTCGGCTATCACCGCTGTTGGGGTGGGTGATCCCCAAGTCCTTGCTGGGGGAATTTCAGAAGCACTGATCACTACAGCGGCAGGTCTTTCTGTTGGTATTCCCAGCTTAATGTTTCATCGATATTTTCTGGGCAAGGTTAATGAATTGACGATCGCCATGGAACAGGATGCTCTGCGATTTATGGAGGTTCTTCAGTCGGGGCGGAAATCATGAAATTCAGTCGATCGTTCCAAGAGGAAGTGACCATCAACCTCACGCCTCTGATTGACATAGTCTTTTTGTTGCTGATTTTTTTTATGGTTTCGACCACGTTTTCGAAGGAATCCCAGTTGCGAATCCGTTTGCCTGATGCCAGCCCGGATTCCGAGGTCGAGCAGCGGCCCTCACGGCTAGTGGTTGCGATCACCAAGAGTGGTGATTATTCAATTCGCGGCCCGAATGAGTCCACTGGACATCATCTATTAAGTCGCGAGCGATCGGTGTTGGCCGAGGCGATGGCCAAGGGGGCACAAGGGACTGACGAACTGGTTGTAGTCATTCGGGCCGATCGGAAAACACCACATGAGGCCGTCGTGCGGGTAATGGATGTCGCACGCAAACTCGGATTAGTAAGAATCACCTTTGCCACTCAGAAGCCCAGGAATGCCGACTGATCCCGCCCGGGATGTAAAACTCGGGGGCCCCGTGTTAAAGCGGCTTCTGGGCTACGCCTTGCCGTACCGCTGGATTGTGGTTATCGGCATTCTAGGTATGTTGATGGTTGCCATTGCAGAAACGGGTTTTGCTGCGTTGTTGAAGCCGGTTATGGACGGGGGTTTCATCGAGCGGGACGCTAACATCATCGCATTGACTCCAATTTTTTTAGTGGGTGTGTTTGCGCTACGAACCGTGGGCGCGTTTCTCGACCAATACAGTATTGCCTGGGTTGCCCGGAAGATGATTTTTGATCTTAGAAATGACGTCTTTGAACGATTGATACATCTACCCGTTGCCTATTACGACAAACAATCCTCGGCCGGGTTGGTGTCAAAACTCATTTTTGATATCGAGCAAATAGCGTTGGCATGTAACCAGGCTTGCAGGGTATTGATCAAAGACACGCTGATTGTGGTCGGTCTGTTAACCTGGATGTTCTATTTGAGCTGGCGGTTGACGTTTGTTTTTCTTGCCGTAACACCGCTGGCCGCAATCATTATTCGTGCGGCGAGTCGACGATTTCGCACTACCAGTGAAGATATCCAGTCTTCTGTCGGTGACATTGCGCACGTTGCCCAGGAGGTGTTTCAGGGCCAACGGATAGTTAAGGCATACGGTGGATATGACTACGTTCGCAGTATTTTCCTCCGTGCCAACCGGGATAATCGGCGCCAGGCGATGCGCAGGGCATTGGTGGCCGCTGCCAGTGTTCCACTGCTCATTTTTGTGATCGGCATCAGCGTGACCGTGATTATTTACCTTTCAATGTCTGGCGCCGCCAGCGTTGTTATGAGCGCAGGAACATTTGTTTCCTACATTGGATCCGTATTGATGTTGATGGGGCCGGTAAAGCGTCTCGCGCGAGTTAACGAATTTATTCAATCAGGTATCGCTGCGTCGCACAGCGCTTTTAGCGTTCTGGATGAGGTCAAGGAATTCGAGGGCGGAGCCATTGGCACTGAAGGTGTTGCCGGTCGTGTTGAATTTAAAAATGTATCGTTTTCATACGAGGACGGAGATGGCCTAGTTATCGACAACTTGTCCTTTACTATCGAGGCGGGTCAGACGGTGGCCTTTGTGGGTGCTTCTGGTAGTGGTAAATCAACAGTGACTGCTTTGCTGATGGGTTTCTATCGCCCCCATCGAGGCGAGATTCGAGTGGATGATGTTCCGCTAGAGAGTTACCAACTCGGTGCGTTGCGAGAACGAATCGCCCTGGTCACACAGGAGGCCATTCTGTTCGATGACACGATTCGAAACAATGTTCGGTTTGGACTGGAAATGGTCGATACCATGCTAGATGATGCGTTGGAGGTCGCGCACGTGACCCCATTTCTGGCGACCACCGAGGGAGAGTCTGGTGGGGGTGTCGGGGAGCAGGGCGGGCGGTTGTCAGGGGGCCAACGGCAGCGCGTGGCCATCGCCCGGGCATTGACTCGAGACGCATCAATTCTGATTTTCGACGAAGCGACTGCGGCCTTAGATAATGTTCTAGAGGCAAAAGTCTGGGCGTCGATTCGCCGCGTGATGAGAGGTCGTACTGTGTTGGTCGTTGCGCATCGGTTGACGTCCGTTGTCGATGCGGATTGCATCTACGTTCTGGACGAAGGGGCGATTGTTGAAACTGGTACACACGATACGCTGATTCACCAGGGCGGTCCTTACGCCAGGCTGTACCAAATTCAGGCACGGGATAAGGTGCCGGCTCAAGAATGATGGTTGCGTCGTGATCCGTTTTTCTACCGTCCTCGAAAACAGCTGGTATCAACCTAATTGGTTAACGTTATTGCTGATACCCGCTAGCCTTATTTATGCGGTTGGTCTTCTGATTTACCAATCATTGCATCCACTTCGTCCTCGCAAGATCGAAGAGGGCTTGCCGGTGATTGTGGTGGGGAACCTCACGACAGGGGGAACAGGTAAGACACCTCTGGTGGTTTGGCTGGTCAAGGCGCTTATCGGCGCAGGCTACCGGCCTGCTGTCATCAGCCGAGGGTATGGTGGCACCGGTCGGGGTAGTCTTAGTGTCCTGGCGACAACGGATGCTGCGCTGGCTGGCGATGAGGCCGTTATGATGGCATGGGTGCTGGACGTACCCATTGTCGTGGACAAAAATCGTCGTCGCGGGATCGCGTATCTGCGCCAGAATTTTGATGTAAATGTCCTGGTCAGTGATGATGGGTTGCAGAATCGGCGCTTTCCGCGCTGGATTGAGGTACTTGTACTGGATGGCACACGGCGCCTGGGAAGCGGTCTGTTGCTGCCCGCTGGACCGCTTCGCGAATTTAGTTCGCGTGCCAAGACTGTTGATTTTGTTGTCACTAACGGCGAGGCCAGGCAGGGGGAAATCAAGATGACCACTGTGTTAACACAGTGTGTCAACCTTGTCTCTGGCGAAACGCGTACATTAAGTCAGATGGACAAACACAAGTTCGTTGCAGTCACCGGAATAGGGCATGCCAGGCGGTTTTTCGATCAGCTAACGCAGGCCGGTGTTCGTTTTGAGCCCCAGCAGTTTCCAGATCACCATGTGTTTAGCGAAGATGATTTCACCAGGTTTGGCAGCGGTGGTGTGCTGATGACTGCCAAAGATGCGGTGAAATGTCGGACTTTTGCTCGTCCCAACTGGTGGCAGGTGGAGTTAAAGGTGGATTTGCCGCCGCAATTTATCGATGACGTTTTACATCAATTGAGTTCTGCGGCCGAAGGTGCCGAATGACTACTGCCTTCGACGTCATTATTCCCGCCCGTTATGGTGCAAGTCGTCTGCCGGGAAAATTGCTGCGCGACATTGCGGGCAAACCGATGATTCACAGAACCTACGAGCGGGCCCTGGAGAGTAAGGCGGAGCGAATTATTGTGGCGACGGATGATGACGGGATTGCCCGCGTGGTGGATTCGTTTGGTGGGACGGTTTGCCGAACTCAAAGTGAGCATGCCACCGGAACAGATCGCATCGCTGAAACCGTTGAGAATCTCAGTTTTGACAAAGACCGAATCATTGTGAATCTGCAGGGGGATGAACCGTGTGTGCCCGGCGAGTTGATTGATCAGGTGGCGGAGTGTCTGGCCGGAGCGGCCGAGGCTGAGATGGCAACTGTCTCGTTACCGCTGGTTCGGCATGAGGACATGAATGACCCAAGTGTTGTGAAAGTGGTGGTCGATCGTCGCGGTTATGCCCTTTACTTTTCGCGAGCGCCGATACCGTTTGTTCGAAATGATGTTCCCCCAGACAATGCAACCCATCCCCGTTATATGCGACGGCACATTGGGTTGTACGCCTACCGAGTGGGTTATCTGCGTCGCTTCGTTTCTCTTGAGCACAGTCCGTTGGAGGAGGTTGAGAGTTTGGAGCAACTTCGCGCCTTGTGGCATGGTGACCGGATCGCAGTGGCGGCCGCTGAATCATTACCGGGTCCGGGTGTGGATACATTGGCAGATCTAGAAGAAGTGATCCAGATATTTGAACGCCGCGACACATAATCTTGGCCGCCCGGTAGGATTCAAAGAGGCCGGTTGCGGTGTCTAACAACTTGCCGCTGGGCCCGTTGATGGTCGATATCGGCGGCCATGAATTAGCCCCTGAGGACATCGATTGTCTCTGCCATCCACTGGTTGGGGGGGTGATTCTGTTTGCCCGGAATTTTCACGATCAAGTCCAGCTTGCCGAACTGGTCGCGAGCATCCATGCGCTTCGAAGTCCACGTTTGCTGGTTGCAGTAGACCAGGAAGGCGGCCGTGTACAGCGGTTGCTTGATGGGTTTACTCGGCTTCCATCCGCTCGTTCGCTGGGCAGGTGTTATGAAGAAGACAAAGTTACGGGGGAGCTCGCGGCATTAGCGGC
>Ga0066376_10001641_pt1 | contig 21602 bp, 21 predicted proteins | sample Knorr_S15_td_Bot_FD_77009 | JGI IMG/M metagenome (GOLD analysis project Ga0066376, IMG submission 77009) | Marine microbial communities from Southern Atlantic Ocean transect - Knorr_S15_td_Bottom_ad_5009_LV_A | ecosystem: Environmental > Aquatic > Marine > Oceanic | place: Southern Atlantic...
AAATTGTTCAAGATAATACCGTCTTGTCAGAAGAACCAACACAGCCGCAAGCAAGCAATAATAATGTTGCAGAGCTATTTGACACTGTGTCGTTTCAATACATAGACGAACAGGAACAGGGTGTAAGAACAGTCACCATAGTTTCATCCCAGAGTGATGTAGCCACAGGCAACATCAACCAACATTCCGCAATCGGACGTGCTTTGGTCGGTTGTGAACTGGACGAAGAAGTGGAAGTGAACTTACCAAATGGCAGTAAAGCCCTTCTGATAACAGAAATAAAAAAATACGCGGCGCCATCATAAGATGCAGGAAGAGTAAAAATAGGTTTTAGGTATCCAACACCCCTCTGGCGGCTTGCGTCTATACGCACGATTTCGTCTTCACCGTCGGTATGTCCAACCACTCAGTCGTATAGGGCAACTACCGCACAATCTACGCGAAAATCCTCATTACTGTGTCCACAGTGTGTCCATAGCACAAAATGAGAAAGGCCGTTACTAGCCTGAATGGGGAAAAATTCATGGGTTTTCTTAGAAAAAGATGGTGGGCGTGGTAGGGATTGAACCTACGACCCCCTCGATGTCACCGAGGTGCTCTCCCGCTGAGCTACACGCCCATCTTTGTAAAACTTAGCTGTTCAAACGAATGGGTTTTATATTGATTTTTTAAGATTGTGCAAGCATCGGATGGTTTTCACAATTCAAAAGAGTTGGTTCGCTCCCTTGTGCATATCGGCTGCTGACAAGAGCCATTTGATCTACTAATGTCGGAACAGCAAAATGTATTAGAATATGAGTTCCGCTATTTGGTAGCGCCAAACCCAAATGAACCGCTAGGAAAGTATTTTGGACCAGCCGGCACACAGCAATATTGAGATAGAAAATGCCGGGGAACATTTTGGCCGTGCCTTCGAAGTAATCCGCCCCCAAGAACAAATCATTCCTTTTGTTTTTGCCTCACCGCACAGCGGCACAAATTACGCGCCGACCTTCATCGCGGCATCCCGGCTTGATGCGATTGCGCTAAGGCGATCTGAGGACAGTTTTATCGATGATCTGTATGCCGCAGCGCCAGATTGTGGCGCACCGCTGCTCAAGGCTTTATTTCCAAGAGCTTTTGTCGACCCTAACCGGGAAGCCTACGAACTCGATCCAAGAATGTTTGTCGATCAGTTACCCAAATACGTAAATGCCAGCAGTCCCCGCGTATTTGCTGGGCTTGGAACTGTGCCGCGGGTGGTGACGAATGGCGACGAAATTTACCAGAATAAAATCTCATTTGAGGAAGCCAAACAGCGCATCGAGAGCTGTTATTTTCCTTATCACGCAACGTTGCAGAGTCTCATCGATGAAACTAAAAGTCAGTTTGGTAAATGTGTATTGATCGATTGTCATTCGATGCCGTCAATCGGCGGGCCGATGGATGACGATAGAGGCAACCAGCGAGTCGATGTCGTGCTCGGCAATAAACATGGCGAGGCCTGTTCACCCGACCTCATTAACTTTGTTGAGACCCATTTCAAGAGCCTTGGCATGATTGTCCGCCGCAATCATCCCTATGCAGGCGGCTACACAACACGACATTACGGCGCGCCTGAAACGAATGTTCATGCTTTGCAAATAGAGGTAAACCGGGCGCTCTATATGGACGAAGAAACCATCATGCGAAATTCGGGATTTGACGATCTAAAATCAAAAATATCGAGCCTGATAAACGCCCTTTCCAACGCCGGATTGTCCCTCTAGGTCACCTTATTTCACCATTTTGGCATAATTGTTGCTCATATATCTATAAGGCCGGAAAACGGCCAAAAAATAGATTGTGGCAATAGGTGTGAAAAATGGCGTGTTTTAAGCTTTTAGCTCGTTTAATCCCGATGGCATTGTTTGTATTGATGCTCGGCAGCGTTTCCGCGCAGGCCGTTGAAAAGCCTGAAAAATACAAAGAAAACAGTGAGTTAAATCCATCAGATGTCTATCTCTGCCAAGCTCAGACGCGGGGATTTGAAAATGCTCTCGCCATTCCATCGAATTTGCTCACAGCCGTCTCTTTGGCTGAATCTGGAAAATGGGATAAGACCAATAAGGCACTTTTTGCCTGGCCTTGGACGGTTATGGCCAAGGGAAAAGGACATTATTTTCCCTCAAAAGCAGCCGCTATCGCCAAGGTACGCATATTACAGGCCCAAGGGGTAAAAAATATTGATGTCGGCTGTATGCAAATCAATCTTTATTATCACCCCAAAGCCTTTGAAAATTTGAACGCTGCTTTCGATCCCGAACGCAATGTTGGTTATGCCGCCAATTTTTTGGCAGCGTTGAATCAAAGCACACTTTCCTGGCCACAAGCAGCCGCAAATTATCATTCAACAAAGGTTTCAAAGAATCAAAAATATCTAAATAAAGTGTTGGGGCTTTGGCAAAAAGTCAGCAACAAATCTATTCGGAAATCTGGGTTTCATCGCTCACCTGTTCCGGCTTATGCCGACCCTATAGGGCGCCTCGCCCAGGCGGCACTTTTAAAATCAAGATTTCGTGCAAGGCTATACGCAGAGCGCAACGCAAAGAAGCCAGAGATAAAATCGCACAATCTAGATGCTTGGCGGCGCGGGCGTTTCGGAAAAAATTATTTGCAGACGACAGCAGCGTTACAGAAAGCCGATCGCGTACGGAAAGACAAAAACTATTTAAAACGAGGCAAAAAGAGCTTCTCTCAACGGCGCCAGGAACAAATGTCAAGGTGGCGCAAAAATCGCAACATTGGCGCCTTCAGGTAATAAATTGTAGCCGCTCTTACATTATCTCGATAGATTTCTAAACTGTTTGATATTGCTTGTCTTTGAGGAATCAAATTTGAGTTTAAGAACGCGCTATTTGCTGAATATGCTGGGTGTCTCCCTCCTGCATTTTTTCGCCTTCATCTCATTTATGCTCATCACCGGCAAAATGGAGCGCATTCTGCTTGCCGTCCCAATGAACCTATTCCTGTTAGGCGGTGTAAACCTAATTGGCGCAATTTTTATATTCTCACCGATTCAAAAATACTTAAATGGTGAGATTGAATTTCAAGACGCAACAAAGCGTATTCATCAATTGTCCTGGATGTCTTCAGCTTGGGCGGGTTTTCTTGTTTTCACCCTCAGCTTTATCGCCTTTTTCTTTTTTAACGTGCTCTGCTCAACCTGTTCGGTGAGCGATATGGCACCGTTTTATGCCTCAATGATCGTTGTTTTCTGCACTTTCGTTAGTATTTTTATATTTTTCCTGGTCGATGATTTTTCCGCCGTTCTTAAGGCTGAAATTTTTGCTGAGTTTGGAGAACTTGTAACCCCGTCGGGCGCGCAGCTTAAGCGCAAATTTATTGCCGCCTTCATTGCCATCGGTGTTGCCCCTGGCGTTTTACTATTTTTGGAAATTTTTGCCTTCACCGATATTCGCAAACTTCAGGGCATCACCTCGGAGCAGGCGTTTTCGTTTGATCTGCTCCTCATTACCGTCATTGCTGGCGCATCTTTCTATTTTATTCAAAAGAACCTAACACGTCCGATCGCGTCTCTGTTGTCGTCAATGCGCGAGGTTGGGCGCGGCAATCTGGATACCAAAGCTGCCATATTGACCGATGATGAAATAGGCAGCCTCGCCAGCAACTTTAACAAAATGATTGATCAAGTCAGGGATCGCGATTTCATCAAAGAGACCTTCGGACGATATGTACCGGAATCCGTTGCCACTGTTATCTTAGAGAACAAAGGCGAATTTAAACCGCAGCATAGACTGGCCACAATTCTCTATACCGATATCCAAGGCTTCACGACGATATGCGAAAGCCTGTCACCGGATGGTGTCGTCAATTTACTCAATGAATATTTCTCGCTTCTTTTCGATATCATTGATCGTCACGGCGGCGTGGTTAATCAGTTCCAAGGCGATGCGATGCTGGTCACCTTTAACGTCCCTGTTTCGAATGAAGATCACGCGGCCGAGGCCATCCAGTCCGCGGTAGAGATTCAACAAATCCTTGCCGGCCACGTATTTTGCCACGGCGAGCAAATGGTCACCCGTATCGGCGTCAACACAGGTAATGTTGTTGCTGGTTCCGTCGGTGCTCATGAACGCCTGAACTACACGGTCCACGGCGATGCCGTAAATGTGGCGGCCAGGCTTGAAGGGTTGAATAAAGAGTTTGGCTCGCGCATTCTTGTCTCTGAAAAATCGAAAGAACTCGCCGAGACTAAATTGGGTGCGGCGCTCAAATTTTCCGCTAAGGGCGAGCTACCGATCCGCGGAAAATCTGAGGCCGTAAAAGTATTTGAAGTCACTTACAGTGATGCCTAGAAGGATTAAAGATGAATAATAAATTGCCACAGGAATATCTGGATTGTCCCAAACGCTCGCATGCTGTGGTGCTCAAAGAATTACTGGAACCTGGCGATGCCAAAATTATTGATGTCGGCTGCGGCGCCGGAAAAGTTACCCGTCTCTTAGCTGAAATGGGGGCCGAGGCCATCGGCATAGACCCTGGCGAACGCCAATTGCAACGAGCTCGTGCCGAGCCGCCAATCAGCAATGAGACTTTCATTGAAGGAGTCGCGGAAGATTTACCCTTTGACGATCAATCCATCGATATTGTTTTGTTTTTCAACAGCTTTCATCACGTCCCAAAGGAGAGTTTTGGCGCCGCAATTATCGAAGCTCACCGGGTCTTAAAACCAGGCGGCAAACTTTATTTTGCCGAACCCATTGCCGCTGGACCTCAGTTTGAACTCGGAAGATTGATCAATGACGAGACCGAGATTCGCGAATTGGCCTATCAAAGCATTCAATCCACGCCTCAAATGGGCTTCGAAGACGTCGTTGAGATCATTTATATTACCGAAAGTCATCACAAAAATTTTGAGTCTTTTAAACTCAATTCAACCTCAATTAACCCGGCCCGAGACGCCATATTCGAACAGCATGATGCCAAAATTCGCCAACGATTCAAAGAAGTTAGTACAAAATTGGAGGGTGAATATGCATTCGAACAACCCATAAGAGGCAATTTATTTAAACGCACTTAAAACCAGTCAAAGTCTCGAAGGCGTATCGTTGATTGCCAATATATTGCGGTAATCCACAGTTTAAATGAGGGCACAAAATTTCCTATATATGAAGAATAGAAAAGGCAGAGATCTGCCTATAATTTGACTCAAAGAGCCCTTATTTAAAATGAAAAAATTTCCTTAATATTATTATTACTGATGACCGGTCCAATCGCCTTGGTTGTTTACCCTAATTCCGCCAATGCAACCTTCCACGCTGCAAAATGCGAGAAACTTCCTAATGTCGAGTGGTGGAGCAAGAGCCATGCCAGAGTCATTAGGACCGTCACAAAAAATTATAAAGGGAATTGGAATCGATACATTGGCAGGTGGCAAACTTATCGCAATCGCATGCAAAAACTGTTCAACTCCAAATCCGTCGCCGTGGTTAAATCACGTGGTTTGAAATTGAAGGGCAAACAGCTCGAAGCCCATATTAAGGATATCAATGCGCGCCTAAAAGTTCTCAGATGCCTAGAAAAATCCCAACAAGAAATAGAGGCCAAAGATCTAGAATCCTTCAGCACGGCAGCCGGTGGCAACACACCTAAATCGCCAAAAAATTCACGTGCAACGCAAGTGGCCTCTGGCACCGGCAAGAATTTGGATATAGAGGTGACGGCAAGATGCATAAAAGACACGGCTGTATTTCAAATTACCAATCTTGGTAAAAATGGCCGCGCCTTGGCGAAATCAACATTTATAAAGTCGATGGTAAGGCGTTGATTTCGAAGCGTCGCGTTCGCATGACAAATTCCCAGCAGGCGACATTTAAAGTCCGCAAACGCGGCACCAACAGCAACGGCACCGTCGGAATCTGGATATCACCATCTTGGAACAAACGAGCTTTCAAATACGACGCCAAGATAAACTGCGAATAAAAAATCCAACGCCAACCTTAAGCCGGTGAGAAGTCTTTAAAGCCCTTACCTTCCTCAGCCAATGATTTTAGGAGATTAGAAGGCTCACACCATGCTCCATAACGCTCATGGAGCTCAATGACTTTTTCATAGATTTTTGGCAGTCCGATAAGATCGGCATAAAACATCGGCCCCCCCCAATAACGCGGGAATCCGTATCCGTAATGCCATACCACATCAATATCGCTCGAGCGAATGGCCAGTCCTTCTTCAAGCACTTTGGCCCCGGTATTTATTATGGAATACAGATAGGTTTCAAGAATTTCATCGTCTGAAAATGAGCGCCGCTCAAATCCCAGCTCCGCGGATGTTTTGACGATCAGGTCTTCCATAAATGAATCCGGTATCGCTTTGCGGCTACCGTCCTCGTATTTGTACCAACCGGCATTGGTTTTTTGGCCGTAACGCCCGGTTTCGTAGAGTCGGTCAATAATGACGGACTGCCGGCGGTCGGCATATAGTTTCTTTTGCTCTTGGCGAATGAGGTAACGCACATCGACACCGGCGAGATCGCTCATGACAAAAGGACCCATGGGAAAACCGAAATCATAAATAACTTTATCGACCTGCTCGGGCAATGCTCCCTCTTCGAGCATGAATTCAGCGATACGGGCAGCAATGTGCAACATGCGATTTCCGACAAAACCATCACCTACGCCAACCAAAACGCCGGTTTTACGCAATTTTTTTGCGAGACTCATTATAGTTGCGATGGTTTCCTTGGAACTTTTGTCGGTCCGCACATTTTCCATCAATTTCATTACGTTAGCCGGACTGAAAAAATGTGTGCCGCACACCCGATCCGGACGATTGGTCGCTGTCGCAATTTCATTGATGTCCAAAGAAGACGTGTTGCTTGCTAAAATGGCTTCTGGTTTACAAACGTTATCAAGTTCGGCAAAAATCTTCTTCTTTAGGCTCATATCTTCAAAGACTGCTTCTATGACAATGTCAGCATCGCCCAAATCAGCATAATCCGTCGTTCCGGATATCAAGCTGACACACTCATCCATTTTATCTTGAGAGATACGACCCCTCGAAACCGAGCCGGCATAATTGTCTTTTACTTTTTTCAAGCCTGCATCGAGCGCATCTTGAGCGACGTCAACGACAACAACCGGAATACCAGCATTGGCGAAATTCATCGCAATCCCGCCGCCCATTGTGCCACTACCAATAATCGCCGCTTTTTTGATTTCCTGCTGAGCGGTGTCTCTCGGGACATCTGGAATTTTTGCGACCTCGCGCTCGGCAAAAAACATGTGGCGCATTGATTTGGCTTCATTGGTCGCCATCAATCGGACAAAAATTTCGCGCTCAAAGGCGATTCCTTCGACTATATCCAATTTTGTTGAGGCTTCGATTGCATTGATGCATTCAAACGGAGCTTCCATATTGCGCGATTTTGGTGCGATTTTTTCACGCCAGTCATCAAATATCTTTGGATCAACATCGCTGACTTTTTCTGTTAACTGGCCAGTCTGACGCGGGGCCTCTCCGCTATCGGCGCGTTCTTCCGCAAATTCAACAGCTCGTGCAATTAAATCTCCATCGACGATTTCATCCACGGCTCCGGCGGCCAGTGCTTTCTCCGCATCGATGGGATTACCTCTGACAATCATTTCCAATGCCATTTCAACACCGACGAGACGTGGCAGACGTTGTGTGCCACCACCGCCCGGTATAAATCCAAGATTAACCTCAGGCTGGCCTACGCTCGCAGTCGGAGCAATGAGGCGGTAATGACAGCCCATTGCCAATTCCATACCCCCGCCAAGCGCGAAGCCATTTATAGCCGCCACAATGGGCTTTGGAGAAAGTTCAAAATTGGTAATAATATCTTCGAGTTCAGGCACACCTTCCGGTGTCGTTTGTCCAAATTCACTAATATCAGCACCGGCAACAAACATGCGGCCACCACCCGTAAGGACAATGGCTTTGCATTCGTGATCCTCTAAGCAGGCTTGAAAATAGTCATTTAAACCCTTTTTTACAGCAAAGCTGATTGCATTTGCCGGCGGTGAATCGATTGTGATTACGCCAATTGCGCCTTGTTTTTCGAACTTAACAACATCAGTCATTTAATGAGGTCTCTCTACACTGGTTGATTTAATTGTATTATTTCAAAACCGGTCTCGGTCGTGAGCTTGGTTAAAATCTATATCTGGTCCTTTAGCGACTATGCCCAAAGGATTCACCCGCGGCATTAGTCCATAGTATCCGCGCTTGATATGATCAAAATTCGTGACTTCTGCAATCCCTGGATGCTGATAAAGCTCTAACGTAAAATTCCAAAGATTGGAGTATTCGTAAACGTGCTTTTTATTACATTTGAAGTGACCGTAATAAACCATGTCAAATCTCAAAAGAGTCGAAAACAATCTCCAATCTGCTTCAGTTAAGCGATCTCCGACCAAATATCGCTGCTTGCCGAGACGTTCATCCAACTCATCAAGTGTATTAAATAAACGGTCAAAAGCTTCTTCATAGGCTTCCTGAGAAGCGGCGAAACCTGTGCGATAGACGCCGTTATTTACGTTGGAATATACCACTTCATTGATTGCGTCGATTTCCGATCGTAATTCCTCCGGGTAATAGTCGTTATTATTGCCGGTCACATTATCGAAAGCTGAATTAAACATTCGGATGATTTCAGAAGACTCGTTGTTGACAATGGTTTGTTCCTTTTTGTCCCAGAGCGTCGGGACCGTAACCCGGCCGGTGTAGTCGGGCGCCGCCTTGGTATAGACTTCATGGAGACGGTGAATAGAATTGACGGTATCCGGTACTGAGCCGGGCTCGTCATTGAAAGTCCATCCTTCATCTTTGTCAGAGGCACCACCTATGGCGATACTCACAATATCTTCAAGACCTTTGAGTTTGCGAAACATAACCGTGCGATAGGCCCACGGGCAATTATGGGTTACGTAGAGATGATACCGGCCTGGCTCTGCTTTGAAACCTGCATCACCGGCTGGACCAACACTGCCATCCGCAGTCACCCAACCTCTAAAAATACTTTCAGGACGGACAAATTTCCCATCTTTATTGCGAAACTGGTCATCGTCCGTCCATTTTCCATCAATGAGCATACCCATTGGCGACACTCCAATATTCAGGCTTAAACATGCATGAAAATTTAATTCGTATACCGAACAATTATTAGATGATGATGACCTAAGGCACCACCCGAGTCACGGAAAATTGCGGCATTGCGGGCCTATTTCAATTTGATCAAAAACTTGAGACGACCCCTGTGATCGTGGGCAACCTATCGCCATAATTAGTCCGAAAATGAATACAACAACCCATTGTCCGAAAAAGCTAGCCTTTAGAGATATTCTTGCGATGTTGTCGTTCGCGCCGAGCAATATAAACCACCGAGCTCAATACAACCGCACCACCAATCAGCGTAAATGTGTTCGGCACGTCGCTAAACAGAATATAGCCAACGATTGCGGCCCAAATCAGGCGCGTAAAAGCCATGGGTTCAATGATTGCGATATCGGCAAGCTTTATTGACCAAGTCATGCAAAAATGGTTCATCGTTGTGACAATTGCTAATGCGATAATCCATGCCATTTGCTCCATACTCGGTGTCGACCAAAAGAACAAGGCGATGGGAAAGGCGAGTAGTGCCACCCAAAAAGCCTGCCAGAATACAACCGATTCCGGCCTATCGATTCGGGTAATCACTTTGACAAGTAGCTTTGAGACAGCAAAACAAAGGGATGAAAAAAGCATCGCCAGCACGCCTAATGAAACATTATCGACACCTGGTCTCACAATAATTAATGCACCAATGACACCTACAACGAGCGCGCCCCATCGCCAAGGCTCGGACCTTTCGCCGAGAAAAAATATTGCGCCCAAAACCGCAAAGGTCTGAGCTGTAAACCCTACCGCTGTTATCAAATCGAGTGGAAGGCGTGGCAAGGCCCAGAACCACGCTGAAAGAGCCAACATAAAAAACAAACCATTGATAAATTGCAGACCCGATCTCTTTGTTTTAATTCCGGCGGTGCCTTTACGCAAAATCCACGGCAGCAGAAACATCACCATAATGAAGGCGCGAATAAAGTTGAGTAAAAATGGGTGCATTTCCTGACCCAGCTGCTTGCCAATAGCGCCGTTGATGATAAGCAACAGTGCAGACAACAAGGCAAGCCCGATCCCTACGAAATTATCCGAGTAGCCGCTGAGAACTCGATTTTCAGGAGAGGACGGTGAGGATTGATTACTTGCCATCACCTATATTTCAATTACTCAGCTACAACAGTATTCGACAATTTACCAATAGCCGGAATCTCGACTTCAATCACGTCGCCCGGTTTAAGCCAATCTTTCTCCTCGGTTCCGATAATTGATCCGGCAGGACTACCGGTTGCGATCATGTCACCGGGCTCAAGCTGGGTAAATCTTGATGCATGAGCGATGAGGTACTTGGTGTCGAAGATCATCAGTTCCGTTCCGGCATCCTGCACGACTTCGCCATTGCGGCGCGTATAGATGTGTTGCTCGGCAGGATCGCCAACGTCGTCCGCCGTGACAATCCAAGGGCCAATGCCGCCTGATTTATAGAAGTTTTTTGCCGGCGTATTTTGAGTTCCCATCGCCATCCAGTCACGCACACTACCTTCGTTCATAATGGTATACCCAACAATGTGATCCAGCGCGTTATCTTCTGAGATGTGCCGACCGGCTTTACCGATGACCGCCACCAATTCGCCTTCATAATCAAATTGCTCGCCGGCCTTAGGATCAAGAATGTTTTCGTTATGAGCCGAAAAGCCACTTACGAAACGTCCAAAAATGCTCGGATATTGAAGTGGCCCACCTTCCTCGACAACTTCATGGTAGGCCCGGTAATTGCGCCCGGCACACATAATTTTTTGCACATTTGGGATCGGCAAATCATATTCAATCGCCTCTAGCGTATGATCAGTTGCCTCACCTTCAAGCGCCTTCAGCTGGTCCAGCGAGTCTGCCGCTATGACGTCTCGGAGCGTTGGAAATTTATCCCCCAAACGGGCGGAAGCATCAACAATGCCATCGCCGACAACCACGCCATAACACTCTTTACCATCGGCTTTATAGCTTATGAGTTTCATTTCTTTAGTCCCTTAATAAGTGGATCTGCCGCCGGAGAGATCAAACACGCCGCCGGTTGAGAACGAACAATCTTCGGAGCACAGCCAGGCGACCATCGCCGCGATTTCCTCGGCCAGGCCAAATCGGCCCATCGGGATTTTCGACAGCATGAAGTCGATATGATCCTGGGTCATTTGATCAAAAATCGCGGTGCGCACCGCCGCAGGTGTTACGCAATTGACCATGACATTGGTTGTCGCCAATTCTTTGCCAAGACCTTTGGTGAGACCAATGATGCCGGCCTTACTTGCCGTATAGGCTGGTGCTTTGGGATTGCCATCTTTACCGGCGACCGAGGCGATGTTGACGATGCGTCCATAATCGCCTTCCAGCATCACCGGAATGACCGCTGAGCACACCAAAAATGTTCCCGTCAGATTGACGTCGATAACTTTTTGCCATTCTTCCGGTGGATATTCCCAAGACGTCGTGTTGGGTCCGGATATCCCGGCATTATTCACCGTTATATCAATACCACCGAGCTTGTCTTGAGTTGCCTTAACTGCGTCTTTGACCGAAGCCACATCAGCAACATTGCCAACCACGCCGCACATCGTACCGCTGCCTGCTTTGCTGAGCTTTTCAACCGCTGCATCAATGGCGTCTTGATTGATGTCCCAGACACAGACATTGGCACCTGATTGAGCGAGGCGCTCAGAGATCGCATAGCCGAGTCCGGCTCCGCCGCCGGTGACAATGGCATTGCGTTCCGCAAGGTCAATCGTGTTGGTTCCCATTATTTAGCCACTCCAAAACTGCACGAGCCCAAGGTCTCGACCGAGTTTCTGACACGGACGCCTTCGAACAACGCTTCTGCTGCGGTCGCGCCGCCGGCCATGACAATATCGCCGGCGTTCAGTTTTTCGCCATCTTCCGCAACCATACGAGAGGCGGTCGCAAGCGAGCGCGCCGGATGACCAAGGATTGCCGCACTGGAACCGATTTGCACGGCCCGGCCATCAAACTCCATGACCATGCCAAGATTGGCGATATCGGTATCTGGTTTGTTCCAGGACCCGATGACAAAGCCGGAAGAAGAAGAGTTATCGGCGACAACGTCTTCAACGGTGAATTTGAAGTTCTCATAACGGCTATCGATGATTTCCATTGCCGGCGCAATCGCTTCAACGGCCATCCAGGATTCCATGATAGAGACCGGACCTTCGAGGTCGGATTTTAGAAGATAGGCGATTTCCGGCTCGACTCGGGGATGAACGTATTTGGAAAAATCGATCTCACCCCCATCTTCAACCAACATCGAATTGGTCAACCGGCCCCAAATCATGTCATCAACGCCCATCTGGATCATTTTAGCCCGGCTGGTAAAACCCATCTTCATACCGACGCGGTGTTCACCGGCATCCAGTCGCATATCGATGCTTTTCGCTTGAACGCGATAGGCTTCTTCCAGCGTAAATTCTTCCGTTTCGGATAATTGTGATATCGCCGTCGCCGTGATCTGCGCGTCAAATACGATTTTCGCCAGTTTATTTATATCTGCACTCACCTGAATTTCTCCTCTTATTCTTTTTTTGTCAGGCTGCAAAAGCAGCGCGAACAGAGCCAAGGCCATTGATGCGGACTTCATAGACCTGACCCGCTTCCACGCCGATCATCGGCCCCAAAGCGCCTGACATCACAACGTCACCAGCCGAAAGTGGACGGCCACGTTTGACCATTTCTTCAGCCAGCCACCGCACAGCATTTACCGGATGACCGAGACACGCGGCACCTGCACCGACAGAAACCGGCTCGCCTCTGCATTCCATCACCATGCCGCACATGCGACCGTCGAAATCTTCGATTTTAACTTTTTGATTGCCGAGGACGTAGAGAACGGCAGATGCGTTATCCGCCACTGTATCCTGGATTTTAATGTTCCAATCTTTGACGCGGCTATCGACAATTTCAATTGAGGGCGTTGCATAGGCAATCGCATCAATGACATCGGAGTTGGTTGGCTTTTCGAATTTGATGTCTTTTTCGAGGACATAGGTGATCTCAGCTTCGACGCGGGGGGCGAGAAGCGAGCTGGTATCAACTTCTTCGCTATCCGGCACCGCCATATCAGCAAATAAAATGCCAAAGTCCGGTCGATCAACACCGAGTTGTTTTTGCACCAATTTTGACGTCAGGCCGATCTTGCGGCCAACCATGCGGGCACCTCCGGCAAGCCGCCGGCCGGTGTTGATTTCCTGCACAGCGTAAGCTGCGTCAACATCACCTTCCGGCAATAAATCGCGCACAGGCGCGCAGGCTTTACCTGTTTGATATGCTTCAAGCAGCATGTCAGCCGCTTTTTGAATAGCGTCTTCGCTCATTCATTCCTCCTGATTATTTTTCGTTGCTGGTTTTTAGAGCTTAACGCAGATATTACTGGTCTCCAGGTAGAATTCCAGCGAATATTCACCGCCTTCCCGCCCAATACCAGATTGCTTGGAGCCGCCAAATGGTGTCCTGAGATCGCGCAGGAACCAACAATTGATCCAGGTTAAACCAACCTCGATCTGAGGGGCGACACGATGCGCACGGGTTAAATTCTCTGTCCAGATCGATGTCGCCAATCCGTAAGGCGAATCATTGGTAATCTCAATCGCCTCTTCTTCGGTATCGAAGGGGCGAATATGGCAGCAGGGGCCAAAAATTTCATCGGTGATGGGCGATGCGTCATCGGCTAACCCCGTCCAGATCGTCGGCTCAATCCAAGCACCTTTATTGAGCTCATCACCCATATCCGGCACGCCGCCGCCCGTCACCACGGTTGCGCCTTCTTTGACCGCTGCCTCGTAGTAAGACAGCACTTTGTCGCGATGTTCGAGGCTGACAAGCGGCCCCATATTTGTGTCTTTGTCTTCCGGCACGCCAACTTTCATTGCCTCAACACCTTCTTTGAGACGCGAGACAAACTCATCAAAGATCGGGCGCTCAACCAACATTTTTTCGGTGCTCAAACATACCTGACCACAATTGGCGAATACCGAGCGGAGCGTGCCCTCAATGGCTTTGTCCATATCACAATCGGCGAAAACAATGCCGGCATTTTTACCGCCCAATTCGAGGGATACGTCACGCATTCCAACAGCTGCGGATTTCATAATCGCTTCGCCGGTGATGGTTTCACCGGTGAAGGTAATGGCGTCCACACCAGGATGCTGAGTCAAAAACTCACCTGCTGAGTCTGGTCCAAAGCCATTGATGACATTGTAGACACCCGCTGGAATGCCAACTTCGTTCATCACTTCACCCAACAATGTCGCGGTTTGTGGCGTTTCTTCGGAAGGCTTTACAACAACTGCATTGCCACAGGCCAGTGCCGGACCAACTTTCCATGTCATCAACAACAGAGGTAAATTCCACGGGCAAATGACGCCAATGACGCCTTTCGGGCGCTCGGAGGTGTAGTGTATGGCGCCAGCACCGTCTGGTGTTTCCTGTTTAAAGGACTCTCCATGATGCGATTTCATTGTATCGGCAAAAACTTGGAAATTTGCAGCGCCGCGCGGAATATCGAGATGCGATGCGAGCGACACCGGCTTACCGGTATCTGCGACTTCAGCTGCTAAAAACTCATCAAAACGCGCATTGATGCCATCAACCAAATTGCAAATTAGATCGAGGCGCTTGGTCAAAGGCATTTGCCCCCACTCGCCCTTCATAGCGGCTTGGGCTGCTTTTACCGCCGCGTCGACATCTGCTTTATCGGCTTCATGGACGATCGAAGCAACACTGCCATCTACCGGGCAGATGTTCTCGAAGGTTTTATTTGAGGAGCTAGGGCGGTATTCTCCGCCAATAAAATTGAGTGTTTGTTTTATATCCTGGTTAACCACCTGGTCCATTATCTGACCCTTTCGTATTTCAATCTTCTGCCAATATCAAAATATCGATATTTTTAATTTTGTCGATTATCCAAGGTTTTTGTGACATTTGCAACCAAATTGCTTTATATTCGATCCGAGCGATAAACGAATGAAGATTGAACGGTAGCGTAAGTTTTATGGATGATATCTCAAATACTGAAATTACTGCTGGCATCATAAATTCCACCACCAGCACCCGTGTGCTGGATGCCTTGACCCAGCTCCGCGAAGACATTATCAGCGGCGTCCTTGAACCTGGAGAGAAACTGAGGGTTCAACACTTAAAATCAAAATACGGTGTTGGCGCTGCAACTTTACGCGAGGCGTTGTCGCTGTTGGTATCAGAATCACTGGTGACAGCAACGGCCCAGCGCGGCTTTAACGTTGCGCCGATTTCGTTGCAGGACCTCAAAGATATTTCAGAAACACGCATAATGCTGGAAGTTCAGGCGGCAGTTGATTCAGTTCAAAACGGCGACGAGGACTGGGAGGTTCAGCTCATCGGTGCCTACCACCGCCTCACCAAGGTCGAGGAAAACAGTACCAATTTGGCGGAAAACTCAACAGCGATTTGGGAGCAGCGCAACATAGAATTTCATGAAGCGCTGGTGGCTGCTTGTTCATCTCGCTGGGTCAGACAGTTTCGCAGCATCTTGCACACCCATTCGGAACGCTATCGTCGTCTTTCTTTGCAAACTGTCGGCATCTCTCGCGATGTCCATGAAGAGCATAAGCAGATTTTTGATGCGGCCATGGCACGGGATGCTGATACCTTGTCAAAAGTTTTGACCAAGCATATCGAAAAGACCTTTGATATCGTCCACAAATTAGTCGACGACGCGAAATAAGTTGACCCACTATCTAGGGTATTTTAGAAAATATCGACATTTTTGAGTATCAGTCTTTCAGGAGAGGGAATATGAGCGATCAACGATCAGGTGTCATTGCCGCAGTCATTGCATCACATACGCCGAGGATGGCATATGAAGATAAAGCCTGGGACTTTACGCTAGGTTTAATCGATGGGCTCAAAGAAATGGGCACGATCCTTCGTGATTTGAATCCTGATCTATTTGTCGTCAACACGACCCATTGGATTACCTCATTTGATTGGTTTGCCACTTCCCACGATCATCATGAAGGCGTTTGTATTGCCGAAGAAGCACCGCATTTAATCCCGGGATTACCTTACAATCGCCCCGGTGACCGTGCCTTTGCTGAGGCTATGGTGAAAGATTGGCTTGGCGCAGATTTGCCCGGCTATTCGACAGACTCGCCGCATTTTCATTGGGATTATGGCTCGACGATACCCCTGCAATATATTGATCCAGATGCCACAATCCCGGTTGTCTTGACGCCAACCTGTTATGCCTCAGATTTGGATGAGAACATTAAAGTCGGCGCGCTGATCGATGACACCGCCAAAAGAATGAACAAACGTGTTGTCGTTGTCGTCAGCAATGCGCTCACCCATTTGATCATTCGCGGTCCGGAAAAATGGCCTCTCGAGGAACATATGGCGATGGATCACAAATTTATCGATATGGTCAAAGCCGCAGATGTCGATGGCGCTCTCGATTATCTACCGGGCTATGCGCGCGATGCAAAATGCGAAATGGGGGGCCGTGGATTGGGTGTGTTCTTAGGTGCCGCAAAGGCGCTTGAAAATGATGTCAATAAATTGGCCGGCGCGATGTACGGCCCCTACGGACAAAGCTCCGGCAGTGGCAATGCGAATTTGTCATTGGTTGCTGCTTAACCTAAATAAGGCTGGTTACGCCGTCATAACAAAGCTTCACACCGGTGATGAACAGTAACGTGATAATCAGCCGATAGAACAACATGTCATCAACATTTCGGTGAATCCAGAGACCTAAGAAAATACCGATCGGCACGACAGGCAACAACGCCAGAGATGTCGAAAGATTGGTGATGTGAAACTGGTCAAGCCACCAATAGGGTCCGATTTTGGCATAATTTACATACATGTAAAATATTGCCAGCGTCCCCATATAGGTCGATTTATCGAGGCGCTGGGGGATCAGGTAAACGTTCAACGGCGGCGCACCGGAATGGGCAACAAAACTAGTGAAGCCACACATGGCCGACCAAAACCCACCCTTAACGACGGCTGGCTGAGTTGGTTCACCAGGATCTTTTTTGCGGACATAATCTAAAAATCTTGATAGCGCGAACGCAACGGCGATCACGCCAATGATCAGTTTGACAGCTGCCGGATCGAGATACCTAAAGCTGAGCGTGCCGACAATTACACCAACCGTCGCTCCCGGGATCATGATCATCAAATTCTTTTTATGCCAGGTTTTGCGAAACGCCCAAATCGCAAAAATATCGGCAATACAAATAATCGGCAGCAGCACAGCGGCGGCTTGCGGCACGGTCACAACCAGCGCCATCAAAGGCGTTGCGAGACCACCGGTGCCGCCAATCCCCGCTTTGGCAATACCGATCGAAATGACAGCCGGGATGGCTACCAAGTAGAACAGAGGATCGGTAATAAAGGGAAGTTGGTCCATTGATTTTATTGACTAATTTCCATGGTGCCCGGTACCTTTTTCTACGGTACCTTTTTCTATTCAGCCACCAATCCAGCAGTTTCGATCCCGGCGATGCAGGTGAGTTCATCATTGTCGGCGGTGTCGCCGCTGACCCCTGCCGCACCCAACAATTCACCATCGGCATTTCTAATCAGCATGCCGCCAGCGACAGGCACAAACTTGCCCCCGGACATCGCCATCAGACTTTCGCCAAAATGCGGCAAGCGCTCATAAAGGCCCTCTAATTTTCGGGAATTCATCCCCATGCCAAGTGCACCGAAGGCTTTTCCAACCACTGTTTCGAGCCGCAAAATTGGACTGCCATCCTGTCTTTTATATGACACAACAATGCCGCCATCATCCAAAACGACGACAGACATCGGTTTAAGGCCGTTGTCTTGAGCTTTTGCAAAAACGCCGTCGATAATTGCATCGGCTTGGTCGAGCGTAATTTTTGTCATTAATTTTCTCAAAATGCATAATAAATTGAGAACGGAGTTTAGGGGGCGACTTCTTCTAAAGCCAGCCATTTACGGGACTATTTTGCGACTCACAAAATTTTGTCGTGTTTAAATTAAGGAAGATACTTGAATTATCATTCCAATATGCGCATCTTAGGCGTGCTTCAAGGAACGTAAGGAGTGTTTATGGCGCGTCCCAAGGAATTTGACCGCGAATTGGTTCTTGAAAAGGCCATGCATGTGTTTTGGGCTAAGGGCTATGAATGTGCCTCAATGCAAGAACTCGTCGACGCCATGGGCATCAATCGAGGCAGCATCTATGCGACGTTCGGAGATAAGAAAAAACTTCATCTCGATGCGCTCGACCATTTCTACAAAACCGAAATTCTGCATATGATGGCGCCGCTTGATCGTCCCGGTTCCAAGATCAGCTCGATCCGGGAAATATTCGAGGCAACAGCCGACTGCGCGTGTGAAGATGGTGATCGCAAAGGCTGCATGATGTACAACACAGCTGTTGAGCTCTGCCCGAATGATGCGGAGGTAAATGCCAAAGTCTCTCAAGGTCTCAAACGGGTCGAAGAGTGTTTTTTCGACGCATTGACAGAAGCCCGGGCCAAGGGCGAAATTGATGATGCCAAAGATGTTAGAGCTCTCGCCCGATTCCTCACCAACAGCCTCAATGGCCTCCGTGTGATGTGCATGGTCTTTGAAGATCGCGAGACTTTAGACGATATTGTTAAAATATCCCTCGCCTCTTTAGACTAATTTTTCCAACAAAACCAGTAGCTTATGCGCTCTCACTTTTAGTTGATGCTCAAATTGGCGCCAAATACTTGAATGATCGTTCCAATAAACTATATCAGTTGTACACCATTGAAATGAAAGGAGAGAAGCAATGACCACACATACATTAAACTCGCTAAATACGTTCGCCCTTAAAACTACAGCGGTCATGCGACGCTGCTTGAGGTTAGGCATGGCCATTCTGTTACTGGCAGGTTTCCTCTTTAGCGCACTCTCCATCGGTAATGCAGCGCTGGCGCAAAGTGCAGGCGGGGCCGGAGTTGATAGAACTGAAATCGCCAAAGAGCTGAGTGAAAGCCATGCTGAAGAACCCGTCGGCATGGGTCTCGCCAAAAACGGCGGCATCATCGAATTGTTCAGTTCCAAAGACGGCGACACCTGGACACTGATCTTAACGATGCCGAACGGCAAGAGCTTCTTGTTGAGTGCCGGCGAAAACTGGGCCGGCGCGCCGATCAAACTCAAAGGCCAGAAGATTTAAACAATTCCCAAGTACCTCCCTGTTAAACTCAAAAGCCCGGCTGTTAAAACAACCGGGCTTCCTTTTTGTTTTTGATCTGCTTAACCTAGCCGGTCGCAAATAGCTTATTCGGCAGCCAGGTTGCGATTTCCGGGAAATTGACAATCATCACCATGGCGAGCAGCATGATCATCCAATATGGTGTTGAGGATTTAAAGATTGTCATCACGTTCATATCCGGCTCAAACTGCTGGATCGCCGACTTCACGGTATAGACCAATAATCCAAACGGCGGTGTATAGAGGCCTGCCTCAATGGCGATGATACCGATGATGGCGAAGGCTATTGGATCGTAACCCAGTTTCACGGCAATCGGCGCAAAGATGGCCGCCGTCAACAGCATGATCGAAATCGAATCGATGATCATACCGAGAGCGAACCAAATCCCCACCATAACCGTAAGGATCATCCAGGGTGCCATGCCCGAATCGAGGAATAGCCCTTCGATGGCATTGGCCATGCCGGTCATCGCCAGAGTGCGGGAATAAAGGGCTGCGGTGATCAGAAGTAACAGGATCGGAGCCGAAGTTTTGCCCACCAACAAAATCGATTCGATAATGTCCTTGATCCGCATACCCTTGATGATACCCAGCAGCAAACCAATAAGAGCACCGGCACCGGCACCCTCTGTCGGTGTGAAGAAGCCAAACCAGATACCGCCCAACACAGCCACGACCACCAAAGATATACCGGCAAGGCTGATGAGAAACTGAACCGTCGAAACTTCTTCTATTTCCTCGACCTCCGGCGCATTCTCGCCGCCGCCAACGAGGCTAGGATTCATGATGGCTCTGATGAAAACATAAATAATGAACATCGATGCCAACATCAGGCCCGGTATCACGCCCGCCGCGAAAATTTGGCCAATAGATTGCTGGGTCAAAATACCCCAAACAATCATCAACACACTCGGCGGAATGAGCATGCCAAGACAGCTTGAACCAGCGATTGCGCCGAGGGCAAAACCTTTATGGTAGTTAAACCGCTTCATTTCCGGATAAGCGATACGGGAGAACGCCGCAGCAGATGCGATACTAACGCCGGTCACAAAAGAGAACAGGGCATTGCCCAACACTGTTGCGATGGCAAGACGACCTGGAATGCGTTTTAGGAGACGGTTAATGCCTCTATAGACATCCGTAACCGTTCCGGATTTGCCGATAAATTCTCCCATCAACATAAACAACGGGATGACGGCAAAAACATAGGCTCGAATGGCTTCGTAAGCTGTCCCGGCCAACATTGTCTGCACGGTATGAAAGGCATTCATATCCCTACCCGTTACCAGCCAGATACCGAGCGCGGAGGTCATCCCCAAGGCGATCGCAATATGGACACCAAAGACGACAAGGCCAATTAGGCAAACAACCAGCAAGATGGCAGTATTAGCTTCAAACACGATTTATTTCCTCACTTATTGCTGATTGCGTTAATGTTGAACGGTGTTTTGATCGACTTCTGAATCCAGAAGGTCGGGCCGGAAAACATCGATGTAAGCCATGACCAGATAATTCACCATGGCGAGCACACTACCAAGCAGCACTGTCCAACGGGCCGGCCAAGATGGAACACGGAGCGCACCCTCACCTTCAAATTCGTTTTCGACGTAAGAGAGAATGCTTTCTTCCCAACCACCCGTGATAATCATCAAGAAAAAACAAGCACCAAGGAGATAACCGAAGGCTAATAAAACTCGTTGAACGGATTCAGGAAACTTAACGACCAAAAAGTCTGCTTTGAGCATGGAGCGGCTGCGGATAGCATAGCCAGCTTGCAGAAACACAATAATAACGATGGAAGCAGCGACCATCTCGGCTGTGCCGTGAATGGGGGTGTCAAATACACCGCGCCCGATGATGGCGGCCATCACCAAAAATGAAAGGCCAAACGCCCAAGCAGCGGCGACGACCATAAAAAATTTTGATAATTTATCGCTGAATGTAATGAGCGACATCAGTTTTCCCTCTAGAATTCATTATTAAAGCTAAACGTAGATAAAATTACCGGCTGAAAGCAAAACCTGTTTTCAGCCGGTAATAAAATCAATTTGACGTGTTAAATGACGAAAGATTTATTTAACTACGTAGCGTACGGGCCATTTATAACCAACTTTCTCAGCCGCAGCCAAAGTTGCGTTCAAGATTTTGATAGCCGGCATGCCTTCTTTTTCCAAAGTATTGGCATGAATTTGTGGCCAATGAGCGAGTTTTTTCGCCCAGTTCAAACGAGGTCCTGGTCCAAG
>Ga0066376_10001642_pt1 | contig 21579 bp, 21 predicted proteins | sample Knorr_S15_td_Bot_FD_77009 | JGI IMG/M metagenome (GOLD analysis project Ga0066376, IMG submission 77009) | Marine microbial communities from Southern Atlantic Ocean transect - Knorr_S15_td_Bottom_ad_5009_LV_A | ecosystem: Environmental > Aquatic > Marine > Oceanic | place: Southern Atlantic...
GATTTGACAGATTTATCTCCTAGCAAAACTGTACAAACACCACATACACCCGAGTCACAACTCTCTTTTGTGCCTGTCAATCCTATGTCATATCTTAGGACGTCTCTAAGGGATTTATATGGGGTGACATCGACTACATACCCCTTTCCATTTATTTCTAATCTTATCCCTTCCATTACGCATCACTCATCAATTCTAATTTTACATCTTTAATTGTCTGTCTGGCAATTCTTTTAAAAACTATCTCTTTATACGATTTGGGAGTTTGAATATCTCCGATCAAATCTAGATTTTTCCCTAAAATCTCTACAGCATTTTCTATTGTTTCTTCTTCAATTTTAGTGCCTTCTAATACTTTTTCTGCTTCCTTCGAACGCATAGGTGTATCTCCTCCATTTGTCAATCCCAACCTTGCAACAGTACAAATTCCATTTTCGTCTAGCGTCAATCTCACACAAACACCGGCTATGGCATAATCTCCCTGTCTTGGAGTCATCGCTCTGTATTTCCCCCCGGAATATTTAGGTAATTTTGGAATTAGAATTTTAGTTAAAATCTCTCCCTCTTCTATTGCTGTCTCATAGTAATCTACAAAAAAATCTTCTAAAAGAATTCTTCTACTTCCTTGTGCATTTTGTATCTCTAGCTCCGCATCCAAAGTCAGTAAAACAGGAGGCGTATCCAATGCAGGATCTCCATAGACTAGTCCCCCTCCAATTGTACCTTGGTTCCTTACCTGGGGCCCCGAAATCTCGGAAGTTGCCATTGTATAAAATCCGAACTCTTTCTCAATTAAGGGATTCTTCTTTATTTCAGCATATGTTGTAGCAGCCCCTATTTCAATATATTCTCCTACGTCTTCTATTCCTCTTATTTCTGTTATCTTGCTAATATCAACCAGCAAATCTGGATCCACCAATCCCTGGCGTATCAATAGCATCATTGTTTGCCCCCCTGCCACGATTTCTGCCCGCCCCTCGCAATGCGATAATTTTTCTAGGGCATCCCCGACCGAAGAAGCAACGTGGTATTCTCCCATGATATGATCTATAAGAGTGTTGGAGTCTGATCAGTAAATATATTTGGACATGCTGTCTTGATGTTTTTTTTGTAAATATGATCGTTATTGCAATCTTTTAACACCTATCATAAACCCAACCCCTGCTAACAAACCTGTAAATCCTATAATTGTGAATGCCATTGAAACGTTAGATACAATGAGCATAATCGCAATCACCCCCGGACCTATAACTTTGCCTAAATTTTGGAATGTTGTAGCAACCGAAACTGCCCCTCCTCTCATACCTTCTGGAGCTAGTTGATTCACTAAACTTTTTTGTCCAGGGCTTACTACCCCATCCCCGAATCCAAATAGTATCGCACCCATTGCAATCATTATCGGTGTGGGGTATACTCCCATAATTATGATGCCCGAACTTCCTATGATAAATCCCCCTATTATTATGTCTATGGTAGAAAATTTATTAGACAATCTCCCGACTTGTGTGGAACTTGTGAACGATACAATTCCTTTTATGGCTACCAACAATCCTGCAGCTTTGACATCAAGTCCCGCTTCTCCTATCGCCAAAACCGAAATGTAGGTAAGGAATCCAAATAATAATAAAAACCTAATCACAAACGTCGTAACCAAACATGCCATTCTCGGTTTGCTAATAAATAAAACCAATTCATTCATGTAATCTCTCATGGATGAACTCTCCGATTGTGTCGATTGTGGAATAACATACCACGCCCACATGGCCACTGGAACTGCAATTAAATAAAGCAAAAATGGGTATCTCCATGAATACACAAATAATATCCCACTTAATATGGGCACACCTATAATTCCCACGTTTATACCTGCAGTTCGAATCCCTTGTGCCGTTGTTTCTTGAACTCCACTATACAGATCTCCTATCATTGCAATTATAATTGGACCTGCTGCAGCATGCCCCATGGATTGCAATATTCGCAATATCAATATGGCTTCAAACGTGTTTACCATCGCAATCCCCGCGCCTGCTAAACCAAATAATGCCAATCCGGGGACTAAAAAATATTTCTTGCCATATCGGTCCGCGAGAATTCCCATTATTGGTACCAAAATGACCAATGGTATTGTGTACGCAAGCATCAACAATCCTGCTCTAGCATCACTCACCGAGAAAACAACAGCAAGATCTGCAATAATGGGACTCAGAACTGCAGATTCCATTATCAATACACCGCTAGCTAAAACTAGCGATTGAATTCTTGGATCTTTAATTACATCTCCCCCTTTTCCAAATAATATCGTACCAATTTCCCTTGCCATTTTGGTCTGTCTATATTTTATTCAATTTAGCTACTTCTTAAGCCCTAGCATGTTGCTTCCCTGCATTTTACATTCACAATCGTTATTCTGATTCAGAAATATATGCTGTAATACGGGTTCGTGGTCTAGGGGTTATGACGCGGCTCTTACACAGCCGAGGTCGGCGGTTCAATTCCGCCCGAACCCATTTTAAATGTCTAAGTTATCCTTGATCCACTTAACTATGGAGAAAATATACCGCAATCCGCGATTCTCTATCCTTCTACTTGCCATAATTGTCATTTTACTTATCACCACAATTTTGTTTACATTTTATGGATCTACCTCGCCTTCCACCGCAACCGTTATTTTTTCTGACACTTCCGAAACCATACTAGCTCAAGCAGAACTTCAAATCTCAGATACTATGACCACTCGTTACATAGGTCTAAGCCAAACTAACTTTCTTGATGAAAACCAGGGGATGCTTTTTGTTCACTCTATTGAAACAAACCATATTTATGTAATGCGTAATATGCAATTTCCCATCGATATCATTTTCATAGATTCTCATGGAACTATCGTTTCTATTCATCATGCATATCCTGACCTGCCTCCTTATACCCCCTACGAAGGAGTTAGTAAATGGGTCATAGAGTTGCCTCACAATTGGACACTTGATCATAATATATCTACTGGAGATTCCGTATCTATCCATTCCGACTAAACCGAGAAAATTTTACTTCCCTCTGCCATTCATATTATGTATACTTTATGGTTAACATCGATTCTATTACCTCCACTTCCAGTTTTTCCAACCCGATGTTACGCCTCTTGTCTCTCTATGGGGTATCTAATATTCGAAATTTCCTTGTAGGCTTTCTAGCAAACCTGTTTGCCCGTTTATCTGATCTTGTCCCTCCTTTTCTCCTCGGTGTAGCAATAGATTCAATTATTCTACAAGATAAACCATTTTCAATTCCTTTTTTATCCAACTCCACGCTTCCTCAATATCCAATTTCCCAATTTTGGTTTGTGGTTTTCCTCATTGTATCTTCTTTTGTTCTCAGTGCAATTCTTCATTGGTTCCGAAATTGGGGCTGGAATTCTTTTTCTCAAAATATCCAACATGCAATTCGCATCGATACTTACGCACACTTACAAAATTTAAACATGGGCTTCTTCGACAGAAAACATAAAGGTGAATTAATGTCTATTTTGTCTAATGATGTCAACCGTCTAGAAATTTTCTTAAATGACGGTCTCAATTCCATTTTTCGTCTCGCAGCAATGGTTCTTGGAATTGCAATTTTATTATTTTATATGAATCCCGCTTTGGCAGTAGTTTCTCTTTTTACCATCCCTATAATCGCATTTTTTACACATAACTTCACGAAATCTATACAACCAAAGTATGCCCATGTACGAGATAGTGTGGGGAAACTCCATTCTCGACTAAACCAGAATTTAAACGCAATCCAGTTAATTAAACTCTATAACACCGAATCCTATGAACATAGTCGCGTAGAAAAGGCTTCCTTGGATTATTATAATGCCAACTGGGATTCTATCACCACTAGGATAAAATTTTTCCCCTCACTTCAAGTTATATCTGGAATTGGATTCACTATGACCTTTCTAGTCGGAGGATTTTGGGTTATTTCTGGAGATATGCTCTGGATTTCTCCCCGTCCTCTCTACGCTGGAGAATTTGTAACATTCATGCTACTTCATCAACAATTGGTCTGGCCAATGACTCAGTTCGGACAAGTCATCAACATATATCAACGAGCTAGAGCCTCCACCGTTAGAATATTCGGTTTAATCGATGAAACTAGTCTTCTCCCTGAAAAACCCAATGCTTCTGAACTAGTCGTTGACTCTGGAAAAATTATCTACCAAAATGTTTCTTTCGGATATTCTCGGGACAAAGTATTATCTGATATATCTTTTAAAGTAGGGAAAGGAGAATCTTTGGCCATAGTCGGTCATAGCGGGTCTGGAAAGTCAACCTTATTGAGATTACTGTTAAGGCTATATGATATAGATCATGGATCCATCACAATAGATGGGAATGATGTCCGGGATCTATCTCTAAAGAGTTTACGTGACCAAATTGGGTACGTTGGCCAGGATATTTTTCTTTTCCATGGAACGGTCAGAGAGAATATTCAATATGGCTCATTCACAGCCACTGAGGAGGAAATTATCCAATCTTCTAAAGCTGCAGAATCTCACGATTTCATAATGAATTTACCCAGTGGGTATGATACTATCGTGGGAGAACGTGGGATCAAATTATCAGGTGGACAGCGACAACGAATTGCCATTGCAAGGGTAATTCTAAAAGATCCTCCCATTTTCATTTTCGATGAATCCACTAGCGATATAGATACTCCTACCGAATCTCTAATACTAGATTTTATAAAGGCCCACAATTCTGAAAAGACCATCTTGTCCATTGCCCATAGGCTCTCAACGATACAAGACTCAACTAATATTCTAGTTTTACAAGAAGGGGTGATTATAGAATACGGAACTTCCGAAGAACTATTGCATAAAAAAGGATTATATTTCGATCTCTGGAATTCTAGAAATATCTAACTTGTTTGCCCATTTCTCATCCATCTACCACCGTTGATTACAAGACCAATGGCAACCTTGGCATATTATGGATCTATCCCAAGTCACTTCTGATGATGCAAAAAAAACAACATCAAACATAGTGGTTTTCCCGGTGGGAAGCACCGAGCAACATGGGCCACACGCACCCCTGTCCACCGATTTATTGCTAGCCAAATCTGTTGCAGAAGAAGGCATTAGCCAATTTAAAGGCGAAGTCATTTTTGCACCCCCTCTTCCTTTTGGTATATCTGAAGAACATAGAAATTTCCCGGGAACACTTTGGCTTTCAACGCAAACTTTCCGAAATTGCATGACTGATGTCCTTAACTCTTTTATCCACAACGGGTGGAACAAAATAATCATCGTAAATGGTCATGGGGGCAACATCGACTCTTTGAATGAAGTTTGCGCTGATATAACTCGAAATGCCATCAAACCTGCATTTGCAACCACCTTTACCTGGTTCAACTATTCAAATGATCTTCCTATGGGGCATGCCGGCGAAGTTGAAACCTCTATGTTATTATATCTTTTCCCCAATATGGTCAACTCTAATATGATATCTCGAGTAAACGCTGATTCTGGTGATATCTGGGGGCCCCTTGAACAAGGCGCAAAAATGAAATACGATGTCGATGAATTCACAAAAAATGGTGTCATAGGCAATCCCTCTTTGGCATCCCGCGATTTCGGAGAGAAATTATTAAAAGAATCTGGAAAATCCCTTGCTAAACTTATAGAAATAGTCTCAAAACTCGAAGTTTCTTGATAAAATTTTACTTTTCACGTTAATCCATTCTTTTCATTTCTACGGATTCAACAAACATCAACGGATATCCCTTTTCAACTCTCATTTTAGATACCACCTCTGTATCTTCGTATTGAATCTCAATTCTAATTGTCATCATGTTGCCTTTCAATTCTGCATACTCAAAATCCTCATTCATTGATTTTTTTACTTCTTCTTCAGATATCTCCACTGAAACATTTGTACAATATGGCTGATTTTCAATTGATTTTTCAATCGCAGATGATAAGTTTTTGATATTATCCAAGCTGATCGGGACTCCTGAAAACTGGTGATATAGCGATCCAAGCTTAACACCAGACTCGAAACAAGCAATTTCTGTTTCCGTTGGTTTCATACAACTTGAACTTTCTGCTCTCTAAAGAAAAAGTTACTTCTCCTTTCCCCTCTGATTAACTCTTAATGAATGAGGTAGTATTGCTTACAGGCGCACTAGGAAATGTAGGGCGTACAATTCTTTCACACCTCTCTGACAGTTACACGTGGCGTCTCCTTGATAACCGGCCGCCTGATAGTGATTTTCCCTATGATATAATTGCTGCTGATATTTTGGATACTTCCACTGTAACCGAAGCCGTCGAGGGAGTAAATGCAATAATTCATCTTGCCGGGGACTCCCAAGCTTCTGCATCTTGGAAATCGGTTCTCCGAAATAATATAGAAGGCACCCAAATTTTACTTGAAGCTGCAGTGAATTCTGGCGTTGAAAGATTTATTTTCGCTTCTTCGAACCACGTAGTTGGTCATTACGAAACCAATGATAAACCCACCCTGTCAGATCCTAATAGTCCATTTCCTCTCGATGGAACCGAACTACCTCGTCCAGGAAATCTCTACGGTGCTAGCAAAGCTATTGGTGAAATTCTAGGGCGATATTACCATGATGAGTATGGCATCTCTGTTCTTTGTGTTAGAATTGGAAATTTAAATGAAGATGCCCCTCCTGTTGACTACGCACGTGGACAATCCATGTGGCTCTCAAAACGAGATTGTGGCCATCTTTTTGATAGATGTCTCCAGGCTGTTTATGGGTATGAAATAATATATGGGGTTTCTGACAACGATAGCAGCTATTATTCCTTAGATCGAGCTAGAACTATCTTGGGCTATGTCCCCCGAGATAACTCCGCGGAACATATCTCCTAATCTCGAAAAATTATCCAAATAGTTTTTTAATATCTTTCCTATTCTCTCTTATTCTTCCCATTCTATTTCTTATCTGCTCATATGCCATCCCACGCAAACCTGGGTCTTTCACAAAAGTCACTATTAATTGCTCAATTTTTTTATACTTTTTCTCTTCCAATCCTTCCTTGACATAACTAATCGCTTCCTTAATAATATCGTATTCGTACACTTCAATCTCATCTGCTATTACTTCTGCAGCTACAAATGCAGATTCAATCTCTAGATCTTCCAATTCCATCTTTCCACCTTCGTAGTTTATAGTGGGGATATTTTCTTGAGAGAATGCTTTTACATCCTTTTTCATCTCAATAAGACATTCTCTAATGGATCCAATATCCACGCCTCTGTATATTTCTGGCATTCCGTCTAAATACACAAGAGAACTTTCCACGAGCCCCCTCATTCCTTTCCAATTTTCATTAGTACTATGATATATTATGGCTGTAAATTGAATTAAACCTTGTAAAAATAACTTATCCCTGCTTTCTTTTTCGAGTTTTAACCAACATCGCTCCCATGCACCATGAGCTGCATGGTACTCTCCACTATTGTAAATGGCAATACCAACTTTCAAGTATACTTCTATTTTCCCATTCTCATTCATTTGTAGTCCTATATCCTTTTTATTTTCTTGATCACGAGCAATATTCAAGTCTATTGGCCCCTTACAACTCTCCACTTCATAAATAACATGAAATTTAGCGTCGGTCATTTACCTGTAGGATCGCTCCCAGATTTTGTTTCTCTCGCACGTTGTGCTGAAAAATTAGATTTTGATATCTTTTTCATAGCCGATCATGCAACTAAACAAAATCCATACGCTATGCTGAGCGTCGCAGCACTCAAAACAAAGCGAATAAGCCTTGCAACTGGGGTTACTAACCCCTTCTCTCGAAATCCTCTTCTTACCGCAGCTGCAATTTCTACTATAGATTCCATATCCGATGGAAGGGCGATCCTTGGTATTGGTGCAGGAGGCCATGGGGTCTCCCCATTCAAACAAGAACGACCTGCTCCAATTTCCACACTTAAAACATCAATCGAAACAATTAGAACTCTACTAAATTCCGACATGGTTTCTGACCCAACAGGAACTTTTAATTTGATAAATGCCAAATTAGAATTCAAACCCCAACATGATATCCCAATTTATGTCGCAGGCCGTGGAAAAAAATTATTAGAGCTAGCTGGTGCAGTTGCAGATGGGGCCATCGCAGGAGCAGGACTAACCTCCGTTGAAGCCATGAAATATGCTTTATCTCATATTCGCTCGGGTGCCGAATCAACTGGAAGAAAACTCTCGGATCTAGATATAGTCTGTTGGTCATTTCTTTCCATCGGACGCGATAAACAGTCAGCATTAGACGCAGTCATACCTTTCACAGTCCAATTAGTCCAACACGCTGTTCCTAGAAGTACCCTCGAATCTTTTGGAATTTCTTCCCAGGCGATAGATTCTGTACTAGGTATTCAAGATATTCCATCTCATTCTCTTTCTTCACTTAGAAAAAAAGTATCCATGGAAATAGTAGAATTATTTGCAATAGCCGGAACTCCTGAACAATGCCTGACTCATATTTCTGCACTTCATGAAATTGGAATTTCCCATTGTGCCCTCTTGCCCTTTGAAAACGCTGAAAACACGCAAATAGAGAACCTCGAGCTCTTCTATGATATGGTGATTAGCGAACTCTAATGACTTTAAAAATGGGACTTGGATATCCCACCGCCCGTGAAGGTTTAAATTATCCCATTCCTTTTTGTGACCCTTCACACTTAATTGAAATTGCAACCAAAGCAGAAACACTCGGGTTCGATTCATTAGGAGGAAATGATCACATAGTCCCTGCAACCTATGTGTCCGAACGTTGGAAAAAACCTCCGAGATATTATGAATTATTCACAACATTTGCACATATAGCTGCATTAACTCACACCATTCGTTTGAATACTTCTGTTGCAGTTTTGCCTCTAAGAAATGTAGTTTGGCTAGCCAAACAAGCCGCAACTCTCGATTGTTTATCTGATGGTAGATTGATTCTTGGAGTTGGTGTCGGTGCATATCCTGAAGAATTTTCTACCCTATTCCCCAATATCCCGCTCACCCGTGGTATTATCACCGATCATTCCCTCGAAGCCCTTGTAGCCCTGCTCTCTAAACCTTCCAGTTATCATTCCGAATATGTTAAATTCGAATCCTTGGACCTTTATCCCCGTCCTAAGCAAAATCCTCTCCCAATCTATGTTGGAGGAAACCACAACTCCGCCTTAGAACGATCTGCAAAATGGGGCCAAGGTTGGCTCCCCGCAGGCCTATCTCCTCAAAAACTCGAAGAAAAAATTAACTACCTTTCAACTTTGACATCCGACCATGGTAGGTCTCTCTCTGACATTGATATCGCACCTCAACTGACCCTCTGCGTCGCAAAAAACACCTCGGCTGCACACAAGAAATTCCGAGAATCTCATCAATACACGCATCTCAAATCTCTTTTGAATTCCACTTTCAAAAATCTACCCGAGGAAGAAATTTTCAATGGAAATTTAATAGGAACCTCTGAAGAAATAGTTGAGAAATTACAACAATATATTGACATAGGTATCGACCATTTTCCCGCAACGGTTCTCGCAGTAAACGATATTTCTACTTTTTTCTCAGACATGAAAATCATTTCTCGAGATATACTCGATTCATTTTAACTCCCTTTCTATCTTCTGTTCTAAACCTCTACAATTTTTAAACTCTAACAACCTTTCTTCACTATAATATGCCAAAAGATGGCCATGTAATAGTCGACGTAGATGCACACTTTTTTGAACCGCTACAAGACTTTTCAAATTATCTAGACGAACCTTGGAAATCACGATTTAGTGGAGCAACTAGAGGTAGATTCATTCCTGGTAGTACTGGTGATCGGTGGGTAGGCGGACGGATTATGAGAAATGTAACTTCGTATCCTCAAAAAGACATGACCCCTGAGGAAATACCTAGAGTAATGAAACACGTTGGTCTTGATAAAATAGTCTTACTCCCTAATAAAATGCTTTCATTTGGGAAATTATCTAGTGATGAAATAGCAGTTCCTCTCGCAAATGGTTTTGTTGACTATATGCTTGACAAAGTTGTTGATCCTTCTGAAGGAATCTATACGATGCTAGTTGCACCCTTCCACGACCCCGAAGAGTCTGTCGCATTAATCGATAGAGTTGCCGATGAAAAAGGTGTTGTAGCCCTTTGTCTAGTTACTGCAGGACCTGAGCCTCCTCTTGGAGATCGGAGGTATGATCCAATTTACGAAGCTTGTAACGATCGCAATTTCCCTGTGGTTTTCCATTCAGGTGGATCTAGTGTGGACGACTTCTTCATAAGGGGGTATCGAAAATTCATTGAGACGCATACTTTAGGTTTCTTGTGGAACAATATGGCACAAATTGTAAGTTTAGTCGTTCAAGGGGTCCCTGAAAAATATCCAAATTTTAATATAGTATTTCAAGAATCTGGAATCTTCTGGGTCCCCCTGATGATGCACAGACTCGATGCCGAATATATGAAACGCCAATCTGAAGCTCCTCTCTTGACCAAAAAACCATCTAAATACATGCAAGAATTTTATTATGGCACTCAACCACTAGAATCACCAGACAATCCTGAACATCTCAAACAAATCATCGATATGATTGGTGGCCCAGAACGCCTCATGTATGCTTCAGATTATCCTCATTGGGATTATGATCGTCCAAGCGTCATCACGAATATGGACTTTTTAAGTGATTCCGAACAAGGCATGATCCTTGGAAAAACAGCAGAGAGGATATTTGGAATATGACTTTGATACCTGTCTGTTCTTTAGTGGACTTCCCCGAAGGGGCACGAAAAACAGTAAATGTCGGAGATACTCCTGTAACCGTCTTACATGTAGGTGAATCTTATTATGCAATCGAAGCAACTTGTCCTCACCAATCAGGTCCTCTTGGACAAGGTGTAGTTCTTCCAAAACTCGAGGCAACATTTATCGGCGCGGGAAAACGACTTGATGAATCTTTCTCCGAAACTAATCTTACTATCTCTTGCCCCTGGCATGGTTGGGAGTTTGATCTTTCCACTGGTGCCCATTGTGGAGACCCCGAAGTAACTTTGAGTACATTCGAAATAGTTGAAAAGAAAGGCGAATTATTCCTAAAAGCTCCTTGATTTTTCTTAATTATTCAAAAATAATTTATCCAATTCTAATTGATTACGTGGCACCTTGTACTATGAGTGCATCTTGTTTAGCAATCGTTACCTTCACATTTTGCCCAACTTTGAGCTTACTTTGCGAAGATCTGACCTGAACCGTCGTATTGCTTATCAAGACGTCATAGTACACTGAAGCACCTCTAAATATCTTGTGTGTAATTTTTCCGGAATATTGGTTGGTTTCACTTGTTTTGTCGTATCTGGACCCTTTTCCAGCTTTACTGACCAATTCTATGTATATTCTCTCTGGTCTAATCACAATTACCGGATTATTCAATTCCGTCTTACCACCGTGTCGACAAACCATCTCTATTTTTTGATCTCCCGTTGTAATCACAGCAGTTGCAGACGTTTTAGTTTTAGAACTAAGTTCTACATTAAATACATTCGCTTCGCCTATGAAATTTGCTACAAACGGTGAATTTGGAGATTCATATAGTGTCTCTGGAGTGCCTTGTTGCATCTTGACTCCATCTTTCATTACACAGATGTCATCAGAAATTTCAAATGCTTCTTCTTGATCGTGTGTAACATACACTGTAGTAATCTTGATCTCGTCCAAAATATCTAGTATACTCTGTCTCATTCTTTTCCGTAGTTGGAAATCCAAATTGGACAATGGCTCGTCCATCAAAAGCAACTTTGGCTCATAAGATATGGCCCGAGCAAACGCAACACGCTGCTGCTGACCGCCCGACAACTCTGATGGATATCTATCCTCTACGTTCCCTCCTGTCAACCCAACAAGGGACAAAGCTTCTTGCACCCGATCTTCTCTCCTCTCCTTTTCATACTCTTGATTCTTCAAAGCATACAAGATGTTTTCTCTTGCTGTCATATGTGGCCAAACGGCATAAGATTGGAATACAAAACCAATCCCTCTCCTCTCCGGAGGTACATTTAAATCTGATGTGGAAACAACGTTCCCAAACAGTTTTATCTGCCCTTCCGTTATATTTTCGAATCCCGCTAAGGCCCGAAGTGTTGTTGTTTTTCCGCATCCAGATGGTCCAAGTAATGTGAATAATTCTCCTTCGTTTACACTGAAACTAAGATTTTTGACCGCATCTACGACGCTCCCACCTCCACTAACGAATTGTTTTGTTAAATTTTTAACTTCTACTGTAGGCATAACTGTGGTTCATTACTCGCCCTTAATCGATTTAAACCTTCCTATTATTCACAGATATTTCTTATTAATTTAGTATTATTTTTTATTTAATTTAATAAATTTTAATTTGAAATTAAATATTGATTATGACTGCTATTTTTATATTTTTTAAAGAAAATTACTCACTCTATTTCTTTTCACTTATAATCTTTTCATATTTTGGTAATAGCTCTTCTAGATCTATTTCTGGAATTTTTCCAGGGGCGGGATTGTATGAAAATATATCCAATTGAATTCCTACTTTGTCTTTAAGATTATTCATTTCTCCTTTACTTTCCCCTCTAAGGTGCTTATTAACCACTTGAATATTTCTCTCCTCTGCCATATATGTCAACAGGGGAACCAATCGCTGCTTCTGTGCTTCTGCCATTTTCCATACCTTTGACATCATCTTATCTTTAATTGATTTCTTTTTCACACCCCCTGCTCCATAAAATTTCACCTTCGTTCCTTCTGGGGAATAATATTCCATAACGTCCTTCCAGGACCACTGAGGAGAGTTCACCACGGTATACCTCCCCGGTTTCATCTCTTCATTTTGGCACATCAATATCGCCCTGACAACTGTCATTATATGAACCACATTTGATTCTAGATCCCCCTTTGCATCGATGTACACCTCTTCTTCTTTCTCTAGCATTTTTTCTAACTCATTCGTTTGTTTTTGCATTCTTCCCATCACATGACCAACCCTCAATATGTATGCCCTTTTTTGATTTTTATATTTTCGATTCCAAACAGAATATTTTTTTTGCAGCCGCTTTTCTACAAATCGTTTCTCTCTGACAAGTAGATCTTGTTGATATCTATCCGCTAATTTTCCTCCCCATGCACTTATCGAACTAATATAAATAATAACTGCATTTCTCTTCGAATATTTTACCAAATTATCAACTATTTTCTGATTAATCCTACGTGCCATTTTCGGCTGACCATGTGGTGCATTTGGCGTGGCTTCTTTTACAAATAAGACTATATCTATATCTGACAATACCTCTGATGCATCTTCTTCTATAGTCATATCTGCAACTTTATATGAAAAACCTCTGTTTACTATCATCGCGGAACCAATCTCACTTTGTATGATTGGAACCACTTCTATTCCTTCTGCTTGAAGTAGTATGCCTAACTCCATTTCCAACATCGCATCTGCAGAATTCAACCCGATCGCATTGACCAAACCAACTTTCATATTTTCTTTCCCCCCTTCGCTTTTTTATAAATCCCTGTAATGACCTCTGTCACTTTCATCCCCGTCATTTGATTCGTATTCATTTCTGCATCAGACCAAATTTGTTGGATGAATTCTGCCCACTTTAAAAACACCCCCTCCCCGAATGATGTGGCATAATTTCCTGGTTCTATTACAAGTGGGTCTTCCAGCCCATTTGCATATACTCTTAATCTCTCATTTGATCCAGTGTGGTCGAATCTAACCCACGCATTTTGGAATTCAAATTCTGCCTCTGACTCAAATGATTCAACACGACTAGCTTGATATTCAATTTTGACATTTGAATCTTTGCTAGCTACCATTACCACCTCTACTGCTACGTCTAATTCATCTTTCCAAATTATATCGGATTTTTTGACAGTTATGTCGTATCCTTCCAATATGTCCACAATTTGACTAATAGTGTGACACCCACTTTCCATTAATACACCCCCTCCTGCCAACCCAATATCATTCCTATAATGCTTCTTTCCTATCCCCAAACTATTGACTAATCCCTCTTGAATTCTAACACTTTTAAGAGGTCCAAATACCCCTGAACAGACGATCTCCTTTACTTGTTTTGTCGACGAGAACCACGTTCTCATATAATTACAAACCATCTTATTGTTTAACTCAACAAATTCTTGGTGGTCTTCAATATTCTTCGCAAATGGTTTCTCTACAAAAATCGGCGTTTTCCTCCGAGAAAATTCTTCTATGTAAGGGCGTCTAACACCAACAGGTATTGCAAGAAGAACAATATCACATTCGGGTAACTTTCTCATCTCCTCTCCCACTTCAATCGCATCACATTTGCATATTTTGGCCAATTTATTTGCTCTATCTATGTCTATATCCGCGACATATTTCACGATCGTTTTTGAATATTCTAATAGAATGGGTATATGTATTCTCTCTGCTATTTTCCCCGCTCCTATCACTCCTACTTCCATTTGATCCCTCTCCACATCTTCAAAAATTGTGAATGGAAGCTTCATACTGGCAAGTCTTCCATTATCAAGCATATAAGCTTTTTCGAATTCCATTCATCCCCATCCATTATTTTTACTAACCAAAACGCTAATCCTCTTAGCAGATTCATTTGTACCAATGTCCCGGCCCTCCGATTCCGTTTCTATTGTATCTGGAAGCAGCTTAGTTTTATTAGGGACTATTTTTGAACTTGGAATCGCTTTCATAGCAAAAATATTCATGGCCCGTTATTTGGGGGTATATGATTACGGAATCGTTTCTGTCGGCATAATAATCCTTTCTATCTCTACGACGTTTGTTGTTTTAGGACTTCACCATGGCATTGCACGATACCTGCCCCGGTTCAAACAATCTTCTGACAAACGTGGCATTTTAATCTCGGCATTTTCTATCACCACTGTAACATCTTTGATTGTCGCATTTTGTCTATTCATTTTTGCAGATTATATCGCAATTAATGTGTTCTCAAATCCCTCCTTTTCACCCATTTTAAAAGTATTCGCAGGCGCAGTCCCATTTGCAGCATTTATTCGGATGGTTATAGGGAGTATGCAAGGGGAAAAAAGAGCATCACCTGCCGTTTTCATTCAAAATATAGTTCTCCCCTCGGCACGATTTATCCTGATAATCATTGTTATTATAGTTGGGGTGTCCGCAGTCAAAGTAGCATGGGCCTATTTACTAGCATATGCTACTGCAGCACTCGTTGGAGTTTACACACTATATCGTTACACTCAAATGTTCCATAAAGTTACCCCAGCCTATCATTTCAAAGACTTAATCCCTTTCTCTATTCCTTTGGCAATTTCCACCATGATGGCTTTATTATTCGTCGATGCAGATACACTCCTTCTAGCTTACTTCCACCCTGCCACAGAAGTAGGACTCTACGCTGTCATATATCCTCTATCTGCACTACTTATGATCTTTCTTAACTCTTTCACCTTTCTCTCCATGCCTGCGCTCTCTGAGTTACATGCTCAAAACCAATCTTTACGAATGCGCAAAATGTATCTCGTGATAACTAAGTGGATTTTCATTCCTACATTTCCCATCTTCCTAGCTCTTTTCTTTTTCCCTGATACTCTTATCCAATTCTTTTTCGGACATGATTATGTCGTCGCAAGTGTCGGACTTTCAATCCTCTCGCTCGGTTTTCTTTTCCATATCCTCACTGGGGTGAACGAGTCAACTTTACTAGCTATTGGAAAAACCAAATATATTTTAGCAAATACTACTGCAGCTGGAATTCTCAATATATTCTTGAATCTAATTCTCATTCCTCAATATTCCTTTATTGGGGCCGCAGTAGCCACAACCATCTCGTACATATGCCTCAATTTACTTCATTCCCTCGAACTCTATTGGATAACTGGAATTCATCCCATATCCAAACCCGTTATTAAAATTGGAATCGTCGCTACCTTAATGGCTTCGTTAGTTTACATACTATCTATTAGGATCGATTTAAGTAATCTCCAATTATTGCTTTTCACACTCATTTTTGGGATAATTTACTGTGTCACAATCTTTAGATCTGACGTGATGGGGGCCGAGGAAGAATTATTACTTTCTCGAACGGAAACATTCTTCGGAATAAACTTAGATCCCCTTCGTCGAACAATAAGTTTCCTTTCCCGATAAACGGTATTTTTCGAACCAAACTTTTATTACTCTTAGACGGTGCATCTTATACCGTCCTGCAATGAAAGTTGTACATTGGAATATTTCCAAACAAAGCCACCCCATGTTTGCAACCCGGCGGTATGAGGATGAGCTTTTCAATAGATTAAGTGCCATTCTCGATGGACCCATTCACCGAATTTTCAGACGTGAGAGCAAACTATTTGGAAACACGATTGTTTCCTGGCTAACTAGGTATTCCTCCGATAATTCTGATATTGTACATGCCACTTTTCAAACTATAGCCCCTGCGGCATACTTTTCACGCCCTAAAAATCTAATTGTCACTGTACATGATATCTTGCCTACATTTCCAGATGCCACTCATGACATATCTACTAGAATTCAATGGAAATTCACCCCTTCTGCACTCAAAACCGCTGATGCTATAATTGCAATATCCAATTTCACCCGCACAGAGCTTATAGAGCATTTAGAAATCGATCCCCAACTGATACACGTGGTTCCTCAAGGGGTCGATCATTCCCTCTTCAAACCACTTGATAAGAGGGAGTCCCGAAAGCAACTTGGATTAGACCCCGAATCCACTTATATTCTAGTTGCTTCGTCAAACCAAACCCACAAAAGAATGGACCTAGTACAAAATATTCTACTTGAACTTAGATCTCACCGTCCCGATGTGAAACTACTCAAAATTGGCTATGGAGATTCCCTCGAGCTAGATGGAGTTATTAATTTGGGATGGCTACCCGAAAGCAAAATGCCATTGCTGTATAACTCTGCGGATGCCTATTTACATACCTCTGATTATGAGGGTTTTGGACTGCCAATCTTAGAAGCTATGTCCTGTGGAACTCCCACTATTGCCAACGACCGTGCAAGTATACCTGAAGTAATCGGGCCTGATAATACAATTAATATGAATTCTATCTCCACTTCCAAAATATGCGATCATATTTTTGAAAAAATAGAGATGGGTATGGATCAATTAGCCCTTGATCGGAGCAATCAATTTACTTGGGATAAAACCGCATCAGATACTTTGAATGTCTATAGGGCGGTGCTTGGAGCTTGAGAATTTTAAATTTATCTCTCCTACGTCTAAACGATTCTCATAGTTATTATGGAGGGGCTATTGGTAGTATTGGCTATGAATTGCTCTCTTCACTCGCATCTATCGATGGTGTGGATGTAATCTCTTTTACACAGGGAACTGATCTATCTTATTCCGTTCCTTCTTCACTTAATCTAGTCCAGGCAAATTCTTTCAGTGAAGTAAAAAAAATCATGCCAAACTATCTTCAAAAGTCAGAAGAAACAATCCTTACTCACTTTTATTTTCACGAACCAGAATACACCCCGCTCGCACACCTCGTAAATAAATTAGATTCCCCCTTTGTAATCGGTATGTGTGAGTTGCCTCATTATCGTCTTAGGGACGAAGTTTCTGGTCCTTTGAAATCTCCTCTCATACGAAAAATAGGAAAATCAATCGCTTACATGCCTCGATTTAAAAAAACACTTTCTCATTGTGATAGGCTTATTACAGTCAACGGTGCTGCAAAACAATACTATTCGAAATATGTTCCTACTACTCAAATAGGTGTCATTCCTTATGGTGTAAATCAGGAATTATTTCCATGTACTCCTCTCCCTGAAGAACCCCGAATATTAGTTGTCAGTAGATTAATACGGCGCCGTGGAATCAACGCTCTTATCGACGCATTACCTAGTATCATTTCTGAAATACCTGATGTCCATCTTGATATAGTTGGAGATGGACCTCAACGCATTCCTCTAGAACAACAAGCCTCTGAAATCGGTGTTTCTTCTAGAGTTCACTTCCATGGAAATGTCTCTGCAGAAGCGCTCACACAACACTATCAAAACTGCTCTGTTTTCTGCCATCTCTCCACTTCTGATGGCTGGAATCAACCAGCTTTAGAAGCAATGTCAACTGGACGGCCAGTTATCGGAATGGATGCGCATCACAATAGCATGATATTGGATGGAATCACTGGTTATTTGATCCATCCCATGGAAATTAATTCCCTTCCAAAATATCTTATTCAAATTTTAGACGATGGAAATCTATGTTCTCAGATGGGAACCTCGGCCCACGAATTAATTTCGACCAATCATAATATAGCTACTGTGGCTAAACAATACCTAACTGAATTCCAGAGGTTACTATAATATGCCCACCAAAGTCGTCGATATAATCACTCAATTGTCTCACCATTTATCAAATTTTGAAGAAGAATTCGCGACGAGTTATATTTCAAAAAATACATTGTCACTTCTCCTCTCTGATTATGGATTTGAAACCACGAACCTTCAACAGGAACAAAACTTACTTCTTGTAATTCTCGACGAGCTCAAAACAGTTTCTCTAGCACTACAAAAAAATAAAATTCCTTTCGTGATAATCAAATTCTCCGAACTACCTAAATTAGTCAGTGACATAGACATCTTAGTCCATAATACCCCTGATGTTTTTCACATTCTAGATAAGCTCGGATATTCTCTTGAAGATGATGCAGAACCCCATCGAAGTACCTATGTTAAATCAATAAATGGAACCCGTGTTTCTCTTGATTTACACCATCATCTCTCTTGGCGTAGGGTGCATTACCTGGATTCTAAATCAATTATCGACCAAAGCCAATTAAAGTCTATAGACGATATTTTGATTCCCTTTCCTTCCATTCCTCATGATTTCTTAATAACTGCAGCACACTGCATCTTCAAACATAATGGGATCTCTCTATTTGATATTTTACACATACTATCTTTAAAAGAATCTAATCCTCCTGAACTAAATAATTTATCCGCCATGTATGCCGTTGCAGAAGAATATCAGTGGAAACAAGAACTTGACTACTTCCTTCATTTTATATCTTCAATAGAAAGTGATCTTCGCACTTCTTTTGATTCAGAATCATCAATCTTCAAAGATCTTCCTCACCATTTCTCTCTACTCACCGTTATCCAGATTCGACTATCAAAACTTTTGCGTTCTCTTACTCATAAAAGCTATACTCCAACTCTCATCCAAACATATGCCTATTCCCTTGATATTTTCCAATTTTTAGTAGAACAAAAACTTGGCATATCTCTAACCCATTTCTTCCGCTTGTTATCCCGAATTAAAAAAATGGTAGCTTCTGTTAACTCCATTTTTAGTACTCCTAAATAATATTTTATATTCTTTTCTTCTTTCAACAGGATCTTATACGGTGCTAAACCAAACAACAAGCAGAATGCCTCTCCGTTCTAGCGAGCAATTAATCACTTCTATAGTCCAAGAAAATGAGAAGTCAACTTCAACTCTGCCTGAACCCCTCCCTGAGCAATTTATTAAAATAAACCATCTTTCTGCAATATTACGAGATAAAGGGTTTGAACTCCCTTTTGCATCTACTCAATCGAATGATACTTTCATTCTCACTGAAGTTTCCCGAATAATTCATGAGCTAAAAGATTCTGGAATTTATTGCGTTGTGATAAAATCACTTCCCGCAGTTGCGAAACCCATTGGAGATGTAGATATTCTGGTCGACGATTTAGAGAAAGCAGGAAAACTACTTGAACAAAACTCCTATGATGTTAGTACCGATCCCGATCCTCACAAACTCTTGTGTCTTTCTACCATCGATGGAATTCTTGTTAACATACATCTTCATGGAGAAATTGCCTGGAGACGCGTCATTTACTTAAATCCAATCGATGTTATCAACTCTGCCACAGAACGAGATTTTTATGGGACCTCCTTCCCCGTAGCTTCACCCGAATTTGAAATCTTAATCACTTCTGCACATATGCTGTACGAACGTGGAAATATGAGGGTAAGTCTCCACAATGTCTTAGAATTATCCGCTCTATTTGAGTCCAAAAACATCTCCATTTCTTCTCTATTTGATATAGCATCCAAGAATGGATGGGGTGACTCACTCATTCTATTCTTACAAACAGCAAACGCAATTCATTACCAGATTTTTCATGAAAATTTTTCCACTTCTGAACCCAGCTTTTTCAATTCTAAAACCACACTTCCTTATAACCCATTTTTCTTCAATTGGACCTTTTCAATCAGAACCATGATCTGGATCCGAATAAGAAAACTATTCACAGATTTCACTTCTAAAAATTTTCGTTCCGTTTCAGACGATTTAAGCGCATATCCTCTCGATATCCTAAAGGTTTTCACCGAGAGATATGGGGTAATAAATACTAAAAGGAGGTTAAATATATGGAAAAATATTATTCGATCCATGATCTAGTCACTATAAAATCTAATACTGGAATCCCAATACCAAATTATTTTTCATGCCCCCCTATATCCGATCCCGATTTAACTGTAACCCAATGTGATATGGTATATGATGTTCCTCGGTCCTCTAAGAAAAAAAGAAAAGATTATGCAGTCTGGAAAGAAGGTGATGCCCTTATTATAGATTATGAATCTCTCGATCTCAAAATTTCTCTTAGCGATCTAAAAGGAAAAACCAAGATTCAAGTTAGCGATGGATTTGTAAACCGATCAAAAAAACACCTCAATACGCTCGTAGGACTCATTATTCAACTAAAACTCCTTGAAAAAGGATGTACTTTCTTACACTCTGGTTGCCTGACCCACAACGATGGGGCAATCTTACTACCTGCAATGGGTAGCACTGGAAAGACGTTTACCACCCTTTCTTTAATCGACGGAGAAAACCATCTCTTCTTATCCGACGACCTAGCTATTATCAATACCAATGGTGATGTATTCTCCTATCCTGGAAAAATTGGAACCGGGCCATATGTACTCAAAAATGATGCCGTACCTGAATTATCTGTAAATCCTATTTTTAGTAGTAAACTTGCACGTATACCTTTAATCTCTTTAATATTTGGAAAATTTCCCTGGCTGTACAAATCGAAAAATCTTGAGATGCCACCGCATCTTATCTCCAGAAGTTCCACCTGCTCTTATTTATTCCTCATAGTAGGTGGATCTGAAAATAAAGCAGTGTCCATACCGAATAGTCGTGCCATTTCTCAAGCAATGAACCAACACTTAGATACTCATAACTTATTTGGAAGTTTCATCTTGAATTACTACGCTTATTTCTTCGCATACGATCTCTCCCAAAAACTTGAAACTATGCGCGAAATTCTAATCACTGGTTTATCGTCTACCAAATGTTTCGAAATCCGATCTAATGATCTATATAGCTATCCTCGCATCGTCCTCGACACCATTAATGGTAAAAAATAATTTTACCCTTCCCCTCTTGATAATTTTCTATCCCCTATGATATACTTAATAATCCCTCCAATGAAAAAATAATTCCCAATGGAATTAAGAAAAAAGTGCGGGATTATGTATGCAGATCTATATCTTACGCTTTTA
>Ga0066376_10001646_pt1 | contig 21535 bp, 19 predicted proteins | sample Knorr_S15_td_Bot_FD_77009 | JGI IMG/M metagenome (GOLD analysis project Ga0066376, IMG submission 77009) | Marine microbial communities from Southern Atlantic Ocean transect - Knorr_S15_td_Bottom_ad_5009_LV_A | ecosystem: Environmental > Aquatic > Marine > Oceanic | place: Southern Atlantic...
CGATGCCCGGACCCATCATCCCCTCGAACTTGCCGAGCCGGAAACGGGCCATGCGCTCGTAGTCTTTAACAAAATTGATCAGTGCCATAGAACTCTCCTGTCAGGCACGGCTAACCGCCGGCCAACCTGTTGTTACTCGCTACTTGATTCGTTTTTCAAATCGTCTGCTCCCTGGGACACAGGTCGAACTTCCTTCACCACAACGTGATTTCCTTCGACCGATACCACTTCCACACCCGACCCTACTGCCAGCGACCCCGCATCGCCATTCTCAATCTCGCCGGTCCAGCGTTCGCCGCTCACGAGAACCTCGAATGCCGGGTCCTTCGACGTGTATGTCGACCCGACCTGCGACCCCGCTGGCGACAAGATAGCCGAAACTACCCCGGTCGCGCCGACCAGGCTGGTCGAAACCATCGGGCTTTGATAGAGCTTGATACGCCTCGCCTTACGAAGCTCCCTGGCAAACCACAACACAAAGAGGCCCGCGCTCGCGCCAATCCCGGCAAGCAGCCACCGGTTCACGACCGGGGCATCGCCGGGAATGCCCGGACTCCCGAAGAACCCGACCAGGAACAGCCCGCCCAGGACCAGCGAGATCGTTCCCGCCGCCCCGAAATAGCCGAGACCCGGAGCCGTCGTTTCGAGATAGAACAACAACAACGACAGCGTGATTAGCGAAACCCCGGCCCACGAGAACGGCAGTTGCCCGATTCCGGCCCAGCCGAGGATCAGGAACAAAACCCCGAGCGTCCCGGGAATCCACATACCGGGATTCCACAGCTCGACGATCACACCAAGTCCGCCAAGCGAAATGAGCAGGAATGCGACGTTGGGACTTGAAATAAACGCCAGCAGCCGTTCGAGCAACGTCATATCGACCGTCGTAGTGTTCACATCCGACAGATTGAGGACCATCGTTTCACCACTCAACTCGACTTCATAGCCGTCAAGCTGTTCAAGCAGGGACGCGTAATCCGCCGCCACGAGGTCGGCGATATTCAACTCGACCGCTTCGACTGCCGAGTAGGCCTTCGCGAGAAGCACCGTGTCTTCAAGTGCAGAAACGTTCCTGTCCCGCGTCTCGGCGATGCTGCGGATGAAGGCCGCGGCGTCCTGCATCGCCTTGCGGCCCAGCGTATCGGGCAGGTCGCTCCCGTCCGAACTCACCACAGAAGCCGCACCGATGTTTGTGGTCGGAGCCATCGCCAATATGTTGGCCGCGGCACCAATGAATGTACCCGCACTGGCGGCCTGGGCGCCTTCAGGAGCGACATAGACGGCAACGGGGACCTCGGACGCCATAATCGACTCTACGATGTCCCTCGTGGAGTCGAGAAGTCCGCCGGGGGTGTCGAGCATCAGCACGACGAGCTCGGAGTCCTGCTCCTCGGCTATCCGCAGTCCCCGTTCGATAAACCTGGCCGTGACTCCGTCGATGGCACCGTCAAGCCTGATCAATACGACATTCGAGTCCGAAGGTCCGTCCTGCGCCAAAACGGTGGGGCCGCCGTAAGGGCCATCTGCCATTGCGAATCCCCACAGGCCGATAGCGACCGCGAGCGCTGCAAACAGCACCCGGGCGGGCCGTGCATATTTTCTGAACGAAAAATCGGCCAATACTCAACTCCGTGGCGGCATGTTATCGAATCTGCGACGGCAAAACGGTGTCAGGCGGGTCAATCGTGCCAAAATACGCCGACCTGCCGGCATTGTCTTTTCAAAAAACCGTCCCGCCTGCCCAGATACGGGATAAGCACGAGATCCGAAATGAAAATTACCGATATCACAACGTTTCACGCATACGACGGCCAGAGGAACAACATATTCCTCGAGATCGAGACCGATGAGGGGATCACCGGGGTCGGCGAGGCGTACTCGATCGGGCCCGACACCAGCGTGATCTCCATGCTCGATGAAATGAGGCCGTGGTTTATCGGGCAGGACCCGGGCCGCATCGAATGGCTGATCCGGAGAACCAAAAACACCCTGCGCTTCCCGCTCGGGCAGGTCGGTTGGTCGGCCATATCGGGAATCGACATCGCGCTCTGGGACATTGCCGGAAAAGCCGCTGGTCTGCCTGTCTACAGCCTGCTCGGCGGCAAAACGCGCGACCGGGTGCGGGTCTATCACGGCATTTACGGCGACTCGCCCGACCGGGTGGCCGAGCACGCCCTGGAGCTGATCGACGAGGGCTATTCGGCATTCAAGACGAGTCCGCTGCCGTCAAACTGGCGCGAAATGCCCTGGCGGCGGGCCCTGCGCATGGCCGACGAGCGGATGAGTGCTATACGCGGTGCGATCGGCGACGGCCCAGACCTCGCGGTCGACGTGCACGTTGCGATACGCGAGACCGCGCGTTCGCTCGAACTGGCAAAAGTGATAACCCCGTACCGCCTGATGTTTATCGAAGAGCCTGCCCGTGCCGAGTTCATCGAATCGAGTGCCGCGCTGAGAAAGGAGTTCAGGGTCGCCCTTGCCACGGGCGAAAACCTGTACGGCCTGCACAGGTTCACGGAACTGCTCGACGCCGATGCTGTCGACATCATCCAGCCCGACATGCTCTGCTGCGGAGGGTTGCTCGAAGCGAAGAAGATCGCCGCCGTCGCCGAGGCACACTATGTGACCGTCGCCCCCCACAACCCGCTGGGTCTCCTTTCAACGGCAGCCGGGGTTCATCACGCGGCCTCGATCAACAACTTTTCGATTCTCGAGTGGCACGGCGACCACAGGAAGAAGAAGTCCGAATTTGTGAACGAATCGTGGGTCCCGGTGAACGGCGCGTTTGAGCTGCCGACTCAGCCGGGGATAGGGATGACGCTGAACCACGAGGCGATTGCGGCGAACCCACCGGCGCACTGGGACCGCGGTTTTGCAACGTACAGCGACGGTTCGCCGGGATTCCTGTAACCAAACGTTCCGATAATCACCACTTCTCCCACCTCCCGGATAAAAAACCTTCCGATCTCTGTCACCTCCCGCCACCTCCCGGATTAAAAATCATGAAAATTACTAACATTGAATGCCTTATCTCAAGCGACGAAACCGGTAGCAACCTGGTCTATGTGCGAACGAACACCGATGCCGGGATCCACGGGGTCGGCGAGGTCTATCACGTCGGACCGGACCGGGCGTCAACAGACTGGGTCGAGTACTTTGCCGAGCAGCTCGTCGGGCAGGACCCCACGGAGATCGAGCGCAACTGGGCGCTCTGCTACCAGGGCGCCCGGTTTCCAATGGGGTCTTCAGGGCTCGCAGCCCTTTCGGCTATCGACCAATCGCTATGGGACATCACCGGAAAAGCGCTCGACAAGCCCGTTTACGAACTGCTCGGGGGCCGGGTACGCGACAAAATCCGCGCCTACTTCGACATACACGGCGAAAGCGCGGCCGAACTTGCCGACGATGCCCGTAAATCGGTCGACCGCGGCTTCACTGCGCTCAAGACCAGTCCGCTCCCACCGAACTGGCGAGAGATGCGTTGGAACGACGCCGTTTCCGATGGCGTGGCAAGGTTCAGGGCGATACGCGAAGCGGTGGGCGACGAGATCGATGTCGGCTTCGACGCCCATGCCGCGATTTTCGAGCCCATCAGGGTCCTTGAACTCACCGATGCCCTCATGGAGTACGGGCCGTGGTTCATGGAAGAGCCCATCCGAATGGAAAACCGCCACGAAATGGGCAGATTGCGTGAGAAAATGCCGTGCGCTGTGGCGACCGGCGAGTGCCTTTACACCAAGTTCGAACTATGGGAGCTGGTCCGTGAAGGCGGTGTCGATATTCTGCAGCCGGAAATCTGCATCGTCGGCGGGCTCACGGAAATGCGGAAAATCGCCTTCATGGCCGAAGCGCACGACCTGGTAGTCGCCCCGCACAACCCGATGGGACCGCTTGCCAGTGTGGCGAACCTGCACTTCGACGCGGCAACGTCAAACTTCCTCGTGCAGGAGTCGAGAGTTCTCAAGCCGGCCGAAATCGCGTCGGTCACAGGCGTTATCGAGCCGGTAGACGGCTACTACCCGCTGCCTGAAGGGCCCGGACTCGGGATCGACATCGTTGAAGAAGAGTTGACCAGTAAGCCGTACCGCGGATCGTGGCACAGGGGCGACAGGGTCAACCCGGACAACTCAATCGCGTTTATCTGAGCCGCAAACTTGCGGTTGATCCGACAACCCTGGCATCTCGACCTCCCAGGTTATTTCCTTCTCCCGGGGGAAGACGGAGACGTATAAAAGACCTGCCTGCAAGTTTGAAACAAGCTAAGGAACACGCTAAATGATCGACGGCCCGCATAAAGCATGGCCACAAAAAGACGAACTGCTGATCGAACGCATCGACGGCCTGCTTTCCGCCGCGCCTGTCCGTCGAAAAAACTTCTTCGGGACGGTCGCGTGGTTCCTGGAATCGAACGACCTGATTTTCGCCGGCGCGTGGGGACAGGGCGTCATGCTCCGACTCGGGGAAGAACGCGCACGGAGCCTGATCGAATCGGGAGAAGCCGCGGTGCACGACCCGACCGGCCGCCGGCCGAAACGGGAGTATGTGTACCTCGGTAAAAACCGGGTGCAAAGCGACGCTGTGCTGCTTGACTGGCTCGCGCGGGCACGGGAGTTCGTCGGCACACTTCCGCCGGTCACAAAGAAACCTCGAAAGAAGACCTTACGAAAGTCGGGAGACCGGCAATCGGGCAGTAGCGATTGATCCCCACCCCCTCAATAAGGGGGAGTTGTTGAGAGAAACCAGCTAAGGAACACACCAAATGGCGAACTGGGTGAAAAAAGACGAAGCACTGATCGAACGTGTCGATGGGCTGCTATCGACAGCCCCCGTCCGGCGCAAAAACATGTTCGGCACCGCCGCATGGTTCTTCGAATCGAACGACATGATGTTTATAGGGGCGTGGGGTTCAGGAATCATGGTCCGGGTCGGTGAAGAACGGACGTCGGGCCTGATCGAGTCTGGCGATGCCGAGCCGTTCGACCCGATGGGCGGCAGGCCAATGCGAGAGTACGTTTTCATCGACGGCAACCGGATAGCCGAGGACGATGAGCTACTCGGCTGGCTGAACGAAGCGAGCGATTTCGCAGGGAGCCTGCCCCCGAAGCAGAAGAAATCCAAAAAACCGCGTTAGTTGCCTCTTCGCCGCAGTAATCGCGCTCTCTTGCGACCGGGAAGCCTCAGAAACCCGGAGCGTGCCGAACCGGCTAATTTGAGCCGTCTGCACCCACGGTGCCGGCCCAGGCACCCATCGCCATCAGGCCACCGTCGACGTTGAAGTACGAGCCCGTGATAAACGACGCCCTGTCGCTCGCAAGGAACAACACCATGTTGGCAATGTCTTCGGTTTGACCGATGCGTCCGAGCGGATGCGCCTTACCGGTCGAAATCAGCTCTTCTTCAAGATCGCCGCCCGTCCCGGCAATTGCGTTCCTGACCATCGGGGTATCGATTGCGCCCGGGTTCACGCTCACCACTCGAATATTGTCGGCGGCGAAGTCGAGAGACATTTGCCGCATCAGTGAAAGATCGCCGCCCTTCGATGCGGCATAAGCCGAAACGCCCCCCATCGACTGCAGGCCCTGCACACTCGCCGACGAAATAATCACTCCCCCGCCCGCCCTGCGCATGTGCGGGACCGAATACTTCGCCATCAGGAACCGGCTTTTGAGGTTCACCGCAATGATCTTGTCCCATGTCTCCTCAGGCAGATCGACGGCATCCACATACGAATCGGGCGGCTGAATTCCAACGTTGCTGAACAGCACGTCCACGCCGCCATAAGCTTCAACCGCCGCATCGACAGTCGCCCGACAGCCCTCCGATGTCCCGGCATCAGCCTTCACGAACTGGGCAGTACCCCCCGCCGAAGTAATCCGGTCGACGACCGCATCGCCGGCTTCTCCGTTCCAATCGAGGACCGTCACGTTCGCGCCTTCACGCGCGAAGGCTTCCGACGCCGCGCCGCCGATGCCCAGCGCACCACCCGTAACAATTACCGATTTACCATCGAATTCGCCCATTTCAAGTCTCCGCAAACTGATTGAACCGCAAAGTTCCGACCTTTTAGTGCCTACTACCTGAGCAGCGAGCCAAATCTACCACCGGCCAAGCCATTGCGACCAGCATCGAATAGCATTCCCGCTGCATCGAAAGTTTTGGATTCAGTCTGCACGGTCACAACGCAGCTACATTCACCCCCAAGATCAGCCAGGACCAACCGGCAGGAATCACATGCATCCCTCCCCTAAAACAATCTCCCAGATTCTCATCCTCTTTTCGGTCCTGGTGATTGCGCTCGCGGCCTGCAGCTCGGACAAGGCATCGGGCGAACAAGGTGATTTCGTTCTCAACATGTACGTGGGCGCAGAGGAAGTTGGCGGCCAATCGGTGGCGTTCGACGAACTGATAGCCCGGGAAGACCGTCCGATCATGCTCAACTTCTGGGCCGGAAACTGCCCGCCGTGCGAAGCCGAAATGCCTGATCTGCAGGCGGCCTGGGAACAGTACGGCGACGAAGTGCTCTTCGTTGGCGTCGACATCGGTCCATACGTTGGCCTCGGGAGCACGGGCCAGGCGAAAGCCCTGATCGAGAGGCTTGGAATCACATACCCCACCGGCAGCACCGGCAACCGGACGGTCGTCACCGACTGGCGGGTTTCGTCCATGCCAACGACGTTTTTCCTCAACCGGGACGGGCGAGTGCACGATACCGTGCTCGGTGCAATGTCCGCCTCCCGGATATCGCAAAAGATACTTTCGCTGATCGCCGCGAACGCCAGTTGACCAACTCCCCGGCCGATTGCGTGTAAATTTTCGTTTGGGCCGCTCGGGCCGGTTGGGCCAGTGCTACCATGCCGCTGGTCATCGCCCAACCAGTAGAAACGCAACTTGAAGTCGAACCCGCCCGATCCTGGCTCTGAAACTCCCGGTTCCCAACTAAATCCCCCGCGTCGCGTACATATAAGACCCTGGTCGGCTTTCCAGTTTCGCGACTACAGGTTCCTGTGGATCAGCAGCGTTGCCGCGATGACGACGATGAACCTCCGCGTGCTCGCAACCGCCATATGGCTCTACGAAGAGACCGGATCAGGCGTGACGCTGGCAGGCATTGGCCTGATCGAACTCGCAATGCGGATTCCTGCAAACCTCTACGGCGGCGCGCTCGCAGACGAGGTCGATCGCAAGAAACTCATGGCCTTTACCCAGGCGGCCAGTTTCCTGCTCATCGCGGCGATGGCGGTGCTCGAAGGAACGGGAACTCTCAAGATCTGGCACATCTATGCCATCACGGCCGTACTGGCATCCACAAGTGTCCTGGGCGGCCCTGCCAGGTCGGCCCTGACCGCCCGCGTCGTTCCCCGTTCCCACCTGATGCACGCGGTTGCGACCAATACCGCGACCATGCAGGTCGGCACGATGATCACGCCGATTATCTTCTGGCTAACGAGCCTGACGACCGACCTCACCCTTTCGTTCAGTGTCATCGCAGCATTTGCCGCCCTCAGCGTGGTGCTCCCGTTGCTGATTCGTATCGATGGCCGGGCCGAAAATGCGAGTATCGGCCAATCACGAATGAGGAACATCGTTGCCGGCCTCAAATACGTGAAGTCCCACCCGATCCTGCCGGGCCTGTACCTGCTCGACGTTGGCGTAACGATAGTCAGTTTCTACCGGCAGCTGTTCCCGATTTTTGCCGACCAGCTCTATCGGGGCGGCAGGGGCACCGCCTCAGCGCTGACCTGGGCCAACTCGGCAGGCGGTCTCGTCGGCAGCCTGATCGTCATGTTGACCCGCGACTACCGGGCCAAGGGAATGCTGGTGCTCTGGGCAACGCTTTTCTACGGCTTTCTGCTGATCGCGTTTGGTGCCACAAGCGTTCTCTGGATCGGCATGATCGTCGTGATCTTCCTGGGCGCAACGGACGCGGTCGGCATGACCAGCCGACAGGCAATAGTGCAGCTCACGACCCCGGACAACATGCGCGGCAGGGCGGTCGCCGCCCACTCGCTTGCCGCGATGAGCGCGAACGGCCTGGGCCAGGCGGAAGTCGGCTTCATGTCGCAAATGATAGGGGCCGACAGGACGATGTTCCTCGGCGGCGCAGTCTCGATCGTCGTCGTGTTCCTGATCTGGTGGCTCGTAAAGGGCGTTCGCATGTACCGCTACACTGACGTTCCGGCAGGAGCGGCTGTAGACGACGATTCGCTCTCGCCCATCGATTACGACCTGAGGAGCCTGAAGTGAAGATCACCGGCGTAAAGACGTTCATAGTCGACGGCGTGTTCAGGCCCTGGACATTCGTAAAGGTCGAAACCGACACGGGCATTGTGGGCTGGGGCGATTGCACCGAATGGCAGGCCGCCTACTCGGTCGCCGCAACAGTGAACCAGCTCGGCGAAAACATGATCGGTAAAGACCCGATGGCCTCGGAGGCCGCATGGTGGGACAACGCTTCGTTTATGGTCCGGCAGCGCGGCGGTATCGCCTACAAAGCGATGTCAGGCATCGACTCGGCGCTCTGGGACATCCGGGGCAAGGCCCTCGATGCGCCCGTGTGGCAGTTGCTTGGCGGCAAGATGCGCGATGAACTGCAGCTGTACTGGTCGCACTGCGGGTCGGACCGCCGGAGGTTCTCAAAAGAGCTGCAAGTACCGCACCTCTCGACGCTCGATGACGTGCGGGAACTGGCCGGGGAAGTACTCGACCAGGGTTTCGCCGGGATCAAGACAAACATTCTCGCCCTCGACGACCTGCCTTCTCTGCCAGCCAGAAAGAACGGCGTCGGAAACAGCGGCCAGATCACTTACCAGCAAATACAGAACGCAGTCAGCGTTATCGGCGCGTTCCGCGATGCCCTCGGGCCGGAGATCGGAATCGCCATCGACACCGCGCTGAGTTTCAGGCTCGGCGGGGCGATCAAGCTCGCACGGGCACTTGAGCCCTTCAACATGATGTGGCTTGAGACCGAAACCTGGGACCCCGGATCGTTGCGTACCGTTCGCGAATCGACCACAACCACGATCTGCCACGGCGAAAGCCTGATGGGGCCTGAAGAGTACAGGCCGTTCTTCGAATTGCACGCCTAGGACGTGATAATGCCCGACTTTGCGTGGAACGGGGTCACGATGGGCAAAAAAATCTGCGACCTGGCCCATGTCTACGATGTCGCTATTGCACCTCACAACTGCCATTCGCCGATCAATACGCTGGTTTCGGCCAATATATGTGCGGTAATCCCGAACTTCATGACCCTTGAGTTCATCAACGACGACGCACCGTGGCGGGACGACATCATGACCCATCCGTTTGAAGTCACCAACGGCCACCTGCAGGTCCACAACCGTCCCGGCCTGGGCTCGGATTTGATCGAGTCCGAGCTCGAAAAACACCCCTGGACCGGTGGCAATAACTGGTAATTCGCTGGAATGTTGGCGGCGGGTAAAATTTCACTATGAAAATCCCCGTCTACCAGGTCGATGCCTTCACCGATAAACCGTTCTCGGGAAACCCCGCTGCGGTATGCCCGCTTACGGAGTGGATACCCGAGGGCGTGATGCAGTCGATCGCGGGCGAGATGAACCTGTCGGAAACCGCTTTTTTCGTACCCAGGCCCGGAAGCGGTGAACGCAGCGAGTACGACCTCAGGTGGTTCACCCCGGTGGTCGAAGTCGAGCTATGCGGACACGCCACCCTGGCCTCCGGGCATGTCATCTTCAACCACATGCAGCCAGAACTCGAACGAGTCACGTTCCACACCAGGAGCGGCGAACTCGGCGTGAGCCGGCGGGAAGACCTGCTCGAACTCGATTTCCCAGCGGACCCGCCAGTCCAAACTGTCGACCCCGACAGGATAAACGCGATCGTAGCCGCGCTCGGAAGCACGCCCAAAGAGGTCCTGCACGGCAGCTTCACGATGGCCGTTTTCGAAACTCAGGTAGAGGTCGCAAAACTCGATCCCGATATCCCGGCGATCGCGAAGCTGGACCAGCCCTGGGTAATCGCCACCGCCCCTGCAAATGCCGGGGAGTATGACTTTGTAAGCTGGATCTTCGCCCCCGCAGCCGACATTGACGAAGATCCAGCGACAGGGTCGACCCACACGTTGCTCATGCCTTACTGGTCCTCTCGGCTCGGCAAAACGCGCCTCGTCGCCCGACAAATTTCGAAGCGTGGCGGCGTTTTTTACTGCGAGATGGCCGGTGACCGGGTAAAAATTGCCGGTCACACGGTGGAAGTAATGACCGGGATGCTGGATATTCCGACCTAGCTCCGGTTATAAACGTGCTGTTTCGGATAGCGCGCGCAACCGGTAATCTCAATACAGGCCGCATACGCACACGGGAACTGCTGCGGGCAGACCCGAGCCAGCAGAAAAATGCCAGTGACCCCAACTCAATCTGCGTTTCTCGACGCCCTTAAATCTGGTACCGACGGTGCCATTCTCGCCGACGGTGGAATCGGCTCTCTCATCTTCCAGCTGACCGGCCGTCTCGCGTCCACCGAATACACATACGAGGCCCTCAACCTCCGCAACCGCGAACTTATCACGGGCATCTATGCCTCGAGCCTCGCAGCCGGTGCAACCGTTCTCACCACAAACACCTTCGCCGCAAACGCGGTGGAACTTGGGGCCGCAGGAGTGGGCGACAAAGTCGGTGAGATAAACCGGGCAGCGGTCGAGATCGCCCGCACCGCGATCTCCGATCACCAGCACGAATATCCAGCTTCTGACTCGAATTTCTTCGTAATCGGCTCGATAGGCCCGGGCGGACGGGACGTCAAAGCCTACGCCGGGCAGATCGCCGCACTAATCGGGGCAGGCATCGACGCGTTCCTTCTCGAAACCTTCACCGACATCGATCTGGCCATGCAACTCACGCGCCACATATCCGGGCAGCCCGAAGCACCCCCGGTGATCGTCCACGGTGCGCTGGACCCGGGGGTGGGCGAAGAGCAGAAATGGCCGGTCGAGCCGGTCGAATTCGTACAGATGGCAGCAGATGCCGGGGCTTCGGTGGCCGGGATCAATTGCGTCGCACCGTGGGCCGCGGCCGCGTTCATTACCGCGGCAAAAGAAGCGCCTGTCGTTGCCGCGGGCAAAATTCTGCTTTCTGCAATGCCGAACGCCGGCGGATTCGAGCGTATCGGGCACCGGTTTCTTGCGCGGACAAACCCCGAATACATGGGCACGCTGGCACGCCAGCTGGGGGATTCGGGAGCGTCGCTTGTGGGCGGGTGCTGCGAGGTCCACCCCGAGCACATTCGCGAGATGTCCGCCTATCTGAAATCCCGACGTTCCTCCCTCGATCAAGATTCACGCGAATCGGCAGGAACGCCGGGCATCGTCGGCAACACGCGGTCCGGCTCGCAGCCAGCGACCGCAGTTCGGGAAAAATCCGACGCTCGCCGGGCCAACGGCGAGTTCTCAAGAAAATTGTTCGAGGGCGAGTTTGCGATAAGTGTCGAAATAGTCGCGCCCGTGGGAGCCGAATCGAAGGCACTCGACCTGCGGGCGAAGATGGTCAGCCAGCTCGTGGAAAAGCAGCTCGCCGATGCCGTGGACATCACCGACGGCTCCCGCGGAATGCCCCTGGTCCCACCCGGCGACCTCGTTGAGTTGATAAGACAAAAACTGGCCTGGCGTGATGGCGACAGGATCGAGTTCATCGCACATTTCACCGGACGAGACCTTAATACCCTGGCGGTTCAATCGCGATTGATGGGATATCACTGGCGGGGGATCAAGAACGTCCTCTTCATCACGGGTGACCCGCCCAAGATGTCGCCCACCTACCCCCGCTCCACCGCGGTATTCGACATGAACTCGGTGCAGATGATCCGTGCCACCGCCCGCCAGCTGAACCAGGGTCGCGATTTCGGAGGCAACCCGCTGGGCAGCGAGTTTGAATCGAGCGCCGGGTTTACGGTCGGCACCGGGTTCGAGCCTGAAGCGATCAACATATCGCGCGAACTCGACCGACTTCGCGCGAAGATCGACGCGGGGGCCGACTATGTCATGACGCAACCCGTGTTCGACAACGAGCCGCTATCCACAATCGAACCGGTTCGAGACCTTATCCCGGTCCTGCCCGGTGTGCTCGTGCTGCGCTCGGCGGACCACGCAAGGCGCATCGCACAGGTGCCCGGCATGGATCTGCCGGTTGGCGTCCTGAACGAGATGGACCGTTTTAGCGACCCCGCCGACCAGGCAAAAGTCGGGCTCGATCTAGCCGTGTCCCGGGCAATTGCCTACAAGTCAGAAGGCTGGGCTGGCCTCTACCTCATGTCGCCAGCTTCGATGGGCGCGGCGGTTTCGGTACTAAAAGCCCTGGCCGAATAACGACCAGGGTGTTTTCGCGAACTTTTTTACCACCTGGCTCAAGACCGACCGGGAAACCTGCCTCCGTGCGGCCATCCCGCCGTGTCGATCACCTGCCGTATGACTGACACAGTTCATTCGCGCAGCTCAGGATCATCACCTGCTCGTCGTCCAGGTTTTCGTAAAGAACAACCGGCGAGCCATCAGGTCGTATCGCCACGCCGTTCTTGCGGCCGATGACACCGTCGGACACAACGATCCTGGCGATTGACGTTGTGCACGCCCGGTCGTTGCACCTGACCATGCGGAGCGCCGTCTTGAAACGGTCTTCAAAAAAGATGATCGGGTTGCCATCCTGGCCGATCGCAATGGCCGGCCATCTTCCCGATGCCCCAGAGTTGTCGACAATTGTGGTCGTGAAAGCAGAACAGACAATCGTGCTGCAGTGTGCGACCTTCAGCGAATCCGAAGACTGATCCTATTAAGCCATGATTCCAAGGCCATCGGCTCCGATTATCAGCGCGGTGTATTCACCGGTATTAGTCGCAGAGTCGATAAGCGTAGAGGTCTTCGTCAGGCACTTCTCATCGGTGCAGTGCGCCACGCGAAGAGATCTGGACCCCTCGTCCCGGTAGGCGATCAGTGGGAGACCATCGAAGCCGATAACGACATCGGTGTGCGTAGCAGCAGTGCCAGTGTCCACCGCGATCACATCGGACGACGAACAGGCGGTGTCTTTGCAGAACGCGAACTTGAGATCGCCGCTGGTGAAGTCGCGGTAGGCGATCACGGGCATTCCATTCGACCGGATAGTGACTGAGTTGTGCTGCCCGACGTCGGCTGTTTCATCAACTGTTACGGTCGAACTCGAAGTGCAGGCGATATCGTCGCACCGCAACAGTTTCAGGTTGAGCTCGGTAGTCTGATCGGCGTGCGTCGTGTTGTCGTAAAGGCTGATAACCGGTCGGCCATCGGCGCCAATCGCCAGGTCAAGAAATTCGCCGGCATTGCCTGCCGACGTGTGGGCAACAATATTCGAAGCCGTGCAGTCCCTGTCGGCGCAGTGGACAGTATTCACTACGCGAGTCTTACGATCGTAAAAAGCGATCAGCGGTAATCCGTCGACGCCAATCGCCATCCTCAGGTTCTGCCCGTTCGCGATGTTCGATGAAATCGTGGTCAGGACGTTCGTGATGGTCCGTGCGGTTGCCGTCATGGCGGTCGGCGTTTCTTCACCGGCAACCGGTGTGCTACAGCTCCAGCTGCCGCTCGCGAACGCGGGAACCTGTCCGGCGGTGCAGGAAAGCGAGCCCAGGATATCGGCGTCAGTGCCGTCGGCAAACCCGGCCGGAACGTCTGTAATGGCGCTCCAGGCGCTGCCAGTTGCGCTGGCTACCGCTATCGCGGCGTCCACTTCAGATTTCGTGTAGGTCTCAGCTGCGTGCTCATGGTCGGACCGCGCAATGGTGTCGGCGCTGCCACTCCCGGCGAAGTCCGCAGAAATGACATCGTTTGCAAGGACGAGTCCATCGCCGGCTCCGATGCTGGCAGCATCTTCTCCTGCGGTGCCGAGAGGGCCGGTCTCACCTTGCGGACCCTGCTCACCCGTTGTGCCAGCAACCCCTTTGGCCCCGATATCAGGGCCGGTCGGGCCGGTATCGCCCTGGGCTCCATCGGCACCAATGGGACCTTGCGCGCCGATCGCACCAGCCTCGCCAGCGCATGCCGCGGCGAAGGCTACGGTAGCGACCAGAAAAGCTGTAATCGCAATCAGTCGAATCGCGCGGACTGGAGCGCCTTCAGAATTCGAATGACGAAAAACATTGAACATGAAAAAAACCTCTGACTGAAGTTTCATGTTCGAGCAAGCTGTGCGCCTAATTTTGCGACCGCGAGATTCGGGCCATCCTGGCAGCGCACAGCCGTTTTCTTACCCGAAAAAAGAGCCGCCGATGCGATGCACCGGCGGCTCGCCATACTCAGTTATTAGAGGGGCGTCTAGCTCCAGACGCGATCGTGCGCGTCGAGCTCGTCCCATTCGGAAGTTTCCGCAAACGCCCCTGTCGGGTAAAGACCCGGGCGCTTCTCGCTCGTCTTGGCGAGGTGCTCGGCGATCGCCTCATCGTTCAGTTCAATCCCAAGTCCCGGTGCGTCGGTCACCGTCACATAACCGTCCTTTATCATCGGTCCTTCCTGGCCGACCAGTGTCACGATGTCGTTCCACCACGGGTTATCGACCGAGTGCATCTCCAGCGCGATAAAGTTTTCCATCGCCATCGCACAGTGTGCGTTCGCCATCGCCACCACGGGCGAACCCGCCTGGTGGAGGGCCACGCCGATACCGGCATCACGGCAGTAGTCGGCAATGCGCTTCGTCTCGAGAATCCCGCCCGAAGTCGCGAGGTCCGGGTGGCAGACCGAAATTGCCCTGGCATCGACGAGCGGCTTAAAGCCCTCACGCAAATAGATGTCTTCCCCGGTGCAGACCGGCGTATCGACGCCGTTCTTGAGCGCGACCCACTGATCGACAAACTGCCAGGGGATCATGTCTTCGTACCAGGCCAGCGTGTACTGGTCGAGAGCCTTGCCGATGCGGATGGCGTTCTCGACACCCATGTGACCGAAGTGGTCGGAAGCAAGCGGGATTTCGTACCCGATGATGTCGCGGACGGCCCCGACATACTCCTTCATCAGCGATATTCCGTAGTCGGTAACCTGGATGCCGGTGAACGGGTGCATCAGGGTGGCCGATTCGGCGGCGACTTTCTTGTTGATCACCCCGTTCTCTGCTTCCGAAGCGATCCACAGGCCGATGTCCATCTTCAGGAATTCAAACCCGCGGTCCATCCGGTCCTTCAACAGCTTGCCCATCTCCTCGGGGTCTCTCTTCGAGGGGGTATCGGCGTAAACCTTGATCCGGTCGCGGTATTTCCCGCCGGCCAGCATGTAGGCGGGAACGCCGTAGGCCTTGCCCGCAAGGTCGCAGAGCGCCATCTCGACCCCGCAGACTCCGCCTCCGAGTCGACCGTGGCCGCCAAACTGCTTGATCACCCCGAACAGCCGGTCGATGTCGCAGGGGTTTTCTCCGAGCAACCGGCTTTTCAACATCAACGCATACCGCGCCGAAGCGCCATCCCGCACTTCCCCGATACCGACCAGGCCCTGGTCCGTCTCAAGCTTGATAATCGGCCACCGCCAATCACCCTCGCCGATCACCGCAATGCGCAAGTCCGTTATTTTCAGATCCGACGGACTTGAAGCGGTGTTTACCTGGTCGAGCGCGTTCGTATTCTGTTCTGCCAATTTTTGGTCCGTTCCTTATCTCGTATTTATTTGGTTGGAGTGAGATGCGTCCGACCGGTGCGTGCTGGCCCTGGGCCTATTTCAGGCGGTTCGCCTTCCACTCTTCAAAATCTCTGTTCATATCATCTGAAAACTGCCGGTCGACCTGACCGGGGGTATACAGACCCTCCCTGATTCGCTGCTGACCGAACTCATCTTTCAGCCGGATCTCCTCCGACCGCTCAACGACCGTCTCCGCCAGGTGCGGTGGGATGAACGTGACACCGGTGCTGGTGCCCAGGACCACATCGCCCGGAACGCAGGTCGCCTCGCCAATGCGGGTGACCCCGTTGATCTCCACCATGCTGACATCGAGAATGGCGCTCGGGTCAACGCCCCTGACGAAGGCATTGAACTCGTCCATCTCAAGGATCCGCTGGGTGTCCCTGATTCCGCCATCGATCACCATGCCGGTGCCGGAGCGTGACTTGATTGCAGTTGCGAGGTTGTCGCCAGCAAACGTACCGTTGAACACCTTCCCAAACAGATCGACCACGATCAGGTCGTTGGTCTCAAGTTCATCGATAACCCACGAATTCTGGAACCCGACCCTCTCGTCTTCCTCGCCCTGCCGGTCGATCGAATCGTGCACATCGGGCCGGCGCGGCACCCAGCGGCAAGTGACTGCACGCCCAACCAATACCCGTTCAGGGTGAAGGTTCATCCAGTCACCAGCAAACTGGAACGAATAGCCATTTCGCTTGCAGGTCCCCCACGCTTCCTCCGAAGTGACCAGCTTCATTCGCTCGAGGATGTCGTCGGGAACCAGCGGGCGGCCATGTGCATCACGGTCGCCTTTCCATTCCCGGGTTACGGCGCGGATCATTTCGGGGCTCGTTAAGTTCATGAAATCTCCTGCGGGGGTTAAAGGGGAATCACTTTATTACCAGTGATTTTTCAAGCAAAAAGCCTACACCTAGAGCTGCGGCGCGGGTGTGCCATCCGGTTTCAAGATGCCGGCCTCGATAAGGGCGTCGGTCAGTTCAACAACATGCTCTTCCGCAAGGGGCAGGTTCGGCATTCTCGGCACCGTCCCCTCGTAACCAAGCAGGTTCAGACCGGCCTTCTGCACCCCGACGCCCCACGACATACCGAGAAAATCCAGGTGATTTATACGTTCCTGGATATCGCGCGCTTCCGCGTAACGACCATCCATGCAGGCCTGGATGATGTCCCTTGCGATGTGAGGGCCCCAGTTCCCGAACAACAGGCACGCGCCGACCGCCCCGATCATCCCCCCCGGCATGAGCAGCGTCCCGTTGCAGGTCCAGAACTTCACCCCGTCGGCCACGAACTGAGACATCCGGCATTCATACCGGTAGTTCAACGACATGATGTAGGCAAAGACGTTGTCGAACGACGTGATGTCGTGCAATTCGGCCGGAGTGACATCTACGCCCATCGCCGTTTTAGGCTGGTGAATAACTATTACCGGCACCGGGCTCTCGGCCGTCACCTGCTCAAAGTAATCCTGTATGGGCGCTGCCGCAGCCTTACCGGCAGCCGGGGGGATGCGCACACGCACCATGTCGGCACCCGCCTCGGCATACAGGTCCGCAAGCCGAACGGCCTCGGTCGGTGACAGCGCGTCTATCCCGGCGATAACGAACCGCCTGCCCGCGTGGGCTTCGACAACCGTGTTTATGGCGGCGATCTTCTCGGGCTCGCCCATGTGGAACTCTTCGCCGCCATAACTCCCCACGACAAATCCCGACAGCGCAGTGCTGCAGAACCTGTCGATGTTTCGGCCCAGGGCGTCGAGGTCGAGAGACTCGTCGGCATGGAACGGCATATTTGTCGGGGCGACTATGATCGGGTCGATAATGGGGACGTTTGAGTTGATCGTGGGAGTGGTCATTGTTTTCCCTAGTGGTGTGAGTCGGTTTCGCCCCGCCGCTTTCGCAAGGGCAGCAGTCGAGGATTCTACCCGCCTGCGACGCCCCGCAGACCGTGCACCTGAAAACCGGGACCTTGACCAAAAACGTTTCGTCCGGAATTCATCGCGTAACCCCCGCATACGAAAACCAAACCTGCCCTCGAGGCGTTTATCGTTACTCTGGCCGCAACCGAACCCATGACCTCCGATACCCAGCAAACATCCATCTAATGCCCGTCATTCCCAAAACAATCTCCGGTGCCGTAATTCTCTTGTTGCTTGGATTGTTCGCTGCAAGCTGCAACACGAGCACCAATCCTGAGCCGAAAATCAAAGCGCTGAGGGTTTTTGCTGCGGCTACGGATATTGGCCTGGGGACCGCCAGGGTTCCTCTGAACATACAGATGCTCGACGGTGCGCGCTTCGATGACGCCGCCGACCGGCTGGAAGTCACCTACACCCCTCCCCAATCGCCCGATGGCCCGAACCTGGCAAAGGCACGACTGGTAGACGACCTGACCTGGCGGGAGTGGCCTGTCAGGAGCGGCGTGTATACCGCGACCATGACATTCGATGTTGTCGGATTCTGGCAGGTAAGCGTGCGCGCCACCGACGACGACAACCTCCTGTCCGGGCGCACCGGCATCCTCGTCAAATCCGGAACGGACGCTCCCGACATAGGAGACACGGCACCGCTCTCAAGGACCAAAACAACTCCAGCTGATGGCGACCTCCGGGCCATCACCAGTGCCCCGAATCCCGACCCCGACCTCTACGCCATCAGCTTTGACGATGCGGTTGCCTCCGGCCTGCCGACAGTAATCACTTTCTCGACGCCAGCATATTGCCAGTCGGCAACATGCGGCCCGCAGACCGAGGTCCTCTCGCAGCTGGACGATACCTTCAAAGGGCGGGCAAACTTCATCCACGTCGAGGTTTTCGACAACCCACAGGAGATGCTCGATACCGGCGATCCTTCGCTGGGAGTCGAATCGCCAGTGATTCACGAGTGGGGGTTTCGCACAGAGCCATGGACGTTCGTGGTCGATGGCTCGGGGACGGTCGTGGCCCGGTTTGAATCGTTCACGACGGTACTCGAAATAGAAGAATCTCTTATCCGGGTGCTGGAAGGCGCCTAGTCCGACACGCTCAGGATTTTCAATATTGCCCCCGCGGTCGTTTCATACTCGACCGTCACCTGTTCCCCAAGTGCCCTGTGTTCTTCAAGGTGCGAGGGCGTGAACCCGGCGAAGTCCCCACCGCCTTCGAAGGTCCACTGCTTCCCGGATTCGTCCTCCAGCGTCATTCGCAAAATCGTCGTTACCGATCTCTGTTCGACGCTGACGACCTGCCCGGTGATGACCTCAGGCTCAGTTTCGACCGGGACAGACGAAAGCCCGAACGCGATCAAGATCACGGCAGAAAATGCCACGAGCGCGAGCAGCACTGTTCCAATTCGACTCATGCACCCGATGGTAGCAACAGCACCACCGAATTGAGCCCCGGATCGAACGTCGGATAAGTTATTAGCGACCCTGATCAATCCGTTCACCGAAGTAACCGACTCTCCGCGCCGAGTAGATCCTGAACGGCCCCGTTTAATCGTCCCGGCCGTATTCGACTGGCATACCGGCACAAACCACCGGGATAACCGGGCCGGAGCGTCTCAGGCAGGTGGTATCTTCGACGACGGAACAATCGGGAAAGTTTGTAATGGATACCCGGTTAGCTGCATGCTGACTCCCCGGGATCTGTTCATCCACGCGTAACTCAAACAATATTCGAACTTTCAAGTTGCAGAACCCCTTCGAACCAGGACCAGGCGATAGGGTCGTACGCCGACCCCGGCAGTCGGAGATGTCCCCGATCAGAACCCGCGTCGAGCAGCGCGCAGTATCGGTGCGCGGCCCAACCTCGCCGATGCTGCTGGTCTACAGCTTCTTCGCGGTCGCCGCCATCGGCGCCCTGCTGCTTTCGTTGCCCGTTTCCAGCAACGAATCTGAATTCACTTCGCCGATCACGGCTTTCTTCACCTCTGTGTCGGCCATGACGGGTACAGGACTCATCGTCGTAGATACCACGGAAACATGGTCGGGGTTCGGGCAGGCCGTGCTTGCCGGGCTTATCTTCATCGGCGGACTCGGGTTTATGACCGGCGCTGCCTTCTTGCTGCTCATTACTGGCCGCCGTTCGAGTTTGCAGGGTCGCCTCGTTGTCGGAGCAGGACTCGACGACAATCGGCTGGGAACCATCGCGACACTGGCCCGCAACATCATCATCATGGCGATCGTGGTTCAGATTATCGGGGCGATATTCATATTTTTCCGCTGGTACATCGTGGCCCCGCTCTGGCCCGGAATGACTCTTGGCGAGGGTTTGTGGCAGAGCGTCTTCACCTCGATCTCGGCATTCAACAATTCAGGGTTTGAAATCCTTCCCGACGCCCTCGAGGGTGCCCGGATTGCGGGCACCAGCCTGATCGGCCTGAGCAGCGACATTCCTACTCTGGCGATCATCGGAGTTATGATCCTTGCCGGGTCGACAAGCTACGTGGTGCTGGCGAATATCGTCGTAATTCGCGGCTGGCACCGGCTCACCCTCGACACGAAACTTGTGCTGCTCGGCATCGGCGTGATGCTTTTGATCGGGTTTGTCGCGTTCATGACACTCGAGTGGACAAACCCCGGCACGATCGGCAACGAGAGCGTCGGGAGCAAGTTGACCCAGGGCGTTTTTCACACGGTTAACCGGACCGCGGGCTTCTCCACGCTCGACTACGGCGAACTTCATACTGCCAATCTCAGCGTGACTGAAGGGTTAATGTTTGTTGGCGGCGCCTCCGCATCCACGGCGGCCGGGATAAAGGTCAGCACCTTCATGGTGATAGTAATCGCCGCGTTTGCGATATTCAGCGGCCGGGAGCGCACGACCGTGTTTGGGCGCGAGATACCCAGGGTTAACGTGCAGCGTGCGATGGCGGTGTCAGCGACCGCCGCAGCCGCAGTGCTGTTCCTGATGATCACACTGTTCGCTGTACAGCCCGATCTCGACTTCCGAACCGGCGTGTTTGAGATCGTTTCAGCCTTTGGTACGGTCGGCTGGTCGGCGGGCGCCACTTCCAATCTCAACCAGGCCGCGCAGATCGTCGTTGCGATCACCATGTTTGCCGGCAGGTTCGGCCCGTTGACTATCGCCCTGTTCATGGCGGGCCGTGAACGACAGGACCCGATCAGGTTTGCAACGGAGCGAATCCGCATCGGCTAACCCCAGGAACACCCAGGTTGGTAGTGGCGTTTCGGGTCGCCGCCCGTCAGTACAGCAGCATCAGGGTGTGGAGGAATGAAAAGGTTACGGTTCATGGACCGTGAAGTGGTTGATCATACGTTGCACAAGTTTGTGCTGCTCGCGCTTTTCGCAGCAGCAGCGGCCGCGTGCGGGGGTGGATCGGGCAACAAGGACGCCTATGCCGGCGGCCCGCTTACAACCAACGACATCGCAAACCCAACGTTAGAGGTCCCCCCCGGGGTCTCATCGGCCGGTTTCCATGACACTTTTTCCGGCCCGGACGGACAGCCCCTGGCTGGCCGCCAGCCGGAAATTACGGCATCGACCAACTCCGTCTGGCTCTCACCGGCCACTACGAACTGGCGAACAAAAGACGGAGCACTGGTGCTGGACACGACCGCGAATCGAGATTTCAGGGCAGTTGTGGACGTGGGAAGACCACGCAACTGGGTACGTGGCCGCATAGTCCGGGAAGCGGGTATGGCCGGACTTGTCGTCAGGTACAGCGACGAAAAAAACTGGCGATGGTCTGGTCCGATGGCACCGACGTTATCGCGGGTCAAAAGATCGATGACGTGTTCGTAGAATTGTGTTGGACTTCAGCAAAATGGGACGGATTCGGTAATAGAGAGATCAGGCTGGTTTGAGCTGCTCCCTGAGAGCTTGGTTCGATAGTTTACGTCGATTGATCGTCCTGTCCTTCGCCTCCCTTC
>Ga0066376_10001647_pt1 | contig 21533 bp, 27 predicted proteins | sample Knorr_S15_td_Bot_FD_77009 | JGI IMG/M metagenome (GOLD analysis project Ga0066376, IMG submission 77009) | Marine microbial communities from Southern Atlantic Ocean transect - Knorr_S15_td_Bottom_ad_5009_LV_A | ecosystem: Environmental > Aquatic > Marine > Oceanic | place: Southern Atlantic...
GACCTGAGCATGCGCACCACCAAGGCCTTCGAGGCGGCCCGCGACAAGGTGCGGGAATTCCTCGGCGCCGCCGAATCCCGTGAGATCATCTTCCTGCGCGGCGGCACCGAGGCGATCAACCTGGTCGCCGCGACCTACGGCCGGGCCAACCTTGCGGCGGGCGACGAGATCATCGTCTCGCATATGGAGCATCATTCCAACATCGTGCCCTGGCAGATGCTGCGCGACGAGCTCGGCCTGAATTTGCGCGTCGCGCCGATCGACGATGCGGGCAATTTCCGGCTCGACGAATTCGAGAAGCTGCTCAACCAGCGCACCAGGATCGTCGCCGTCACCCATGCCTCCAACGCCCTGGGCACGATCGTGCCGCTCAAGCAGGTCATCGCCCTGGCCCATGACCACGGCGCCGTGGTCCTGGTCGACGGCTGCCAGGCGGTGCCCCATATGGACATCGACGTGGCCGAGCTGGATTGCGATTTCTACGTCTTCTCGGGCCACAAGCTCTACGGCCCCTCGGGCATTGGGGTGCTCTACGGCAAGGCTGCGCTGCTCGAGGCCATGCCGCCCTACCAGGGCGGCGGCGAGATGATCCTGCACGTCTCCTTCGACAAGACCGAATTCAACGTCATCCCCCACAAGTTCGAGGCCGGCACCCCCCATATCGCCGGCGCCATCGCCCTCGGCGCGACCATCGACTATCTCAATGATCTCGGGTTCGAGCGCATCGCCGCCCATGAGAAGATGCTGCTCGACTACGCCACCGACCGGCTCACCGAGTTCAACAGCCTGCGCCTGATCGGCACGGCGGATCACAAGGCGAGCATCCTGTCCTTCGTCCTCGAGGGCATTCATCCCCACGATATCGGCACCGTGCTCGACCATCACGGCATCGCCATCCGCGCCGGCCATCACTGCGCCCAGCCGCTCATGGCGCGCTTCGGCCTTGCGGCCATGGCGCGTGCCTCCTTCGGCATCTACAACACCACCGAGGATGTCGACGCCCTGGCCGGAGCGATCGGCAAGACCATCGAGATGTTCGGCTGATGTCCGACGATCTCCGCGATCTCTACCAGGAGGTGATTCTCGACCACGCCAAGAATCCGCGCAACTTCGGCGCGCCCGAGGCCGGCGGCCACCAGGATTGCCGTCTCGCCCACGGCAACAATCCGTTGTGCGGCGACCGCCTGACCCTCTATGTCACCGTCGCCGACGGGGTGGTCCGGGACGCCGTATTCGAAGGCCACGGCTGCGCCATCTCCCTGGCCTCGGCGTCGTTGATGACCGAGGCCGTCAAGGGCAAGCCCGAGGCCGAAGTCCGTGAGCTGTTCCGGCGTTTTCACGATTTGATGACCAATGACGACGCCGAAACCGACGCCGAGTCGCTCGACAAGCTGGCGGTTTTCTCCGGTGTGCGCGAGTTCCCGGTGCGCGTGAAATGCGCCACCCTGGCCTGGCACACCCTGGTGGCGGCGCTCGATGGCGACGGCGCCGCCGCCACCACGGAGGTTTGAGGTCATGTCGCTTCCCGATGACTATGAACAGGAGCCTATCAAGGCCGCCGTCATCGAAGCGCTGCGCACGGTCTACGACCCGGAGATTCCGGTGTCGCTATACGACCTCGGCCTGATCTACGACATCGCCATCGCGCCCACCGGCAGGGTCGATATCGTCATGACCCTGACCGCGCCGGGCTGCCCCGTCGCCGACATCCTGCCCATGGAAGTCGAGAAGGCGGCCCGCGCCGTCGACGGCGTCGGCGACGTCCATGTGGAGCTGGTCTTCGACCCGCCGTGGCGGCCCGACATGATGTCGGAAGCCGCCCGCCTCGAACTCGGCATGTTCTGATGATTGGCTGATCCCTGCTATAAGGCGTCATGCTGCCCGCCTTTCTGAAACATCTCCCCCTGCCGCCGACCAGTCTTTTCCTGCTGGCCCTGTTCGGCCTGGCAATCCTCCGGTGGCGGCCCCGCCTCGGGCGGTTCTGCATGGGCTTTGCCCTGGCCGCCCTGTATGCCTTGAGCACGCCCCTGGTCGGCGGCGCCCTGATCCGCGGCGTTCAGGCGGGAGACGCGCTGACCCGCTTCGACTATGACGCCGGGGCCATCGTCGTACTCGGCGCGGGCAATACCGCCGCCGCCGAATATGGCGGCGACACGGTGAGTACGACCTCGCTGGTTCGGTTGCGATACGCAGCTCGGCTTAACCGCTTGAGCGGCAAACCCATATTGGTCACCGGCGGCTGGGGGTCCGATCTCCACCTGTCGGAAGGCGAGGCCATGGCGCAAGCCCTCGATAAATCCTTCCGCGCCGCCCCGCGATGGGTCGAAACCCAGGCCGCCAATACCTATGAGAACGCCGTCAGCAGCGCCGCGATCCTCCACCCCCTGGGCATCACCAGGATCTATCTGGTGACCAACGGCTGGCATATGCGGCGCGGAATCGCGGCGTTCGAAGCGGCCGGTTTCGAGGTGATTCCGGCGCCCACGGCAATCCATTCCAGGGCGCGGCCAACCCTGACTTCGTTGATCCCGAATGCGGGAAGCCTCAGCGCCAGCGCCATCGCCGTCCATGAATGGCTCGGCCTGATCTGGTATCGCCTGGTTTATTTCTGAGCAAAATCCTTGAGCCTCACCGCCTGCCGCTTGCGGCCCCAATCGCCGGGCGGGCCGTCGAAGACGCCGGCGAGGGGCGCGCCGCAGTTGCCGCAGGCCGCCGAAGCGTCGAGCTTCCAGGCGCCCAGCTCATACCAGTCGCGCTCGATCAGCTTGCGATTGCACCGGGCGCAATAAGTGCTCGCCCCGGCAGGGTCGTGGACGTTGCCGGTGTAGGGGTAATGGAGGCCGTTCTTGAGGGCAATCTGGCGGGCGCGGGTCAGGGTCGCGGGCGGGGTGTTCGGTATGTCGCGCATCTTCCAGTCCGGGTGGAAGGCGCTGAAATGCAACGGCACGTCCGGGCCGAGGTTGTCCATCACCCATTGGGTGAGCGCCTCGATCTCGGCGTCTGAATCGTTCTCCCCCGGAATCAGCAGGGTGGTGATCTCGAACCAAACGTCGGTTTCCTGCTTGAGATAGATGAGGGTTTCCAGCACCGCGGCCAGCTCGGCGCTGCATAGCTTCTTGTAGAAATGCTCGGTGAAGCCCTTGAGGTCGACGTTGGCGGCGTCCATGTGGCGGTAGAATTCGGCGCGCGGTTCGGGGCAGACATAGCCCGCAGTCACCGCCACGCATTTGATTCCGACCGCGTGACATGCGGCGGCCACGTCGATGGCGTATTCGTGGAAGATCACCGGATCGTTGTAGGTGAAGGCGACGCTGCGGCAGCCCAAGGCAAGCGCCGCGGCCGCGATCGTCTCGGGCGAGGCGGAATCGGCCAAGGTGTCGACCTCGCGGGACTTGGAGATGTCGTAATTCTGGCAGAATTTGCAGGTCAGGTTGCAGCCCGCCGTGCCGAAGGACAGCACCGGGGTGCCCGGCAGGAAGTGATTGAGCGGCTTCTTCTCGATGGGATCGACGCAGAAGCCGCTGGAGCGGCCATAGGTGGTCAGTACGATGGCGTCGTCACGCCGCGCCCGCACGAAGCACAGCCCGCGCTGGCCCTCGTTGAGCTTGCAGAAGCGCGGGCAGAGGTCGCACTGGATGCGGCCGTCGTCGAGGGCGTGCCAGTATTTGGTGGGCGCGTATCCAATCTCCATCTTCCTAGTATACAATGGTCGGCGAAAAGGGGTATGAAGATTGGCTTCCCTATCGACCATACGGCAGCCAGCGGTGGCCGGGGCGTTTTATCCCCGCGACGCGGGCGAACTCGACGACACGGTGCGCGGCCTGCTGGCCGCCGCCACGGCTGTCGACGGGCCGTCGCCCAAGGCGATCATCGCTCCCCATGCGGGCTACATCTATTCCGGGGCCATCGCCGCCGAGGCCTACGCCTGGCTCGCCGAAGCCCGCGACCGCATCAAGCGCGTGGTGCTTCTCGGCCCGGCCCACCGCATGCCGTTCCGCGGCATCGCGGCGAGCGGCGCCGCCGCCTTCTCGACGCCGCTCGGCGATATTCCGCTCGACGGCGAGGCGACCCGGCGCCTGATGAACCTCAGCCATGTGATGGTGCTCAATGAGGCCCACCGGCTCGAACACAGCCTGGAGGTCCATCTGCCCTTCCTCCAGCGCACGCTCGGCGAATTCCGGCTGGTCCCCCTGGTGGTCGGCGACGCCACGGCCGCGCAGGTCGCCGAGGCGCTGGAATTACTGTGGGGCGGCCCCGAGACCCTGATCGTGGTGTCTTCGGATCTCAGCCACCAACTCGGCTACGATGCGGCGCGGGTCAGCGACGCGGCCATCAGCAAGGCGATCGAGGACTACCGCCCCGACCGGATCGATGCGCCCCAGGCCTGTGGCCGCATCCCCATCATGGGGCTGCTCGAAATCGCCCGCGCCCGGCAAATGGATGTCGCCACCCTGGATCTGCGCAATTCGGGGGATACCGCCGGGACGCGCGACCGGGTGGTCGGCTACGGCGCCTGGATATTCCGCGAGACCCGGAAGCCCGAGGCGGCGGAGGACGCCGCCGCCGGGATCATCGCCCGCCATGGCCCCGCCCTGCTGCGCATCGCCATGACTTCGATAGCCTATGGCATGGCCGGCGGCAAACCCCTGAAATGCGACCCCGGGAGCTACACGCCCGCCCTGGGCGAGACGGTGGCGAGCTTCGTCACCCTGCATCTCGCGGGCAAGCTGCGCGGCTGCATCGGCTCGCCCCTGGCGATCAAGCCCCTGGCCGTCGACGTCTCCGACAACGCCTTCGCCGCGGCCTTCAAGGATCCCCGCTTCAAGCCCCTGACGAGCGGCGAACTCGCGCGCATTGAATTCGATGTTTCCGTGCTCGGCCCCCCCGAGCCGATTTCGTTCCAAAACGAAGCCGAGCTGATCGCCGGGCTGCGGCGGGGCAGCGACGGCCTGATCATCAGCCAGGGCGATCGTCGCGCCCTGTTCCTGCCCGCGGTCTGGGAAGGCATCCCCGACCCGGCTCAATTTCTCGCCCAGCTCAAGAACAAAGCCGGCATCCCCGCCGCCCGGACGACGCCCGGCTTGACGGCGGAGCGCTTTACCGCCGCGTCATTGGCCTATTCCGAACTCGGGGAAGATTGATTGAGCGCCCCCAGAATGTCCCGCAGATATTCGCGAATCTTCACCAGGAGGTAGAGAGCGCCGAACATCGGCAGCCCGAGAAAGAGCGTACCCCACATCAAGACCAGAATTTCCGCCTGGGCGACGCCGAAGAGGATCCAAATACCGCTGATGAGGCCGAGAATGACACTGATAAAATTCCCGCGACCGACGAAATCTTGAGCAGTGACGTAAGCTGTGAAGAGGCTTGCATAACGACGCTCCTACGTTGAAACCTACCCTAGTCGAGTGACAATAACGTAAAACCGCGCCAAATAAACGCCGATTCCAACTTGGCGGGTAACCAGCCATCGGGCATACTCACGATCCCAAGGGCGAGGCGCGATTGAGCATCTTCGGGCCGCCGTTGTCCGGTGTTATCCGCGAACAGCCTTCGCGAACAACCACTGCCAAGATGCACGGGGAACGAAGTGGTTCGTACGATCAGTTTATACGGCCTGTTGTTCGGCGTGTGGCTTCTCCTTTCGGGCTTTTTCTCGCCCTTTTTTCTGGGCCTCGCGGCGCTCTGCTGCGCTCTCGTGGTGATCATCGCCGGGCGCATGGACAGGGTCGACGGGGCTCCCCTGTCGTGGTCGCTGAACCTGCGGTTTCTCACCTATATCCCGTGGCTTGCCGGGCAGGTTTTACGCGCCAACATCGACGTCATGCGCGTGGTGCTGCGCCGTGACATGGCCATCGACCCGCAGCTCGAATGGGTGCCGGCCGGCCAGAAAAGCGATTTGGGCACGGCGATTTACGCCACCTCGATCACCCTCACGCCGGGCACCATATCGACCAGCGTCGAGGCCGGACGCATCCTGGTTCACGCGCTTTCGCGCGAAGGCATCGGCGATTTGCGGGCCGGCGCCATGGACGCGGCGGTGCATGATATGGAAGCATGACCGCCATGTTCGCCTTCGCCTCGGCGGTGATCGTCCTGGCCATGGTGTTGTCGTTGATCCGCGCCTTCTATGGGCCGACGGTCTTCGACCGTATCCTCGCCGTCAACGTGCTGGGCACCAAGACCGTGCTGATGATCGCGGTCATCGGTTTTCTCACCGGCCGGCCCGATTTCCTCGACCTCGCCCTGGTCTATGTGCTGATCAATTTCATCGCCACCCTGGCGGCCCTGAAATTGTTCAAATACGGTCGCCTGGGAGACCATGAATGACCCTGATCCTCGACATCGTGAGCTGGCTGCTTCTGGTTGGCGGGTCCTTCTTCATCCTGACCGGCAGCATCGGCCTGCTGCGCATGCCGGATTTCTTCACGCGCACCCATCCGGCGGGGCTGATCGACACCCTGGGCGCGGCCCTGATCATCGGCGGGCTGATCGCGCAAAGCGGCGCCACCCAGGTCTCCATCAAGCTGGTGCTGATCCTGATCCTGCTGTTCCTGACCAGCCCCACGGCGACTCATGCCCTGGCCCAGGCGGCCCTGGCCAGCGGTCTCAAGCCCTGGCGCAAGCCGGACCGGGAGCAACCTCCGCCCGAGGAAGACCGTTGATCTTCGTGGTTCCCGACGTTCTGCTGCTGGCCCTGCTGCTGGCCACCGCCTTCGCCATCGCCCGATTGGGCAATCTCGTGGCCGTGGTCATGCTGCTCGGGCTTTACAGCCTGCTCATGGCGCTGGTCTGGGTGGTTCTGGATGCGGTCGATGTGGCCTTCACGGAGGCCGCCGTCGGGGCCGGCATCACCACTATCCTGATGCTCTCGGCGGTGGCCCTGACCGGCGCCGAGGAAAAGCCCCGCCGCCGGCGGCGGCTTTCCTGGGTCTCTCTGGCCATCGTTCTGGCCACCGGCGCCGCCCTGGTCTACGCCACCGCCGAGATGCCCCATCTCGGCGATCCCGAGGCGCCGGTCCACCGCCATGTGGCGCCGCGATATATATCGGAGTCGCCCCGTGAGACCGGCATTCCCAACCTCGTCACATCGGTGCTGGCGAGCTACCGGGGCTATGACACCCTGGGCGAGGTGGCGGTTATTTTCACCGCCGGGATCGCCGTGCTGGTTCTGTTGGGGCGCGGTTTCAGGCGGCGGGAGGACGAGGAATGAACGAACATGTGGTGCTCCGCGTGGTCACCAAGGCGCTGATTCCCTTCATCCTGCTGTTCGGGCTCTATGTCCAGACCCATGGTGATTATGGGCCCGGCGGCGGCTTCCAGGCGGGGGTGATCTTCGCCTCGGCGTTCATTCTCTACGGCCTGATTTTCGGCATCGGCGCGACCCGCCGGGTGTTTCCATCGCGGTTGCTGCTGTTGCTGGCCGCCCTGGGCTTACTGATGTTCGCCGGGGTGGGCGTCGCCGCGCTGGTCATGGGCGGCAATTACCTCGAATACGCCGTCTTCGCCGAGGACTCGGTGTTCGGCAATCATATCGGCATCTGGCTGGTCGAGTTGGGCGTCGGGCTGACCGTGTCGTCGGTGATGGTGACGATCTTCATCACCTTCGCGGGCTTCGGCTCGGTCTCCGGCGATACGCGCTGACATGGAGATTCTCGGTCACTACAACTATTGGGTCGCCATCGCCTTGATGATGCTGGGTCTCTATCTGGTCATCGCGCGGGGCAATTTGATCAAGAAACTGGTCGGGCTGAACATCTTCCAGACCGCGGTGTTTCTGCTCTACATAACCGTGAGCAAGGTCGCCGGGGGGACGGCGGCGATTCTCAAGGAAGGTTATACCCTCTACTCGAACCCCCTGCCCTCGGTGCTGATTCTCACCGCCATCGTGGTCGCCGTTTCGACCACGGCGGTGGCCTTGGCGATCATCGTGCGCATCAAGCACGCTTACGGGACCATCGAGGACGACGACATCATGGCGCGGGACGGCGACCCATGATCGCCGCCCACCTGCCGGCCCTGCAAATCGTCATCCCGCTGATTTCGGCGCCGCTCTGCGCGATCATCCCGAGCGGCCGCATCGCCTGGCTGCTGGCCACCCTGGTATCTTGGATCGCCCTGGCCATGGCGGCCGCCCTGCTCGCCGAGGTCACGGCGAACGGGCCGCTGGATTACGCCATGGGCGGCTGGGCGGCGCCCTGGGGCATCGCCTATCACGTCGATCGGCTCGGCGCCCTGGTGCTGGTCATCGTCGCCGGCATCGGCGCCCTGGTCTGCCTGGCCTTCTATCACAGCATCGCCCGCGAGATGACGGCCGATCGCCAGCCGCTGTTCTATACCGCCTATCTGCTGGCCCTGAGCGGCATGCTCGGCATCGCCATCACCGGCGACGCCTTCAATCTCTATGTGTTCCTCGAGATCGCCTCCCTGGCGAGCTATACCCTGGTCGCCCTGGGGCCCGACCGGCGGGCGTTGGCGGCGGCGTTTCAATACCTCATCCTCGGCACCATCGGCGCCACCTTCATCCTGATCGGCATCGGCCTGCTTTACATGATGACCGGCACCCTGAACATGGCCGACCTGGCGGCCCGGCTGCCCGAGCTCATGGATTCGCGGCCGGTGCGCGCCGCCTTCGCCTTCATCGTCGTCGGCGCCGGGCTGAAACTCGCCCTGTTCCCGCTCCACTGGTGGCTGCCGAACGCCTATACCCATGCGCCGTCCGTGGTCTCGGCGTTCCTCGCGGGAACCGCAACCAAGGTCGGGGTCCTGATCCTGCTGCGCTTCGTCTTTACGGTGTTCGGCGTAGTCTTTGCCTTCGGGGTCATGCCGCTCGGCGAGATCCTCACCGGCCTCGGCATGATCGCCATCCTGTTCGGCTCCCTGGCCGCCATTTTCCAGGACAACTTGAAGCGTATGCTGGCCTTCTCGAGCATCGCGCAGATCGGCTATATCGTGCTCGGCGTCGGCCTGAACAATCTCAACGGCCTGATCGCCGGCCTGGTTCATCTGTTCAATCACGCCGCCATGAAGACCGCCCTGTTCCTCGCCCTGGCGGCCGTGTTTTACCGCATCGGCGCGGTCGATTTGGCGTCTATCCGGGGCCTGGGCAGGCGCATGCCCTATACCATGGCGGGTTTCGTGATCGCCGGCGCGTCCCTGGTCGGCGTGCCGCTGACCGTCGGCTTCGTAAGCAAATGGTATCTCCTGCTCGCCGCCATCGAGGCCGGCCGCTGGTCGGTGGTGGTGGTGGTGGTGTTCGGCTCCCTGCTCGCCCTGATCTATACCTTGCGGGTCATCGAGGCGGCCTATTTCCAGCCTTCCCCCGACGACGCCGGTGAGATCCGCGAGGCGCCGCTGGCCATGCTGGCGCCGCTCATGGCCCTGGCCGCCGCCTGCCTCTACTTCGGCATCGACACCGGCCTCACGGTCGGGGTCGCCAAGGTCGCGGCGCTCGGCCTGTTGGGAGGTTATCAGTGAGCCCCTCGCCCCTGGTCGCCCTGGCGGTGGTGACGCCGGCCCTGGCCGCGCTGTTGATCTGGGCGTTCCGCGATTGGCCCGACCTGCGCGACGCCATTTCCCTGATCGCCGGCGCGGCGCTGCTCTATTTGGTGCTGACCATATACCCGGACGTGGCCGGCGGCCTGCGCCTGTCGTCGAGCATCGGCGAGCTGCTTCCCGGTCTCGAAATATCCTTCGTGGTCGAGCCCCTGGGCATGCTGTTCGCCCTGGTCTCAAGCAGTCTGTGGATCGTCACCACGGCCTATTCCATCGGCTATATGCGCCACCAGAACGACGCCCATCAGGCGCGCTTCTTCCTGTACTTCGCGCTCTCCATATCTTCCGCCATCGCCATCGCATTCGCCGGCAATCTGTTCACCCTGTTCGTCGCCTACGAGGCGCTGACCCTGGCGACCTATCCCCTGGTCGCCCATTACGGCACGGACGAGGCCAAGCGCGGCGCCCGGGTCTATCTCGCCATTCTGCTGTCGACCTCCATCGGCTTCCTGCTGGTCGCCATCATCGCCACCTGGAGCATCGCCGGGACCCTCGAATTCATCCCCGGCGGAATCTTGCGCGGCAAGGCCGAGCCCTGGGTGATGAGCCTCTTGCTGGCGCTCTACGTCTTCGGCATCGGCAAGGCGGCGGTCATGCCGTTTCACCGCTGGCTGCCCTCGGCCATGGTCGCCCCGGCCCCGGTCTCGGCGCTTCTCCATGCGGTCGCCGTGGTCAAGGCCGGGGTGTTCACCATTCTCAAGGTGGTGGTCTATGTCTTCGGTATCGATCTGCTGGCCGACATCGGGGCGCGTGAATGGCTCATGTATATCGCCGGGGCGACCGTGCTGATCGCCTCCCTGGTGGCGCTCCGCGAGGACAACCTCAAGGCGCGCCTCGCCTATTCGACGATCAGCCAGCTTTCCTATATCGTCCTCGCCGCCATGCTGGCGAGCAGCATCGGCATCGTCGGCGGCGCCATGCATATCGCCACCCACGCCGTCGGCAAGATCACCCTGTTCTTCTGCGCCGGGGTGATCTACGCGGCGACCGGCGAGATCGAGATCAGCCGCATGCGCGGGCTGGGTCGGCGCATGCCGTGGACCATGGGAGCCTTCGCCGTCGCCTCCCTGAGCATCATCGGCCTGCCGCCGTTCGGCGGTCTGTGGAGCAAATGGTATCTCGCACTGGGGACGCTCGACGCCGGCCAATACCTGCTTCTCGCCGTGCTTCTGGTCAGCACTCTGCTGAACATCGCCTATCTGATACCGATCCCGTTGCGCGCCTTCTTAAGTTCGCCGCAAGACATTCCCGAGGGCGACATGCGGGAGGCGCCGACGCTCAGCGTGATCGCCCTCGTCGTCACCGCGCTCGGAACGTTCATCCTGTTCCTCTACCCCGACCCGCTCTACCGTCTGGCGGCCCAGTTGGTGGTGTTCTGATCATGGCCAAGAAACACCTCTTCGACGACCCCGGGAACGTCAAGCGCCTGCTGCGTGCGATCTATGTGATCTGCGCCGTTCTCGTAAGCCTCGATCTGCTGTCCCTTCGGTATGGGCTCCACGCGTGGGAATCCCTGCCCGGCTTCTACGCCTTATACGGATTCATCGGCTGTTCCGCTCTGGTTCTGATCGCCAGAGAGATGCGCAAATTCCTCATGCGCAAGGAAGACTATTATGATGATGAGTAGTCTTCATCCGTTCACGATTTTCCTCATCGGCGGAATTCTCGCCGCCCTCGCCCCTCGGCGCTGGGGTGGGATCATCGTCCTGCTCACGCCGGCCATCGGCATGGTCAACCTGCTCGCCATGGACCCCGGGGCGGAATGGCGGCTGGACTTTCTCGACTACCGCCTCGATCTGTTCCGCGCCGACAAGCTTGCCCTGCTTTTCGGTTATCTGTTCCATATCGCCGTCTTCATCGGCGCGCTGTTCGCCCTGCATCTGCGCGACCGCGTCCAGCAAACCGCCGCGCTGCTCTACGGCGGCAGCACCATCGGCGCGGTGTTCGCCGGGGATCTGATCGTCTTCTTCCTGTTCTGGGAGATCGCGGCGGTGGCCTCGGTGTTCCTGATCTGGGCGCGCCGCACGGAGCGCGCCCTGGCGGCCGGAATGCGCTATCTGATCATCCAGGTGGTCTCGGGCCTGTTGTTCTTCGCCGGCGCCTTGCTGTACATCCAGGAGACCGGCTCTATCGCCTTCGATTATATCGGCCTCGACGGGCCAGCGTCCTGGCTGATCCTGATTGCCCTGGGCATCAAATGCGGCTTTCCCCTGGTCCATAACTGGCTGACCGACGCCTACCCGGAAGCAACGCCGACGGGCACGGTCTTCCTCAGCGCCCTCACCACCAAGCTCGCCGTCTACGCCCTGGCGCGGGCCTATCCGGGGACCGAACTGCTGGTCTATATCGGCGCGGTGATGACGGTGTTTCCTATCTTCTACGCGGTCATCGAGAACGATCTGCGCCGGGTGCTGTGCTACAGCATGATCAACCAAGTCGGCTTCATGGTCGCCGGCATCGGCATCGGCACGGCGTTGGCCTTGAACGGGGCGGTCAGCACCGCCTTCGCCCATGTCATTTACAAAATTCTGCTGTTCATGTCGATGGGCGCGGTCTTGCATGTGACAGGCAGGATCAACGGCTCGGAGTTGGGCGGGCTCTACAAGTCGATGCCCATGACCACGACCTTCTGCATCGTCGGCGCGGCTTCGATCTCGGCCTTTCCCCTGTTCTCGGGCTTCGTCACGAAAGCCATGATCATGACCGCCGCCCTCGAGGAAGGCTACGGCGGGGTCTGGCTGATGCTGCTGTTCGCCGCGGCCGGGGTGTTCCACCACGCCGGCATCAAGATCCCCTACTTCGCCTTCTTCGCCCATGACGCGGGCATCCGAACCGGCGAGCCGCCGCTCAACATGCGCGCCGCCATGGCCATCGGCGCGGTGCTCTGCATCGCCATCGGGGTCTATCCGGCGGCGCTTTACGCCCTGCTGCCCTTCCCGGTGGACTATGAGCCCTACACCATCAGCCATGTGCTGGCCCAGACCCAGCTCTTGTTCTTCGGCGCCCTGGCCTTCATTTGGCTCAACCTCAGCGGCCTCTACCCGCCCGAACTCAAATCGCTGAATATCGACGTCGAGTGGCTCTACCGCCGCGCCGCGCCGCGGCTGGCCATGGCCGTGGGCGAGATTATCGGGCGCGCCGACCGCGCCGCGCGCCGGGCGGTGCTCGACGGCTTGGACGCCGCCATCCTCACCGTACGGTGCTATTGCGGACCCGACGGCATCCTGGCTCGCAGCCGCTCGACCGGCGCCGCGACCCTGTGGGTCGCCGTGCTGCTCGGAATTTCCCTGGTGATTTATTATGCGAGGGGCTGATGGAGCTTGACGGCGAATTCCATATAGCGGCGGACCGCGAAACCGTCTGGCGGGCGCTCAACGATCCGGAGATGCTGCGCCTAGCGGTGCCCGGCTGCGAGACGTTGGAGAAGGTCTCGAACACCGAGTTCACCGCCAAGGTGACGCTCAAGATCGGCCCGGTGAAGGCCTCGTTCAAGGGCCGCGTGACCCTCGGCGACCTCGACCCGCCGAACAGCTATCGCATCACCGGCGAAGGCCAGGGCGGGGTCGCCGGATTCGCCAGGGGCAGCGCCGAGGTTACGCTCAGCGAGGACGGCGACGGCACCCGGCTGCGCTATACGGCGACGGCGACGGTCGGCGGCAAACTGGCCCAGGTCGGCCAGCGCTTGATTGCCAGCGCGTCGCGCAAGCTGGCGGCCGAATTCTTTATCGCCCTCGGCGAGGCGATCGTCGAGGCAGGCGAAACAATCACCGTTGAAGAGGTGATTGAACCCGAAGCCCCGGCCCCCGGCTTGAACCTATGGCTTTGGGTCGGCGGCGTGCTGGCCCTGGTCGCCGCCCTGCTGTGGACTATCGACTAGCAAAAACCCGGCGACGGCGTTACGCTGTGGATAATCGAGTAGCGGCCTCGCGGGCGGCGGGGTCTTAAACGGTCTTTGGGAGGCATGGAATGCAAAAATCACTCCATATCATTGCTGAGAGATGCACTGGCTGTCTGCAGTGCGAGATGGCCTGTTCTTTTGAAGCCGATGGGGTTTTCAATCCATCGCGGTCGCGTATCAAGGTTTTCCCCTTACACGAGGAAGGACGCTTCGTACCGTATACCTGCACCCAGTGTGCCGATGCGTGGTGCGTGAAGGCTTGCCCGGTGGACGCCATTGTGATCAATCTCGAGACCGGGGCGAAAGTGGTGCTCGAGAACGTCTGTGTCGGCTGCAAGGTGTGCACCATTGCCTGCCCGTTCGGCACCATCAACTATAGTCAGGCGACGGGTAAGGTCATCAAATGCGACCTGTGCGGCGGCGATCCGGAATGCGTCAAGGCCTGCCCGACAGAGGCGATCTTGTATGTGGACGCTGACTGGACCGGTTACGACAAGATGCGCTCGTGGGCGAAGAAGACTGACGCCGGCGCGCGTGCGGAAGCATAGGAAGGAAGAGACGTCATGGCATGGACTGAAAAAATTCTGCGCGTCAACCTGACCAAGGGAACCTGCGAAAGCGAGCCCCTCAACATGGTTTGGGCGGCCGAATATCTCGGCCAGCGCGGCCTCGCCACCAAATACCTGGTCGATGAAATCGACCCCAAGGTCGATCCGCTGTCGCCTGACAACAAGATGATCTTCGCCACCGGCCCGCTGACCGGCACCTGCGCCTCGACCAGCGCGCGCTATTCGGTAATCACCAAGGGGGCGCTGACCGGCGCCATCGCCTGCTCCAATTCGGGCGGCTATTTCGGCGCCGAACTCAAGATGGCCGGCTGGGACATGATCATCTTCGAGGGCAAGTCCGAGAAGCCGGTCTATCTATCGATCGTAAACGACAAAGCGGAGCTGCGCTCGGCCGAACATCTGTGGGGCCGATCGGTGTGGGAAGTCGAGCCGGCCATCAAGGCCGAAAGCGGCGACCCGCAGACCCGCGTCTGTTCGATCGGTGCGGCCGGTGAAAACGGGGTGCTCTATGCCTGCATCGTCAATGACCTGCACCGCGCCGCCGGGCGTTCGGGCGTCGGCACGGTGATGGGATCCAAGAACCTCAAGGCCGTCGCCGTGCGCGGCACCGTGGGCGTCACCGTCAAGGATCCCAAGGCTTTCATGGCCGCGACGATGGCAGGCAAGAAGGTGCTCGCCGACAACGCGGTGACCGGCGAGGGCCTGCCCGCCTTCGGCACCCAGATCCTGATGAACATCATCAACGAAACCGGCGCGCTGCCGAGCAAGAACTTCCATGACGTGCAGTTCGAGGGCGCCGGCAAGATCGGCGCCGAGGCCATGGCCGAAGTGCGCGCCAGCGATGGCAAGGCAAACCTGGTGACCAAGGCAGCCTGCTTCGGCTGCACCATCGCCTGCGGACGCATTTCGCAGATCGACAAGGACCATTTCACGGTGGTCAACAAGCCCGAATACTGGGGCGCTTCGGGCGGCCTGGAATACGAGGCGGCCTGGGCGTTGGGCGCGGCAACCCAGGTCGATGATCTGGAATGTCTGACCTACGTCAACTTCCTGTGCAACGAGCAAGGCTACGACCCGATCTCCTTCGGCTCAACCGTGGCCGCGGCAATGGAAATGTTCGAGGATGGCACCATCACCACCGAGGACACAGGCGGCATCAAACTCAAGTTCGGCTCCGCCGAGGCTCTGACGCAGATCGCCGAGCTTACCGGCAAGAACGAGGGCTTCGGCGCCGAGATCGGCCTCGGCTCGAAACGGCTGTGCGAGAAATACGGCCGGCCCGAGCTGTCCATGTCGGTCAAGGGCCAGGAATTCCCGGCCTACGACCCGCGTGGCATCCAGGGCATGGGGCTGGGATACGCCACCGCCAACCGGGGCGCCTGCCACCTGCGGTCCTATACCGTAGCCTCCGAGATTCTCGGAATTCCCGAGAAGACCGACCCCCTGGAGACCGAGGGCAAGGCCGGGCTGGTCAAGGCCTTCCAGGACGCCACGGCGGCGGTCGATTCCTCCGGACTTTGCTTGTTCACCACCTTCGCCTGGAGCCTGGACGACATCGCCCCGCAGATCGACGCGGCCTGCGAGGGTGACTGGACTCCCGAACGATTGGCGGAAACCGGCGAGAGAATCTGGAATATGGAGCGCCAGTTCAACCTCGCCGCCGGCTTCACCGGCAAGGACGACACTCTGCCCCAACGCCTGCTCAAGGAGGCGGCCAAGACCGGTCCCGCCGAGGGCAAAGTGTGCGGCCTCGATGTCATGCTGCCCGAGTACTACAGCCTACGCGGCTGGAGTGTGGACGGCGTTCCCTCGAGCCAGACCCTCGAACGGCTCGGCGTATAGAAAGCCAGCGTTGCGGGGCCGGCGAGAGCGGCTCGCCGGCCCCGTGTTCGTTTTACTGGATAGATGAAGCTCAAGATCAAATTATACGCATCCCTCAAGCCGTATCTGCCCGCAGGCACGCCTAAAAACGAGGCGGATATCGAAATCCCCGAGGGCTCAACCGTGCAATCGGTGCTCGACGATTTCAACATGCCCGAGGGGCTCTACAAGCTGGTTTTGGTGAACGGCGTTTTTATCGTTCCAGAAGCCCGCGCCAGGCGCATTTTCGTCGAGAACGATGTGTTCGCCGTGTGGCCGCCGGTCGCCGGTGGTTGAAACGCCCGACAATGTCACCGTGTTCGATAAGGAGATGGGCATCAACCATCGGGACTTCTTCCGCATTCTGCCGACCGCCCTGGGGACCACGGATTATGAACGGACGGGAACTCGAATTCGTATGGAAAACGGCGAAAAATGCCTGGAGATTTCCCTCGGCCCCGAGGGCAAGCGGACCATCGCCCTGATGACCCTGCCGGTGACCATGGTGAATTTGCGTTTCACCAACTACGGCGAGACCGAACTCACGCGCGCCATGGCGCGTTTCGACCTCTACTTCCGGCGTGGCGGCGGCTGATGAAACGGGTCGGGCCATGAGCCACGAGATATCCCTCACGGTGAACGGACGAGCCATCACCGAGACGGTCGAGGCGCGCACCCTGCTGGTCGATCTGTTGCGCGAGCGGCTCGGACTCACCGGCACCCATGTGGGCTGCGACACCAGCCAGTGCGGCGCCTGCGTGGTCCATGTCAACGGCCGGGCGGTGACGTCCTGCGCCCTGCTCGCCGTACAGCTCGACGGTTGCGAAGTGGTGACCATCGAGGGCATCGCCGAGAGCGACACTCCGCACCCCATGCAGACAGCCTTCCATGAACACCACGGCCTGCAATGCGGTTTCTGCACGCCGGGCATGGTGATGAGCGCCATCGCTCTTCTCAACCACAACCCCCACCCCAGCGAGAGGCAAATCCGCGCCGGCCTGGCGGGCAACCTGTGCCGCTGCACGGGCTATCACAACATCGTCAAGGCCATCGCCGCCTGCGCCGCGCATGGTTCGTGACCATGTATGATTTTCACTATCACCGGCCGGTCACGCTGGCCGAGGCGTCGGCATTGATCGCCGATTGCCGGGACGGGGTTTATCTCGCCGGCGGGCAGACCCTGATCGCCACCCTCAAGCAGCGGCTCGCCCGGCCCAGCGATGTGGTCGACCTGGGCGCCATCGACGGGCTCGCCGGAATTGCCCACCGGGGCGACGTTATCGAGGTCGGCGCCATGACGCTCCACGCCGACGTCGCGGCCTCCGGGGATGTGCGGAAGGCGATCCCGGCGCTCGGCGCCCTGGCCGCGATGATCGGCGATCCCCAGGTTCGCAACCGGGGCACCATCGGCGGATCGCTGGCGACCAACGATCCGGCGGCGGATTATCCCGCCGCCGTGCTCGCGCTTGCGGCGACCATCCACACCGACAGGCGCGACATCGCCGCCGACGATTTCTTCCGTGACCTGTTCGAGACCGCCCTTGATCCCGGCGAAATCATTACCAAGGTGAGTTTCCCCCTGCCCGAGCGGGCGGGATACGCCAAATTCCCCAACCCGGCCTCGCGCTACGCCATGGTCGGGGTCATGGTCGGGGTCATGGCCGCCGATCTAGGCGGCAGCGTTCGGGTCGCGGTGACCGGCGCCGGGGCTTGCGTGTTTCGCCAGCCCGACATGGAGGCGGCCCTGTCCAAGAGCTTCACTGCCGCCGCCATCGAGGCCGTCGCGGTGTCGGACAAGGACTTCAACGACGACATCCACGGCTCGGCGGAATACCGCGCCCATCTGGTGACGGTGATGGCCAAACGCGCCGTCGACGCGGCCGATTGAGGGCCACGGCCATGGCCGGCATCGCCGACGACGACCCCCTGGCCCTCGCCGCCGCCTGGCGCGCCGACGGCCATGACGTGGCCCTGGCCACCGTGGTCGCCACCTGGGGGTCGAGCCCGCGCCCCCCCGGCAGCCAGCTCGTGGTGCGCGGCGACGGCGTCCACCGGGGCTCGGTCTCGGGCGGCTGCATCGAGGGCGCGGTCATCGAGGAGGCCCTCACCGTCATAGCGGACGGCAAGGCGCGGCTGCTGCGCTACGGGGTCACCGATGAAATGGCCTGGGAGGTCGGCTTGAGCTGCGGCGGCACGGTCGAGGTCCATGTCACCCACCCGCCGGAGGTCCTCGATCAATTGCTCGCCGACCTCGCGGCGCGGCGCCCGGTCGCCCTGCTGACCAACCTGGAGACCGGCGACGCGGAACTCGTCTATGATCACCAAGCGCTTGACGAGGATCGCAGCCGCATGGCCGAGGGGGTCTTCGTGCAGGTTCACAACCCGCCGCCGAGGCTGATCATCGTCGGTGCGGTGCATATTTCCCAGCCGCTCGCACGGATCGCCCAGCTGGCGGGTTACGCCGTCACCCTGGTCGATCCGCGCGGCGCCTTCACCGGCGGCGACCGCTTCCCGGGCCTGACAGTGATCGGGGAGTGGCCCGACGACGCCCTGGCGGCGCTTAAGCTCGACGACCGTTGCGCCGTGGTCACCCTGACCCACGATCCCAAGCTCGACGATCCGGCGCTCTGCGTGGCGCTGCGTTCGCCGGCCTTCTACATCGGCTGCCTGGGCAGCCGGCGGACCCACGCAAAGCGCCTCGAACGGCTCGCCGGGCTGGGCTACGGCGAGGCCGAACGCGGGCGCCTGCACGGCCCCGTCGGCCTCGATATCGGCGCTTCATCGCCGGCCGAGATCGCCCTCTCGATCATGGCGGAAATCACCCTGGCCCGCCGCTGGCCATGACCCGCGTCGCGGCCCTGGTGCTGGCGGCCGGCCAGTCCCGGCGCATGGGCGCCGCCAATAAACTTCTGGTGGAGATCGAGGGCGTCGCCATGGTTGCGCGGGTCGCCGCGGCGGCGCTTGAGTCGAGGGCCGAGACCGTGCTGGTGGTCACCGGCCATCAGGCCGAGGCGGTCGGCGACGCCCTGGAGGGCATGGCGATTACCCTGGTCCACAACCCCGGCCACGCGGCGGGCCTCGGCACATCCCTGGCCGCCGGGCTGGCCGCTCTGCCCGACCATATCGAGGCCGCGGTGATCTGCCTGGGCGACATGCCGTGGATCGGCGCCGCCGTCATCGACAGCCTGATCGACGGTTTCCAGGGGCAAGGCATTTATCTCCCGACCCACCAGGGCCGGCGCGGCAACCCGGTGCTCTGCGCGCGGCGCTACTTCGCCGAGATGCAATCGATAGAGGGCGACAAGGGGGCGCGCGGCCTGATCGGGAAATACGAGAAGGCGGTCCATGAAGTGCCGTGGCACGACGATTCCGTGCTGCGCGACGTAGATCCGCTTAAGGACGCTGGCGGCGCTTCAAGGCCCACCGATGATTGATGTCTTTTTTAATGCCGTTCTGCCGATCTTCGCGGTCGTCGCGGTCGGTTTTGCCTTCGGTCGCGGAGGATGGTTCGACTCCGGGATGGCCACGGCGCTCAACAGATTTGTTTTCTACATTGCCTTGCCCGTATTGCTGTTTCAGTTAATCGCCACCGCGCCGTTTGAACTGTTTGAATGGAAGCTGATCCTGGCCTATCTGCTCGCGGAACTAGCCCTCTATGCGACGGGCTATCTGATCGCCCGATTTGGCTTTAAGCGGCGGCGCTCCGAAAGCCTGCTGCTCGGCATGGCGGCGAGCTTCGCCAATCACGTCTTTTTCGTTTTGCCCATTGCGCGGCAGCTCTATGGCGACGCGGCGGCAATGCCCGTCGTGGCCATCATCACGCTCGATGTGGTCGTCGTCTTCGTCGGCACAATTCTGATCCTGGAAGCGACCAGCGAGAGGGCGCAAGGCTTGTCGATGGTGCGGCTGCTTCGCCTGTTCGCGCGCAATCCCCAGATCATCGGAATCGGCGCCGGCGTGCTTGCCTCTATCGTCGATCTACCGATAACCGGGGGGCTCGAGTTGTTTACGCGATTTGTCGGCGATGCCGCCGCGCCCTGCTCTCTATTCGCCATCGGCCTGATTTTGGCGGCGCGGAACGATCAGGAAAGACTGCTGATCCCCTTGGTGATATCGGGCTTGAAGCTGGTCGCAATGCCCATGGCGATGTTACTCTTGATTACCGTGGCGTTCCAAATCAGCCCGCAATGGTCGAACCCGGCCATGCTCGTGGCCGCCGGCCCAACCGGCGCAATGCCTTTTGTTCTAGCGCTGCAGTATAAGATTCCGGTCGCGGTTATTGCGCGCACAATCCTGGTATCGACATTGGGATCCCTGATAACCGTGACCCTGATAAGCCAAATCGGCTAGCTTCGCCTAGGGACGCAGCCTCCCCGTCAGGGACTTGAGGAAAGCCACCAGGTCGGCCTGCTGATCGGCGCCCAGCTTGAGCCGCCCGATGCGCCGCGATTTGTTGGGGCGCGGATCGCCGCCCCTGACGTAATGGGCGACCACCTCTTCGAGGGTCGCATAAGCGCCGTTGTGCATATAGGGTGCGGTCTCGGCGATGTTGCGCAGAGTCATGGTGCGGAACTTGCCCCAATCCTCCGCCTCGCCGGTGACCAGGGCGCGGCCGGGGTCATCCTCGAGGGACTCCCAGCCGGCGAAATTCATCCGCCGGGCATCGTATCGCAACGCCGCCAAGGCCTCGGGATTGCTTCTCACATGGCGCTCGGGAACTCCGATATTATGAAACTGCCCGTCGCTCAGGTTGGGGCCGAAATGGCAGGTGATGCAGCGCCCGTCGCGCATGAACAGGCCGAGGCCGCGCTTCTCGGCGTCGTTGAGGGCCGACTCGATGCCGGCCCTGTAGCGGTCGAACGGTGAATCGTCGAAGATCAGGCTGCGCAGATAGGTGCCGACAGCCCGGCCGATGCGTCGGCCGGTGATCGCCGAATCGCCGAAGGCCGTGGCGAAGGACGCCGGGTAATCCGCGTCCGCCGACAGCCGGGCGATCACCCGGTCGAGCTCGGCATTGAGGTGGAGAGCGTTTTTCATGGACCCGATAGGCAGCCCATCGAGGCTGTCGAGACGGCCGTCCCACAACAGGGCGCGCACATAGGCGACATTGATCAGGCTCGGCGTGTTGCGCCGTTCGCCCCGCCCGGTGGCGGCCGGGCTGAACACCGAGGGCGCCGCGAAACCGCTGTCGCTGGGATGACAGGCCGCGCAGGACAGGACGCCGTCGCCCGACATCCTGGTATCGTTGAACAGGCGCAGCCCCAGGGCGACCTTGGCGGCGGTGGTCGGGTTGCCGGCGGGCGCCGGCACCGGGCCGAGCCCGCCGAACACCTCGCGAACCACCAACGGCGGCGGGATATAGGGCTCGGCGACCGCGACCGCGGCGGCGCTCCAAATCACCGCCGCGATCAGCAACAGGGACGGGGACGGGAAATCCATGGCGAGCGATTGGCGGTCCGGCGGCTCGTGCGGTCCTCGTCGGCGAGGTCGAAGAACGCCTGCACCGTGCGCACGGCGCGGCGCTCCTTGAGGCAGACCACATATTCGCGCGCCTCCAGGCTCACGTCGGAGAGCCTGCAGGTAACCAGCCGGTCATCCTGGCCGAGTTCGGATTCCGTGACCACGCCGATGCCGAGCCCCGCGGCGACCGC
>Ga0066376_10001648_pt1 | contig 21522 bp, 12 predicted proteins | sample Knorr_S15_td_Bot_FD_77009 | JGI IMG/M metagenome (GOLD analysis project Ga0066376, IMG submission 77009) | Marine microbial communities from Southern Atlantic Ocean transect - Knorr_S15_td_Bottom_ad_5009_LV_A | ecosystem: Environmental > Aquatic > Marine > Oceanic | place: Southern Atlantic...
AAAATAAACTTAATAATTTCAGGCGCGGGATGGAGCAGCCTGGTAGCTCGTCGGGCTCATAACCCGAAGGTCGTCGGTTCAAATCCGGCTCCCGCAACCAACTGAAATTATATAATAGGCACGCGAAAGCGTGTTTTTTTATGCCTGAAATTCAGGTTCAGAGCCCGAAGTTCGTCGGTTCGCTCTCAAAATTCACAGCCCCCGCAACCAACTGAAATTAAAAATTAATATGTAATACTAGACACGCGAAAGCGTGTTTTTTTATGTCTGGAATTCAGGCTCAGAGCCCGAAGGTCGTCGGTTCGCTCTCAAAATTCACCCGTTAATTCTACGGGTAGGTTGGTTTGAGCGCAGCGAAACCCAACATAAACAGAGCTATCAGCTTTCAGCCGTCAGACGTCAGTTGATCAGAGCGATAGGCTTGACCTAGAACCTAGCACCTAGAAGCTAGCACCTAGCACCTTTACCCTCGCTAACTCGCTAACTCGCTAACTCGCTAACTCGCTAACTCGCTAACTCGCTAACTCGCTAACTCACATCTAAATCCAACTCCTTGATATCTTTCCTAGTTATTCATCCCTAAATTGGGAAATGATTATGAATGTTAGCTGAACTGAACTACGCTTGATTAATAACTAATAATAAATGTGTAGATTTAGGGATGATCCGTTTTTTTATAGTGCTCTTAGCAGTTCTGTTTTTGCCTTCAGCTTGGTCTGCATTTCAAAACTACGATATTGATGATGGTCTATCGCAAAGTGTTGTATTTGATATTGTGCAAGACCAGCAAGGTTTTATGTGGTTTTCAACACAGGCAGGCTTAAATCGTTTTGATGGTAATGAATTTACTGTATTCACAGCATCTGATGAGACAAATAGCCTAGCGAATAACTATATCTATCCGTTGGCACTTGATAGCGAATCACAGCTGTTTATAGGTACTCGAAATAGTGGCGTAAACCAACTCGCATTACATAATTATCAATTTTCTGAGCCGCTTTTAAAAGAGCACCGCATTACCAGTTTATTGGTGGCGCAACAGCAAGTTTATATTGGCACTTACGACGGCAGCCTGTTTCGTTACGATAAGCGAACAGAGCAACTTGAAACCTTAATAACAGGGTTAAAAAAGCCTATTTATGCGCTATCAAAAATCGCTGACATACTTTGGATAGGAACGCATGGAGCTGGGCTACTTCATTATGATCTTATTAATAAACAACAAATTAATACTGTTTTTTCTGGCTTTGCTGAGCCAGTAAATATTCATGCCAGTATCTTTGCAATCAAACAGGCCGCCGATGGCAGTATTTGGTTGGCAAGTCAGGGCGGCGGTTTATATAAGATTGAGCTTAGTACCAAAACAATAACGCAGTGGTTAACTTCTAATGATGATAATTCTGGGCTTAGTAGCAATGAAATTCGTGATATTGAGTTTGATAGCCAGGGCCGAGTTTGGCTAGCAACGCGAGGCGGCGGAATTAATGTTTACAACCCCATTGATGCAAGTTTCACCGTTTTAGCGCATGACCCGTTTGATAAATATAGTCTTGCCCATGACCGGGTATATAGTATCTATCGAGACAGTAGTGACATCATGTGGTTTGGTACTGCACATGGGATCAGTAAGCTCGACCCCGCATCATTACAATTTAGTAAGTTAAAAAAGCCAACGCCACTTTCAAGTAACGATGCGTGGGCGTTATTTGAAGACTCAAAGCAACGTATTTGGTATGGCAGCTGGGGTGGCGGTATCGATATTCTTGATCAGCAATTAAATCGTTTAGATCGCATAACCACCGAAAGTTCACCGTACTCAATAAGCAGTAATGCAATTAAAGCCATCGCCGAAGATCGTAATGGCGATATATGGATTGGCAGCTGGCAGCAAGGGATTGATGTTTTGCATACCGATGGCAGCATCAGTCACTTTCGAGCAGATGAAGGCGCGCATGGCTTAACTGAAAACAGTATTTATGCCCTTTTAGTCGATGAGAAAAATAATGTTTGGGTCGGCACGAATGGAGGAGGACTGTTTTGTTTTGATAGGCAGCGCGGCAAATTTATTAGTTTTGCACAGCCTGTAGCTAATACACAACTGGTAATTCCAACGGCGCGGGTGACGAGTTTATATAAAACCTCGCAAGCAGATCTGTGGATAGGTACAGATGGTGATGGGGCTTATCATTACAATGCTGCAACCGATACCCTCACTAATTATCGCAAAGGCGACTTGGCTTTATCTGATAATACAGTGCGTGCATTTTTAGAAATTGACCAGCAAATGTGGCTCGCAACGTCGAACGGCTTAAATATTATTGATTTGAGCAACCAGCAAGTTCATCAGTTTAATGTCGCTCAAGGCCTTCCTAATCAAGTCGTTTATGCGTTGTTAAAAGACAATGAAGATTCGGTCTGGCTAAGTACCAACAACGGCCTTACTAAAATAGATCCTGCAACCATGAGCATAAAAAATTATAAAGCTCGACATGGCTTACAAGGTAATGAATTTAATGCTGGTGCTTATTTAAAAACCCGTGATGGCCGCTTGATGTTTGGTGGCACACAAGGGGTTAGCGTGATTAACCCTGCCGACCTTGAAGTTAATACTATTGGTGGGCAATTAGCGCTTACCAGTTTGCAGTTCGATGATAAGGATGTGGTAAATCAAGGTGAAGGTCGTTTAGGCAGTTTATATCAAATAGAAAAAAGCCGTACAGTGACTATTCCTGCGGGCATAAAACGGGTTCATTTCCAGGTAAGTTATCTGCACTACTCTGAGCCGCAAACTAATCAGTATTCTTATCAGTTAGCTGGCTTTGAGCAGCAATGGCGCAAGGTAACTGGCCCGAATTTGGCTGTTGACTACACTAACCTTCCTGCAGGTGAATATCAGTTGATTGTAAATGCCAGTAGTGAAAATGGTGCTAATGCACTTACCCCATTACTGTTAAACATAACCGTTCTTGCTCCTTGGTGGCAAACAAGTGAGTTTTATCTGTTAACAGTTATGCTGATGTTGGCGATGGTGTGGCTATTCACAGTGCTTTGGACTCGGCGGATTCGCCAACAAAAATATTATCTGGAGCAAATCGTCAGCGAGCGCACTGACGAAATCGCAGAGCAAAAAATGCTAATCGAACAGCAAGCTGATGCTCTGAGTGACTCACTCGAAAATAAAGTGCGTTTTTTCACTCATGCATCTCATGAATTACGCACTCCTTTGAGTTTGTTGATTGCGCCGTTGCAAAAGCTAATCGCAGATGAACGAAATACTGAAAAGCGTGAGCAATTGAACTTGGTATTGCGTAATAGCCGGCGCTTAGAAAACTTGGTCGATAAGCTATTAACCTTGACTCGATATGATGAGCGCCATGAAGAGATTATTAAAGTAGTGTCATTATCGGCAATAGCCAGAGAGGTCGCGGGGCAGTTTGCTGTGTTAGGTGAAAAGTCCATCGACTTTCAGGTTGATATTGAAGAGGCTGTATTTATTGAAAGTACCCGAGAAGGAGTGATCACGATTCTTACCAACCTATTAAGTAATGCCTTTAAATATACTCAACAAGGTCAAGTCAGCTTAACCGTAAGCGCATCAGGTGAGCTTGCCAACATAGAAGTAACAGACACAGGCAAAGGCATCGCAGACGCTGAAAAAGACAAGGTGTTTGATACATTCTACAGAGTAAGTAGTCATGCAAATGTAGAAGGCAGTGGCGTTGGTTTAGCTATCGTTAAACGTTTGGTCGATAAATACAAAGGCACTATTATGCTGGCAAGCCGTTTAGGAGAAGGAACCAGTTTTAAACTCGCCTTTAAAACTGCACAATTTGCAGATCAAGTTCCTGTCGATAACACAAGTCTAAAGTCAAAAGTGAGTCATGACAAAGCGAGTGTACTAATTATTGAAGATAATGACGAGTTGCGCCATTACCTGAAAACCGAGCTGCAACACCGTTATCAAGTATTATTAGCTGAAGATGGTCAAGCCGGTTTACAAATAGCGCTGAGCCAAGTACCAGATTTAATTATTACTGATTTAATGATGCCAAAGGTCGACGGCTTTACTGTGTTAGATTCATTACATAATTCGCCTGTTACATGCCACATTCCAGTGATTATTTTGACCGCTAAGGGCGACTATGAGACCAGAGTAAGTAGTTTGCAACAGCATGCATTAGATGTGATCACCAAACCATTTGATAGAGAAGAGCTATTTTTAAAAGTTGAGAATTGGATACAGTGGGTCAACTTATACTCTCAGCAGCAAATTTTGGCTGTACCAGAACATGTGGAGGATGAGCAATCAATCGCGGTTGATCCTCGTGACAAACAGTTACTTGAAAACCTTGAACGGTATGTTGCCGAGCATTACCAGCAACAAGGCTTCTCTATGATGAATTGTGCGAAAGAGTTAGCGCTTAGTGAGCGTCAATTACAACGTAAGTTAAAAGTGTTACTCAACATCACACCCAGTGAGTATTTACGTAATTATCGACTGAGTAAAGCTGCTGAATTACTAAGGCAAGGGCGACAAATAAGCTTAGTAATAGACGATGTGGGCTTTTCTTCACGTTCCTATTTCTCTAAATTTTTCAAAGCAAAATATGGTATGACGGCGAAAGAATATCAATGCCATTATGTATAACTTGTTGTTTATTATTGAAATGTCGTATTTGAGTACATTTTTGTCGGCATTCAGCATACTTATTTCTTGTAACTAATCTACCCTTGAACCTTAACGAAAAATGAATCGCTTTGATGGGATCTCTGGTGTTCATATTTGACGGGCAAACATGACTGAACTCAGATTATGGTTAAGGACGACACTGAGATCCCGCCTTTATTTCATGTTCAAAATAGGTTTTGCTTCCCTTGAGTTATGGCAACTGTGTAAGCAGTTGCCTCTTTTTAGGGAAATACAGCACTCAATGTAAGGATTAGCATGATGAGCCCCCCTAATTTTCACTCCATAAAGTATTTAAAACAATTATTACTAGCGACAAGTCTTGTCGCTTTAACCGCTTGTGGTGGAGGCGGTGGAGGTGGTGATGACGATGATGATACCCCTCCTGTCGCGACAAACAAAAATCCCACGGTATCTATTAGTAGTGATAGCAGCGTAACAGAGGGCGGCGAGTTAGTCCTACAAGCGACGGCAACAGACAGTGATGGCACAATTGCAAGTTATGCATGGCAGCAAACATCAGGTCCAGAGTTAACACTTAGCGGAAGCGATACAAGTAAACTTACGATCACCGCACCAGAAATTGAAGAAGATGCAGATGTTGCTGTTTCATTGACTGTTACTGATGATGATGGTGCTACCGCCACAGCTAAGGTAACGATTGAACTGAAACGTAAAGTGCTCAGTGTAACGATTACCGGTATTGTAACGGATGAGCCGATTATTAACTCAAGTATAGTGGTACAAATTGGCGATGAACAATTTGCGATTACCGCTGATGCAGAAGGTCGCTATAGCGTAAACATTGAGGTTGATGACTCAGATGCCGCTGAACTGGTTAAGCTGGTGGCGCTAGGTAATAACGCCATTGACCCAGGTGTTGAGTTTGTATCCCAGTTGAAATCAATCGCAACGCTTATTTCACAAGCGGGGGCGGATGGCACATTAAGCAAAGATGAAAACTTCGGTGTAAACATTACTAATGTTAGTACTGCAGAGTTTGCACTTTTAAGCCGCGATGGTACAGACATAGACTCTGAACAGGCATTAGATGACGCTTTGCTCGCCGTTGATGCTGACGAAAAACTGCTACTTGCAGCGTTAATCAAGATCATTGTCGATAATGATGACTATGAACTACCAGAGGGGGTCGATACGACCCTTGATTTAATATCCAGTGCAGAACAAATTGATGACTTTATAAATACAGTTGAAAGCCAAGATCCTGGATTAATCGACAGTACAAAAGAAGAGATTAAAGATGATGATGAACTCGTTGATCAAACAATCAATAATCTTACTGGCAATTATTTATTAATGCAGCCGCAATACTATCGCACCTCAGTTGGGCAGTTTGAGTTTAATACTGATGGTAGCGGATATGTTAGTTTGATGGATGTTGATACTGACTTTAGTTGGTCGCAACAAGATCAAGACATCACGATTACACTAGCTGAGCCGGCATTGATGAGTTGCTTTGTGATTACGGATGCAAATAATGAACAGCAAGATGCCTGTGAGTACTTAGTTGAGTTAGATCTAACGATTCTTTTAGAGAACGATGCAAACAGAACGGTCGAATTTTTCCGCAAAAGCGAAACTCGCCTAACCAGTTCAGATGTCGTGTATAGAACCACAGAATCTAACTATAACGCGACCCTTATTGAACAACAGCAAACACTTGCTGTGACGGCTGATGAACTTATTGGTACTTGGGTTATAGATAACTTAAGTGAGTTTGGTGGTTACAGTAGTGCTGTCAGCATCGAACTACTTTCTGGTGGTACAGGGACGCTCACAGATAATGATAACGCGCCTGTTAGTGTGGCTTGGCAAGTTGATGGAAATCAACTACTAATAACCAATAGCGCAGAAGATATCAGTTATGACATCGCAATTTGGCTCGTTAAAAATGTACAAGTTGGCTATCAATTTGCGGCATCACTTGAAGCGAAAGCTGATGATAGCTCGCGTACTGTCACTGGTTTAATGGTGAAGGATAATCAGCTTTCATTTACTAAAGCTGATCTATTGGGTAAATGGACTGTTTATCAGGGCTATAACTCACCACAAACAGACCTTCATTATGATGTGTATGATGATGGTTTAATGAATTTTAACTTGAATCAGAACTTCCGTTCATGGCAAGTGAGTAGTGAGGGAGTGTTCTTACGCCACAACTATTATACAAGTAATGGCGTTCAACCAATCTGCCCTGAAGGCGAAGTTTGCCAAGTATACAGTGAATTCTCGCAGCGATTATTAGCGACTAATAATGGCCAAAACTTTACCTATCGCAAATATCGCTTTTTTAACTACGATGGTTCGGAGCGTGTCGAAGATTATTCATCTCACCTACGTAATTTTTCTGTATCAGATGAGTATGGGGTAACCAAATTCGCACCTTATTGGTTAGAAGAAAACGCAAGTTATGATGATAATGGCTACCCAATTACAACTAACTACATTGAACTCTATACAGCAAGAGAGCTCGGTGTAGAAACCATTAAAATAGCGACTATTTATGATGAGATGACGGCTGAGTATAGCCATCAAATCACCTTTACTTATCTTGGTGTGGTCAATCAATACGACTACAGTTTAGCATCAGGCAAGTTACTATTTGGTAGCATGCAAGCAGAAGTGAGTGATTTTGATCGACACTTCTTAACCATTTGTGTTTATGAGCAAGCAGGTACATGTACTGAAGATGCTAAACAAGCTTGGTACTTTGATAAGGCAATGGCTGAAGAGCAAGTTGTTATAGAGCGCCCAGCAACGGATCATCCATTAGATGGGGCTTGGCAGCTTGCTGATGAACCTGATGTTGCGGTGATTATTCGTGACGGAAAGTGGTTACAAATTCAAGCAATGGACGACCCTGATGACGATACCGCATTCCCAGGCTATGAAATTGGTGATTTTACTTGGAATGAAACAACAGGTGCATTTGTTGTCACTATTACAGAAGATACCAATGGTAGCTTTGGTATTGATGATGCCGGTAGTATCGTTGCCAGTGTGGATGGGGATACGCTGACATTCGATATTGAAGGTGAGGGTATTATCACTTTAAGTAGAATCTACAGCGAATCAAATCCGTTGATAGGGGGTTATACATATGGCTCTTACGATGGTGATTTCTTTATTGGCGTATTTAAAGAAGACGGTACTTTCTTAGAGCTTGCTCATGATACAGAGTTTGATGAGTTAGGTATCTCAGGTGGTTACTACACCTATGATCCAGAAACTCAAAAGGTAGAGGTTGATTTCTATGTGAAAACCTATGGTGATCCCATTGTTCAAGCTGACCCTTACTTTATTGTTAAACCACAAGGTAACTTTATGCAGTTTAAAGATGGCGATGATTTTGGCCTCTTTGAACGAGTGACCCGAGTGATTGACCAAGCAACCTTTACTGAAGCAGATCTCGTTGGCTCACATGTATTCACTTTTATGGCGGATGATGGCAGTGGTTTAGAAACCTCTAATGTCGTTATAAGCAATGATGGTACTGCAACATTTGAATTAGATGGTGAAGTACGCTCTGCAGAGTGGGTATTAGATCTTGGGTCGTTGATGATGTATAGCGAACCAACAGCTACACAAAATTATGGCTACGGTGTCATCATGACGCCTGTGATAACCATTGATGGTGGCTTTAGTGTAGCGACGCTAGGTTTTGAAGTACCTGAAATCTATGATGATAATGATGATCCCGAACTACATACTTTTGTATCGGGCAGTTTAATTAAGCAGTAATTTTCTGAGCCTAGTAGCAGCAATGCTACTGGGCTTTTTTGAGGAGTTAGTTTATGAAAGCGTTATATTTCTCAGTATTACTTCTTACCCTTAGTGGGTGCCAAACGATGGATGCAATGCAAGAAGACATTAGCGATTTAAGTAATAGTTTGTTTTCAAGTGAAGATATGAGCGAAGAATCACAAGATGCATTCTTAAAAGCACAAGAGGCATTTTATGAAGCCGACAATGTTCGTAAGAAACATGCGCAATTAAATGCTCAAGAACGAAGCTTATGGGTCGAGTTAGAAGATGATTACAACATCTTATTAGCTGCGCCAAGTAAAGCCACTGAGAAGGAATCTTACTTTTCAGACTCCACACTTGCAGACAGCGTTATGATGCAGAGTTTAAAGTTTATTGAGCTGGTCGAAAAAGGCGAGTAATCGAAACTTCGCTTAAAAGATTGAAAAGTTTATGTTACAACGACACTAACATTACTTTTTAGTTACAAACATGACTGAACTTTACCATTGGTTTGATTTAATCGGCGTAGCCGTGTTTGCTGTTTCTGGAACGCTATTAGCGTACGACAAAAAAATGGATGGCTTTGGGGTTGTTGTGTTAGCCACAGTCACTGCTATCGGGGGGGGGACTGTGCGCGACGTAATTTTAGATGTACCCGTATTTTGGCTACATGATCAAAGCTACTTCTGGGCTATATTACTTTCTGTATTTGTTACCACTCGTTTAATCAATAAACAGCGATCGATTTCACTCAATGCACTACAAGTGGCAGATGCTTTTGGTTTAGCATTTTTTGCGGTGATGGGCGCACAAAAAGCCATGCTTGCAGGCATGCCTGATACCACCGCAATTATTATGGGGGTGATCACAGGCTGCTTTGGTGGCGTTATCCGTGATGTGCTCGCTGGAAATATGCCGATGCTATTAAAGGGCGAGCTCTATGCTATTACCTGTATCGCAGGTGGAATTGTTTACACGCTAAGTATCTCACTGGGTTTCGTGACCGAAATGGCCATGGTATTAGCCATGCTAATGACCTTATCACTGCGTTTAGCTGCAATGAAATGGCAGCTGACATTACACGTTTTTAAATATCCCGACTAAGCTTAACCTAAGGATGAATGATAGGGACATCATGGATCGTGTCTTTAGCTAGAATATTTTCACGTGCACAAGTGGGCGTGCAAGCTCCTGAAGTAATTGTAGAAGTACACTTAGGAAACGGCTTACCTGCTTTTCATATCGTTGGCTTGCCTGAAGCGTCAGTCAAAGAGTCAAAAGACAGAGTGCGTAGCGCACTCGAAAACTCACAGTTTGGTTTTCCAGATCAACGAATAACCGTCAACCTTGCGCCCGCTGATTTACCTAAAGAAGGTGGCCGTTTTGACTTGGCTATTGCGGTGGGTATTTTAGTCGCCTCTGGGCAAATAAACTGCCCTGATATTCATCGTTATGAGTTTTACGGAGAGTTGGCTTTAAATGGTGAGGTAAGAGGGGTAAATGCTATTTTGCCTTCGGTGTTAGGAGCGAAAGAGCAGGGGCGCTGTTGTTTCTTACCTGCTGAAAACGATAATCTCGCAAGCCTTGTGTCGGGCGTTTCTCGAAAAGCCGTTTACTCCTTGCAAGATGTTTGGAATGATTTATTAAATCAGCAACCCCTGCCACTTAATATTAGCTATCCAGAGCAACAGTCGCAGCGCGAATCGCTACTCGATTTAAGTGACGTGAAAGGCCAACCAGGTGCCAAACGAGTACTCGAAATAGCCGCTGCTGGTGGCCATAATTTACTGTTTCTTGGCCCTCCAGGTACTGGCAAGTCAATGCTTGCCCAGCGTATGCCAACGATTATGCCAACCATGTCGGATGATGAAGCAATTAGTACCGCTGCGCTATATTCGATAATTGGTCAGTCAGTTGATTTATCTAATTGGCGTGAACGGCCCTTTAGAAATCCACATCATACTTGCTCTGCTGTTGCCCTTGTTGGTGGCTCTTCGAACCCTAAGCCGGGGGAGATCTCCCTTGCTCATAATGGCGTATTGTTTTTAGACGAGCTGCCCGAATTTGAGAGAAAGGTGCTCGATTCACTGCGTGAACCAATGGAAACGGGCGTGGTGACTATATCGCGAGCGGCGCGACAAATGGAATTTCCATCGCAATTCCAGCTAATCGCCGCATTAAACCCTAGCCCCACAGGAAGCCATACTGATAAGCGTGCAACGCCAGATCAAGTATTGCGGTACTTATCTCGGGTGTCTGGACCATTTATCGATAGGATTGATTTACAAATTGAGCTGCCGCGACTCACCAGTAGCCAATTACAGAGCACGCAAGTAGAAGAAAGCAGTGAACAAGTAAGAGCCAGAGTCGAAAGAGCTTATGCAATTCAACTTAACCGACAAGGCAAAGTGAATGCTCGCTTGAACAATAAAGAAATGAGTATTCATTGTGAGTTGGCAGCAGCTGAGCTGCAGTTTTTGGCAAAAGCCAGTGAAAAACTGGCGTTATCACCACGCTCGTATCACCGTATTATCAAGGTGGCACGCACAATTAGCGATTTAAAAGCGCAGCCAGCAATTACCTTAAATGAATTAAAAGAGGCGCTGAATTATCGCGCCTTTGAGCGGTTAATTAGCCAATTAACGCAGTACTAGCAAGCTTGCTAAATAGATAGCATGTAGCCTTTGCCGCGAACGGTAACGATACGTTTTTGGTCTTTTTCATCGCTTAATTTTTTACGTAAGCGGCCAATCAACACATCAACGGTACGATCGCTTGGGCTCCAGTCAGGCTGGCCAATTTCTTCGGAAATTTTTTCACGTGATGTCGCTTTACCGGCATTTGCAATAAGGCAAATGAGTACCTTGTGCTCTGCTTCGGTCAGACGTGATTCTTCACCATTAGGGGTGATCAAGGTGCGGTTATCTGGGTGTAGTTTAAAGTCGGCATATTCAATAAACTCTTCACTCTCATCATCTTGCTGAGAGCCTTTTATGCGCTTAAAAAGAGCGCGCATTCGCAGTTCGAGTTCTAGTAAGTCAACCGGCTTGCAAATGTAGTCATCGGCACCTTGTGCAAGACCAGCAATACGGTCAGCTTGCGAGTCACGACTAGACAGCACAATAACGCCAATATCCGTCAGTGCATTAAGTTCTTTGGCAAGCAAAAGCCCATCGCGTTTTGGTAACACAATGTCGATAACGGCTAAAGAAATTGCTTCTTTTGATGACGCACGCGATTGCACAATGCTTAATGCATCGGCCCCCGTTGAATCTACCTCAATATTAAACTCAGTTTCTTTAAAATGATTAAGAATGCGCTTAACGAGTAGTTCGTCGTCTTCAACCAATAAAACTTGAATAGTCATTCGCTTTAATTTCACACTTGATTTGTTGTTATGTTAGCACTGTATGGCAAAGGCTGAGAAGTGTCATAGCGAGGTTTGTAACTATTTCTTACAATTTAATGGCTTAGCAATAGTTGAAAAGAATGGCAGCTGAGCACTCACATCGTGCCCAGCCAAATGATTAAACTACTTTTCAGGATAAAGGTATTGCCACCATTGTGGCTGATCTTTTAAGTTTTTATCGAAATAAGCCAACATGGTATTCCACCAGTCGAAGCGTTTATCACGAGCAAAAATTTGGTGATCTGCACCTTTGTACTCAATCAGGTCAACATCTTTACCTAATAACTTTAATGCGGTGTACATATTGTGGCTTTCACCAACCGGTACGTTGGTATCCGAATCACCATGAAGGAGTAATAGCGGCGTTGTTACTTTGTCAGCATGAAACACCGGGCTGTGTTGGCTATAAAGTGTAGGATTGTTCCACGGGTAGCTATTTTTAGATGCCTCAGCTGAGTATAAGTAACCCCACCAACCTTGGCCCCAGTACGAGGTGATATTTGAAATCCCTGCATGGGCAATCGATGCACTGAAAATATCCGTTTTAGTTGCGAGTAGCATGGTCATAAAGCCGCCGTAAGAGGCCCCTAAATTACCCACACGTTTGCTATCTACAAAGTTATATTTATCTAAAAAGGCTTTAGTACCGTCGATGATATCGTTGGCAGTGTATTCACCCCATGCGTTGACGTGTTTAGCTGAGAACTCTTGGCCAAAGCCTGTTGCGCCAGTAGGTTGCACAACGTAAACAACATAGCCATGCTCAGCCCATAAGTTAAACGGGTAACGGCCTGTAAAGCCTCGAGTTACTGGCGATGTACCACCATAATAATAAACCAGTGCAGGGTATTGTTTTTTGTTATCTAAATCATGGGGTAAATAAACACGCCCTTTTATTTCAATGCCATCTTTATTAGTAAAGTTAAACTCTTCCAGTGAGGCTACTTGCGTATTTTCATAGCCAATTGGTTTAGAATCCCACACTACTTTAGCGCGACCCTTACCTAAGCTGAGTTGTTTTAACTGCTGAGGTGTTGACGCTGTGGTGCCGGTAACCAAAATGCGTGGAGTACGCTCGTTTGAGTAGCTAAATTGCTCCACAACATCAAAGCCCGTATTCACTTTATTAAAACGCTTTTTGCTCAAGTCGAATTGATAAAGTTGTACGGTATCTTGCTCGGTAACTTTAATAAGCGCATCACCGTTTTCAAGCACATTTAACTGGCCGATAGCTGGGTTAAACTCCTTACTCAGAGCGCTGGCTTTTTTACCGTCACGGCTTAGCAAATAAAGTTGACCGTCATAGTTATTAGCAAGCATACCTTCAGGAAGGTTACGACCTAAGCCCTTGTTAAAATCTGGGCCGGCAGTGACATAAATTCCGCCGTCAGTATATTTAGCCTGATTAAAGGTATTGTATTGACCAAGTACCTTGATAGCCGATGAAGCTAGGTTTAGCTCAACAAGCTCTGTTGCTGGCTGTGGTGATAGCTGCATTGCTTGTGCTGAGCGGCTCATCAAAACGTGGCCGCTTTTAGCATCAAAATCTTCAAGTGAATGGCTAAGCGGGCCTTGGCTTAATATTTTGCTTAAACCAGTTGCGATATCGAGTAAATAGACTTGCGACGTGGTACGAGCATAAGACCAACGATCTTGCAGGCCTTGATAATGTTTAGTGAGCTTGCCATTGTCTGTTGGAGACTTAGACCAACTAAAAATTAAGCTGTTGTTATCAAAAAACTGAAAGCCATTTGCACCCGCGAGGTTTTTAGCAATGATGCTAAGTTGCATGGTTTTCAGGTTTAAACGTTTAAGCTCGCCATTTAATAAATACACTAAGCTTTTGCTATCTGGGCTCCAAGTAATGTTACTCGGTTGGGCTGATTCAAAGCGATAAAGTGTATTGTTTTTTGCGTCTTTAAGCTCAGTAACATATTGTGCTTGATTAGCGGTTGCATCTTCATAATGACGTTGGCTAGTAATGAAGTAATCGCCATTTGGTGCCATTGAAATATAACTGACCGTTGGCGCATCGAATAATTGCTTAGCTGACAAACCGTGTTGTTGCTTAGCACTAAATTGCACAGCATCTAGTTCAGACTTAGCCGTAAAATCAAGCTCAACCTCATTCCAGTTAGCTACTTGCTCAGTGATGATAACAAACTGGTGATCGCCTTGGCTTAAAGCTAGCTCATAGCTTTTATTTTTTTCTGTTTGCTTTTCACCATCAATAAATAGCTGTGCGTTTTCAATGCCTTTAAGCGTTAATGAGCCTTGGCTAAAGCGTTCAGTTGAAGCGGTAAATTTGAGTGCCTGTAAACCACCTAGTGTTAGCGCACTCACTTTATCGAATGATTGCCAGTCAAGCTCATCGCCAAATACGCGGATGCTATCGCCGCTTTTTTGCAAGCTAGGTAGTAGGTTAGCAATAATGGCATCGCGATGATCCGTTTGATATGGCTTAAGTTGCATATCTTCGCCAAGAGGGCCAATAAATTGCACCGCTGATTTATCAATGGCAGCGGCCATTGCTGTATTACTTAACGCACATAACGCTAATGCACTAAATGTTGTTTTTAGCTTGGCTGATTGGCTTAGCCAAGTAGTTGAAAGTGTCATAGTTTCGCCTGTTGAAGGTAATTTAAACCAATATAGCACGCTGCAAATTACCCAAAAAGTGCTCTGCGTTAGATTGCAGTCGGGTTTGAGCTTGTGGTTTTCAATTGCTATGGTGAGCGGGTTAACTTTTTTAAGAGGGCTCAGCGTGACATTGCTACTTGTTTATATGTTTGTTGCCATTGCGGTTTCGTTTTTGTGCTCAGTGATGGAAGCGGTACTGTTAAGTATTACGCCAAGTTATGTTGCGATGCTAAGAAAGCAACAACCGCAATTAGCAAAGCGGGTAGGTAAACTCAAAGACAATATAGACCAACCGTTGGCGGCAATACTCACGTTAAATACCATAGCGCACACGGCGGGTGCCGCTGGCGTTGGCGCACAAGCTGCGGTGGTATTTTCAGATGCTGCGGTTGGCGTAGCCTCCGCAATAATGACGTTATTGGTACTGGTGCTCTCTGAAATTATCCCTAAAACATTAGGAGCTAATTATTGGCGAGGATTAACACCCATCGTAAGTGTGAGCCTAATTTGGTTGGTGTTTATTCTAAAACCCTTCGTGTGGTTTGCTGACATTTTAACGCGCTTTTTAGGGCGTAATTACGATGAGGCCTATTATATTCGCCAAGAGATTGAAGCCATGGCTGATATTGGCACTGAATCAGGAGCCCTTGGGCAAGATGAATCTGAAATCATACGCAGCCTGCTGCATTTTCGTCATGCCAAACTCGATACCTTAATGACACCACGTACGGTGCTTTTTAAAGTCCATAAAGATTTAACCGTAAACCAATACTTGTCGGAGCATGGTTCTTCATCGTTCTCTCGGGTATTGGTTTATGACAAAAATGGTGATGATATTATTGGCTTTGTGCATAAAAATGACATTATGCTGGCTTATCATCGTCTGGGTGAAGACTATAAAATTAGCAAGCTCGTTAAGCCTATTTACACCGTACCAGAAACCTTGCATGTGCCGACCTTGCTCGAAACCTTACTGTCTGAGCGCACGCATATTTGTTTAGTCGTGGATGAATACGGTGATGTACAAGGTATTGTCACCCTTGAAGATTTAATTGAAGCATTAATGGGGCTCGAGATTGTTGATGAGCATGATCAATCAGCCAATATGCAAAAAGTCGCCAAACAGCGTTGGCGACAGCGTTTAGCATCGAGTAATACCATTGTCAGTGACGATAAGCGTAAACCTTAGCGGCGATGCCCCGCTGCGGTTTTTACCATTTGCCGCCAAGAGAGTGACCAATTTAAAAAGTCTTCTTTGGCTTTTGGTCGGCACAGCAAAAAGCCCTGCATTAAAATAAATTCTTTGTAGCGGTCGAGGTATTCAAGCTCTTCAACGCGTTCAATACCCTCGGCAACGATAGCGAGATCTTCTTGTATCGCTATATTCACCAAGCTACTAACAATCACTTGGGAAAACTGATCGGTTTCAATATTACTGATCAGGGTGCGATCGATCTTTATTTCGGTAAAGGGTAGTGTTTTTAGCTGCTGCACATTAGTAAAGCCAGTGCCAAAATCATCTAGTGAAATACCAAAACCGCGCATTCGTAAGCGGTTGAGTGATTCAAGTTGCGATGCACTACGCAGCGCATACTGTTCGGTAATCTCTAATATAACTTCACTAGGCGTGAGCTTGTTAAGGTGCAGTATTAAAGCCAGTTTATCTGGACAACTTAAGTCCTCAAGCTGCGAGGGAGATAAGTTAAATGCGAGCTTTAAGTTAGGATCAAACTGCTCTTTAATTTCTGCAAAATCGTTAGTGGCCTTTTCAAATAATTGGAAAGTAATAAGGTTTATTAAATCTAGGTCTTCAGCAATACAAATAAAGCGATCAGGTAAAATTATTTCGTCTTCTTGGCTTGTGTTGATGCGGGCAAGTACCTCAATGCTTTCAACCCGATTATCATGGCGATTTATCTTAGGTTGATAAAACGGAATAATCTCATTATGACTGATGGCATGTAGTAACAATGACTCAGAAATAGGGGTTTTTGTACGCTCAACATGAATAGCAAAGTGCTCAAGCTTTTGCAGTAGTAAATACACTTGATTAAGTTGCACTGGTTTAGTGACGTTACCAATTAAGTGAGCGTTATGCTTACGAGCAAGGTCTGCTGCAAGGTCAATTACTTTAGGGTCCATCTCAGAAATTATGGCAATTGCACCTTGATACTTCATAGCGCCTAAGTGACGAATAAGCTCCATGCCATCCATATCTGGCATATTGAGATCGGTAAAAATGGCATCAAAAAAGCGAGGGGCTTTTTTAACTTTTTCTAAGGCTTCTTCTGCACTTAGGCAGGTTGTAATGTGCGGAACCTCAAGCTCATTCAAAATGGCATGCATAACAATCAGGATAGCTTTTGAGTCATCCACTACGAGTATGTGTCTATTTGACTTAACCATATTCACTCCTTGAACAAGAACGCTATAGTTAAAAGTAGTAGATAAACCCTATTTAGTCATGTTTTTTGCTTGTTTTATAGTGCGAAAAATACACAGTCTTGTACCTAAAGGAAATTCGTAATTTTGCAAGGTCTCAGTATAATAGCCGCACTTTTTATTCGTATTTATAAGAACTATGGTCAGACTTCAGCTGAGTCTCGCAGACGAAACCTTTATTTTGCATTTAAATGGCTCACAGTTAATTCAGCTTTTTCATCATCAACAAGCAATTGCTTTCGATAACCCAGAGCCAGAACTTTATGAATTTGATTTTCAGGGGCAACGCATTGGTCTTGATACCAGTAAAGTGCACGAAAAAAGCTTAGCCATTTTTGTTAATCAGCAGCAGGTGAGCCAGCTTGCTTTACCGGAGTTACAAGAAGCCGAACCCAAACGCGGCATTATTGGTTTGCTGGCACTGGGCTTTAAATTATTCAAAAGTGCAAAAGTTGTGAAAGCGGCTTTAGCAGGTGCCTCGGTGGCAGGCTATGCTTGGTTGTTTTCTATTGAATTTGCCTTGATGCTAATTGCTTGCTTGGTGGTGCATGAATATGGTCATGTGCGTGCGATGAAATACTTTGGCATTAAAACTAAAGGTATCTACCTTATTCCCTTCGTCGGTGGTTTGGCTGTTTCCGATGATAAAATTACCACCCGATGGCAAGACGTAGTGATCTCACTCATGGGGCCTGCTTTTGGCTTGATTACCTCAGTACTGGGAGTCGTGCTTTACTACGCCACTGAAATGGAAATATTCGCTGGTGTGGCAGTACTCAGCGCACTCCTAAACCTATTTAACTTGTTGCCCATTTTGCCCTTAGATGGTGGCCATGTACTTAAAAGTATTAGTTTTTCGATGCGTTCATGGATAGGCCTAAGTGTATGTTTATTAGGTGTGTTATTTGGCTTGTGGCTGAGTTACACCTTTGGCTTGATGCTACTGGTGTTTTTCTTATTTGTAGGGGCACTTGAGATTATCTTTGAATGGCGCGGACGTCACTATTCACATCTCATTTCTCTCGATACTTATGGACAAGGTTTTTCAGCGGTAATGTACGCACTGGTTGTTGCAGGGCACGTTGCGGTGATGATGCATTTTGCTGATTCAGAAAGCGCAATCCTGAGCTTACCAATGAAGATTCTAGCAAGTTAAATAATGCTTAAGATTAAGCCGGTATTTTTGTTTAGGCACTAATCAATTCTTACTTGTAATTGCCCTAAGCTACACACTCAAAAATTTGTTAAACTCATGGTTGGATTATTTACTTAAAGCAATCATGAGTCGCAAAATCACCCCCGTTATTCTTGCTGGTGGCATAGGTTCTCGTTTATGGCCTTTGTCGCGTAAAGCGATGCCTAAGCAATTTTTATCTTTGCTTAGCGAAAAGTCACTCTTACAGAGCACTCTTTTACGTGTCGCTGACTCACGATTTAATGCGCCGATTTTAGTTTGTAATGAAGAACATCGTTTTATTGCTAAAGCGCAAATTGCAGAAATCACTGATAGCTTCACATTGCTTCTTGAGCCCGAAGGTAAAAATACTGCACCGGCGATTGCCTTAGCGGCTGAATTTGCATTGCAAAATGGCCTAACGGATCCCTTACTGGTGATGCCTGCTGATCACCACATTAGTGACTTTGATAAGCTTATTGCCTGCTTAGATAATGCTATAGCAGTTTGTCAGCAACAACAGTTAGTGACTTTTGCCATTACTCCCACAGAGCCTCATACCGGCTATGGGTATATTCGCCAAGGAGAGCCGTTAGCCCATGAAGGCTGCTTTAAGGTGGCTGAATTCAAAGAAAAACCAGCACTGCAATTAGCCAAAAAGTACCTTGCCAGTGGTGACTATAGCTGGAATAGTGGCATGTTTTTATTTCTGCCAGATGTGTATTTAAGCGAGCTTACTCGCTTTGCACCAAAGATTGCTGACAGTGTCGCCAAAGCGGCAAGTTTCACTGCAGATTTAGGTTTTCAACGGCCTGTTACTAATTCGCTCGCAGCATGCCCCAGTGATTCTATTGATTACGCTATTTTGGAACGTAGCGCTAACGTTGCTGTTATCCCTGTTGATTTAAATTGGAGTGACGTAGGTAGTTTTTCAGCGCTGTCGAAAATCGCTGAAAAAGACCACCATGGTAACTATTTAGCCTCGCAAGGAGTGAGTTTAGATAGCGAAAATAATCTACTTATCAGCGAAGCCGATCACACCATTGCGGCGCTCGGTGTGAGTAATCAAGCCATTATACATACTCATGATGCCACCTTAGTGGCAGATAAAAGTGCACTCGATAAGCTCCCTGATTTACTTAAACAGCTTGCTTTGGTTGATAGTGACAAATTGACCCACCACCAAGCGGTATTTAGGCCTTGGGGTAACTACCGAACTTTAATTGAAAGCACAGGCTTTAAGGTGAAAAAAATAATTGTAAACAGTGGTGCAAAACTCTCAACTCAGCGCCATCAACATCGTGCAGAACATTGGGTCGTCGTATCAGGAGTCGCAAATGTCCGAGTTGGCGATAACGAATTTGAATTAACAGCTGACCAATCTTGTTATATTGCGGCAAAGCAATTACATAGCCTTGCTAATCAACAAAACACACCGCTGATCGTTATTGAAGTACAAACCGGTGCGATACTAGATGAAAGCGACATCGAGCGTTTTGATGATAGGTATGGCAGAGACTAGCTGGAAGCTCTGAGCCATAAGTTTTAAGTAGATTAAGCGGGTTGTTTTCTTTCGGTTCACAGGAACTAATTGTTGCTTGAGGGTAAACTGGATTTAGTGTGTCCTAGCACCTAGCACCTAGCACCTAGCACCTAGCACCTAGCACCTAGCACCTAGCACCTAGCACCTAGCACCTTCTGTCATTTCCCCAATGCTTTATCTAGCTCTTCTCTAAGGCGTGGCCCCTTTAGGTTTTCAGCCATGATTTCGGCAACTTTTGCATTGCTACTAGTTTCAAGAGCGGTAATGCGTTCTGCTAAATCACTGGCATAACTGTTGTTGCCGTCTCTTGTGGCACGGAAAAATTGGCCGATGAGGGCTGTGGCAGAAATATTGCGAACATAGTCATTATCGTCAGTTTGTAACAGCTTTTGGAAATGCTCAGCGAGCTTAGGTGAGACGTTATTTTGGCGAGATAAATTCTCTAAAGTACTGACACGAATCTTAGGATCATTAGTGTATTCGCTAATGCTTATCATGGCATCGATTACAGCATTTGCTTGGCTGTCGTCCAAGTCGCGTCTGAGCATGCTTAGGGTCATTTTTAGTTGCCCGTAGGCTGCTAAGCGCTCATTTTCTGATTTGCTCAAATTGAGTAAGGTAGCAAGTGCTTCATTTATTGAGCTGTCGGCATATTGTGGGTCTGCTTTGATGCGTTCTCGGTAGTCATCAGGTAAATTACTTAGCCAGCCAAGCGCCGGATTTCTCTTCTCAATTTCGGCACGTCGCTCGTTTTCTTGCTTTTCTATCGCTTGTTCAACCAATGTTGCTAGCAGCTCGGGATCAATGGCTGGCGCTTGATTTTCAAGCTCGTGAATGCGTGTTTCGAGATCTAAAATATAGCCATGTAAGGCGACTAGGTTTTCTCTATCTTGTTCTGGAATGGCCAGCTTTTTTAAGGTGGGTTTTGCCTGCTGAATCGCGACAGGCTTGTCCGTCGAGATTGATTTTGTATGGCTATAAATAGATAAGCCCAGTGCAATGCTTGCAAATGCCAGCGCAGTATTCCCTTGCCAAGTTGACATATCACATCATCCAAGTTGCTTTGTAATATCAGCAGATTAAAACAAGCCATTTGTATTATCAATTACTTATGATGATAAAAACAAAAAGCGCAGCTAGTTAGCTGCGCTTTTAAATAGAGATTATGTCGATTAATGGGCTTTTGCGTATGCTTCAGCTTGTTGCCAAACACGGAGCATATTGCCACTTAAAATCTTTTTAATGTCTTTATCGCTATACCCACGGTCCATTAGACCTTGCACTAGGTTAGGATAGCTAGATACATCTTTTAAGCCAGTAGGTAGAGAGTCGCCGACACCATCGTAATCTGAGCCAATACCCACATAATCGATGCCAATTAGCTCAACGACATGATCAATGTGATCAAGTACTTGTTCTAAGCTAGCAAATGGAAACGGGTTTTTAGCGCGATAAGCAGCATCAAAATCTTTACTTAGTTTAGTACCGTCTTTCTTCTTTTCAGCCTTTGCTGATTTAAGTTGATCATACCAAGAGCCTGCTTGAGCTGTAACAAAGCTTGAACCGAAGTTAATTTGAATAACGCCACCATTCTTTTTAAGCGCTAACAGCATTTCGTCGTTCATATTACGCTCAAAGCCTGGGGTGTATTTACGCAGTGACGAGTGTGAAGCAATCACAGGTACTTTTGAAATTTCCATCACTTGATAAAACGCATCATCAGAAATATGCGATACATCAACCAGCATACCAATGTTATTCATTTCTTTTACCAGCTCTTTACCAAATGGGCTCAGGCCTTTCCACTTACGACGAATATCATAAGATGAATCAGAAATGTGGTTACTCTGCGAGTGGGC
>Ga0066376_10001654_pt1 | contig 21484 bp, 21 predicted proteins | sample Knorr_S15_td_Bot_FD_77009 | JGI IMG/M metagenome (GOLD analysis project Ga0066376, IMG submission 77009) | Marine microbial communities from Southern Atlantic Ocean transect - Knorr_S15_td_Bottom_ad_5009_LV_A | ecosystem: Environmental > Aquatic > Marine > Oceanic | place: Southern Atlantic...
TAATATCTTGCTTGTCGTGTTGAATAAGTGGGCGAATGATCAGCGTTTCGGTGACACGGTCAATCACACTTAAATTTGCCAGCGTCTGACTCGAAACTTGGCCAATACTCTCACCGGTAACAAGTGCTTGTACACCTAGTTTTTCAGCCACTTGGCTACCAGCACGCATCATCATACGTTTAAGGACAACGCCCATTTGGCTGTTTTCAATGTTTTCGAGTATTTCCGCTACGACGGGTTCAAAATCAACAGTGACAAATTTCACTTTATGGGTTGAGCTAAACTGTTTCCAAATGTAGTAACTTGCTTGCTTCACGCCAATTTCATGCGCTGCGCCGCCTAAGTTAAAGAACAAAAAGTGAGTACGAGCCCCTTTTCTGATCATTTGATAACTAGCAACACCTGAGTCAAAACCACCTGACATCAGTGATAGCACATCTTCTTGCGTTGGTAATGGGAAACCAGCCATACCAAAATGAGTCTCTGTAACAATGTAGGCTTTTTCGTCACGCACTTCTAAACGTACTGTTACCTCTGGGTGAGATAACTTAACGCGCGCGCCCTCTACATGTTGATTTAACCCACCCCCTACATAGCGTTCAACATCACTTGATGTAAAGTCGTGCTTACCAGAGCGCTTACAACGAACACAAAATGTTTTGCCTTCAATGGTGTGGCCGATTAATTCTTTGGCTTTTTGGTAAATGTCATCAAGCGATTCGAAATCAGTCTCGGTTACTTCTATAAACTGTACGATCCCAGGTATACGCTTTAAGCCATCGATGATATCAAGACGGACTTGTTCTGACTCCAAGAGACTTACAACTGAAATATTATCCCAGTTGTTTCTTACTTGCACTTTTTCGTCAACACGACGTAAAACGATCTTAATGTTATTTTCTAATAACTTGGTAAAACGCTTACGTACAGATTTACTCTTGATAGCGATTTCTGGGTGTAATTTGACGATAAATTTAAGCATAGTTCACTCTTAGACTGTGGAATTCACACGCCTTGAGACATACCAACCTCAAGGGCGCGCGATTATAACAAAAATTATAGCGTCTAGGAAATAAACTGCTTTGTAGGATTAGTGGTCGCTTTGCTCAGATTCAGCAAGGGCTAAATACTTTGCCCTTAATTGATTTACTTGTTCTAAGTGTTGCTCGGTGCAGTGGGCTTTTAATAGCAGCAATACCTTTAAAATACCGTTATAAATATCTGCTCTGGCAAGTTCACCACTTAAGCGACGAGCTTTGATATAAGGCGTCCAAAAACTCACGGTCATTTTTAGCATATGCGCAAGTTCTGTGACATCTTCGTCTTCAATGCAAATGATACCGCCTTCACGCAATGCAAATAGCACATCTTTCACTTGCTCTAAAAGTTCAGCTTGAAACGCAATGTAGCCTTTTTTCAGCTCTTCATCACGAGATAAGATATCGCCTAAGTTGTCGTAGAAAAACTGAAAACGCCACATAAGTTCAAATAGCGAATCAAGATAGCCCGCTAGGTTTTCTAGTGCGTCGTCACCGGGAGTCAGTGGCTTAAAGTGAGTGTGTAAATGATCGCTATACAAAGCAAATATGTGACGAATAATATCTTCTTTATTTTTAAAGTGATAATACAAGTTACCTGGGCTTATCCCCATATGCGAAGCAATATGGTTAGTTGTTATGGCACGCTCACCATGGCGATTAAATAACTCGATGCTGGTGTGTATGATTTTGTCCTTTGTGCTCATAGCTTATTTACTCTGTTTTTTATGATTATTACGGTCCCCAGCCGAGCAGTATAAACAAATGCGCAGCAATTAAATACTACCTTGAAAAATATTAACCTCAATCGGTTTAGTACCTTATATAGGTGAAGGATTCTAATCCGATACGCGTACTTTCGAAGCTGCATCGTCGAGAAAACACTGTTAATATAGCAAGCAAATTTATAAATCGCTGAATGTTATGAACGTTACTGCAATCTATCCGGGCACTTTCGACCCACTTACAAATGGCCATACAGACTTAATTCATCGCGCGGCAAAAATGTTCGATAAAGTGATTGTTGCCATTGCGCATAATCCAAGTAAACAACCTTGCTTTACCCTTGATGAGCGCGTTGAACTTGCTAATAAGATTTTGGCGCACCTTGATAATGTGAGTGTGATTGGTTTTTCTGGCTTATTGGCTGATTTAGCTCGCGACCACAAAGCCGAAGTGCTTATTCGTGGAATTCGTGCGGTGTCTGACTTTGACTATGAATTTCAGTTAGCGAATATGAATCGTCGCCTAAACCCAGATCTAGAAAGTGTATTTTTAACACCGGCAGAAAAAAATTCATTTATTTCATCGACACTCGTCAAAGAAGTCGCACGCCATAATGGCGATGTAAGCGAGTTTGTTGACCCAGTCGTAGCCAAAGCCTTACAGGATAAAATTCACGGATGAAATTAAAAAAGTTCATTAGCTTAACTGCATTACTAATGATCTCTGCGCCAAGTGTTGCTGGACCATGGATAGAAAGCGACGACCCATTGCTTCGCGCTTCAATCGAAATGCTCTTTAACCAAGGCATTATTAAACAGCCAATTAATAGCTATCCATTAATGTGGCAAGGTATCGCACGCGACCTAGACGTTACCAATACCAGCCAACTTGACGAGCAAAGCTTATTTGCTTATCAGCATGTAAAACATGCTCTTGATAATGCAAAACAAAAAACCAGCTCAGGTATTCGCCTAAACTACAACAGCGAACCACTCACTCAGCAAGGTTTTGGTAAACGCCACCAGCAAGAAAGCGGTGTAAATAGTTATGGTTCAATCACAGGGAAGCGTGTTAGCGCTAAAGTGAGTGTAAATTACGCCGATGACGCCCTTGATAAACAGCATGTTACTTATCAAGATAGCTATTTAGCCGTACTCCTGGGTAATTGGTCAATCAGTGCAGAGCAAGTTAGTCATTGGTGGGGGCCAAGTAACGATAACGCCCTACTACTATCAAATAATGCAGCGCCAATGAAAGGTGTGCGCTTCAGCAGAGCAAATACGCAATATGTAGGCCCAAGTTGGCTGTCGTTTATCGGTAATTGGCAGTTAACGGGTATCTACGCCAAACAAAAGCCATATCTAAATAATTCAGATGACGGTGACTTTTGGGCGCTCCGGTTTGCAAGTACGCCATTAACAGGCCTTGAAATTGCGATTAATAGTGCAGGCTCTGATTATTTAACTAACCTCGAAATCGATCCTATTACACTCGAAAGCAGTGAATCAACACATCGTTTAACGAGTTTAGATGTTAAGTATTCAACCACTTTAGCGGCGCAACCTGTGGCATTTTATGCTGAAGTAATGGGTCGAAATGAAAGTGGTATATCACCGAGTGAGCCATTTTATACGCTAGGTGTAGAAAGCTATTTTGGCTCGAAAGAAAGTCTATTAAAAAGCTACTTTGAATACTCAAATACAGAGCAAAGCTGTGATCAAATTAGCGATTGCGTATATGGCTCTGGCAGCTATACACAACGCTCACGCTTAATTGGTAGCTCAACACCGCTACAAAGTAAATCGGCTATCCTTGGCGCCTATTACCACACTCTAAATGGTTATGGTGGCCATGCGAAGTTACGTTGGATTGAAAGCGAAACCACACACGCTGAGCTCGCATCAGATACGAGTCAGCTGCAGTTAGAGCTTGGTTATCAGCAATCTGTGTTTAATGGTCTGTGGAAAGTGACAGGGCTTATTTCAAAAGATGAAATAGGTGATGAGTCAGAAACAAACACAGCCCTGAGAACTAGCTGGGAATACCGTTTCTAACCAATTGGGGTCAAGCTGTTTCAGCTTGGCCTCGAACTTTCCTGTATAGCTTCACAAGCCCTAAAAAGTCTTTATTACTGAAAAGTGCGATGAGCATCATGATATCCATCAGGTTCACAGTGATACTGTAGACATCCCAAAACCACCAGCTTCCTGTATAGGCGTAGTTAATATCGATATACATACCTAAAAACAGTGATGAGTTAACTATAAGCCCTGTGTATATATAAAGTTTAGCAGGAGCCTGAGTAAGATTTCGATTACGTGCAATCAACCACACAATGAGTAGTATTATTAAATCAGATAGCGCCCAAATCACATAAGCAAAGCTTGAATCTAACATATCGTAGCCAAGCGCCACATTAAGTAGTGGGTCGCTCATCATGTAGGAGATAAACAATGCAAGTGAAATCCACATCACTGTTTTATCACCATTCGGTGCAGATGATTTCTTTACCATGTTATAAAGAAACGACATCAAGAAACCCCACATAATAAATGCTGCGAGGTACACTCCAAAATTGTCTTGGATTAGTTTAAGCATGAAGTAAGTCTTAAAATACGGCGAGTTTCATTAAGCGTTAGTAAGGTGTTTAGATTTATCTAAAAATGACAGTCTAAATTTATATTTCATATAGCTGCAAAGTTTATGAAAGAGTAGAAAATCACGATTCGTAATCAATGCAATGAGCATCAGTATATCAATGGTATTTACTCCAAACGAATAGATACTCCAGAGTGCCCAAGGTGTTCTGTTTTCGAGAACTACAATATCTAAAAATATGCTAATCATCAAAATTGCGTTTAAAAACAATCCCAAGACAATGTAGTAGATCGCATTAAAAGCGCCTATTTTTGCATAGTAAATCCACGCTAAAATAGTTGTTATGGTTAGCAGGTCGAAATAAAACCAGTTTAGATAGCTATAGATAGATAAGTTAAAAATACCACTTAGAAAGTATGAAACCATCATTATAAACGCCAAGATAACCAAGCGTTTATCAGGTTTATTAATGTGGGTCACTAAATTTAAAAGAAAAGCCATTAAGAACCCCCATTCAATGAAGGATCCTATCAAGTCACCAATATTTTCGGTTATATACATTTACTAAGCTTGTGTTCTAATTTCTTTTGGCTTTATTGACTCAGTAATAAAGTTTTTGAGTTTATGGAGGCCCAAAATATCACGGTCTACAATAAGCGCAATTATCATTGTTAGATCTATGATATTTACACCAAAAGAATAGATGTCCCAAAAAAACCAAGGTTGAGTGTTTCCGTAAACATAAAGGTCAATATACATTAGGACAAAAAGAATTGAATTAAGAGATAAGCCTACAACAAGGTATAAAAATGAGGGTGTTGTTCTTCTCATAAAGAGATAAGCAATTGTTAGACAAACAATCGTTACAATGTCGTAAATCGCCCAATCAAGGTACGTTGCAGGGACTGGTGATAACCAAGTAAAGAAGTAGTCGCCTGTTAAGTAAGATGTTGCCATGATAAATGAACTGAGCAATAAGGTAGTTTTTCTTTTTATACCTAAACTAAATACAAAGGTATTGAAGAAAAATGCCATCAACAAGCCCCAAACAGCAAATGCTGATAATGAAAAAACACCAAAAAGCTCAGTCAAAAACATTGAATACCCGTCATCTACTCTTCTTTCTTTTTATTTGGGAATACAGCACCGCCACCACGTTGAAGGTCTGCGTCACCAGATAAAGCCAAGGCTTCACTTGATAAAGTTACTGTATCAGATTGCAGGGTTTTATTACTAGTAGTTTGTTCCAAAGCAGGCTTTGTTTGTTGCATTTGGCTGTAAGCTTGCATTTGCAACTGGCTATTGTTAGAAATTTGCATAAGTTAATTCCTTTAAGTTAATTATTTTTTCAGTACAGCTTACAATAGCTTGTAAGCTGAGTTAAGCGTTCTCATTTTTTTGACGCTTTTTTATACTTCATCGCGACGTTGCCACCGCGCTGATAACAAAAGCAATTAACGATCCAACTTTTATAATTTTTGATCTTTTTGATCATAAAATTCAGCAAATCTAAATTTCAGGCATAAAAAAACGCACAGGGGTAACCGTGCGTTTTTCCTATCCAGGGAAAATTAAGCCAGGTGTTTACACGGGATCACCGCGCTATTACTCGGCTTTAAAATATATTCCATCGCCACTTCATCGCAATTATCTTTACGAAGGCAAAGCTCACAATCTTTGATCACTTTTTCTGGCAAACTGTCTTTGCTACAAAAACTAAATCCTTGGCTTGCAAAGAATTCTGGCACTCTTGTCAGAACAATTACCCGACTAAGCGCCAAGCTTTTGGCTTTTTTAAGCAAATGTTCAACAAGTTGACGCCCCTGCCCGGCAACTCGCGATTCAGGGTTCGCACCAAGTGAGCGAATTTCAGCAAGGCCAGTGTCGTAAATATAAAGCGATGCACAGCCAGTAACTTGGTTTTCAACCTCAGTAACAGCAAACTCATTGATTGAGTGAATCATGTCGCTCTTAGCCCGTGGTAGGTTTTCACCTACCGTTGCCCAATGCTGAATAAGCTTAGCGATTGACTCAACATCATTTAAGGTTGCGTCACGTACCGCTATTTGCTGTTTTTTTTTGCGTATTTAATGGCGCTTGTTACTTGCTCAAGTGACGTACCACCCAGCGCTTGTCTTGCTTTAATACACGCGTCTATTTCTAATACAGGATATACATCTGATTCGAAAATGCTATGCACAGACTTAAATTGCTCTAAACTTAAATCTTCTAAGTTATTCCCTTGTGCAATAGCCATTTGCACGAGCGTACCAACAATGTGATGACCTTCTCTAAATGGAATACCTTTAGCCACTAAATAGTCAGCAAGCTCAGTCGCATTTGAGTGGCCGCCTTTTGCTGCCGCTAATGTTCTCTCTGCATTAACTTTAATACCTTTAATGCATGCCTGCGCCATATGAATACATGCCAGCCAAGTTGGCATCGCATCAAATAAGCCTTCTTTGTCCTCTTGCATATCTTTATTGTAAGCAAGTGGTAGTGCTTTAAGTGTCATCATCATGGCACTGAATGCACCAAATACACGGCCCGTTTTACCACGAATTAACTCAAGAGCATCCGGGTTTTTCTTTTGTGGCATAAGAGAAGAGCCTGATGTTACCCCATCAGAAAGCTCAATAAAGCCCGCTTCACCCGAGTTATAAAAAATTAAGTCTTCTGCCATGCGCGATAAGTGAATCATCGAAATTGATGCGCAGCTTAATAGCTCAACCACAAAGTCACGGTCAGATACGGCGTCAAGGCTATTACGTGTTGCGCCGGTAAAACCTAACCCTTCGGCAAGAATTTGCCTATCAATTGGGTACGCTGTTCCAGCTAAAGCACCACTACCAAGTGGACAATAATTCATACGGTTTTTGGCGTCGGTTAAACGGCTTTCATCACGCTCAAGCATTTCAACATAGGCCATACACCAATGACTAAATAACACAGGTTGTGCGCGCTGTAAGTGTGTGTAACCCGGTAAAATAGTACCTAGCTCACGCTCAGCTAAGGCAATAAACTCACCTTTGAGCTCTGCAATTGCCTCAAGGATATGCTCAGCAGTATCACGACACCACAAGCGGAAATCGGTTGCAACTTGGTCATTACGACTACGACCGGTATGAAGTTTTTTAGCAAGGTCGCCCACTTTATCAATCAGTGCTGATTCAACATAAGAATGAATGTCTTCATGCCCTGCTACAGCGACTGCTTGTGGGTTTGCTTTAACCTCATCTAGCAACTTATTAAGTGCTGCAACGAGGTCATCGTATTCTTGCTGATTAAGTACGTTAACTTGTTTTAACGCCCCTGCCCAAGCAACTGAACCAATAATGTCTTGCTCTGCAAGTTGATAATCAAAAGGAAGTGAATCGTTGAATTGTTTAAACGCTTCATCTGGACCCGTAGAAAAACGTCCGCCCCATAGTGCCATTGAACTGTCTCCAAATTCGGCTATTGCCCTGCTCGTGCAGAGCAATAATTAAATTACTTTTTCGTTAGTGCTGAGATTCTGCTTGATAGCGAGAATAAACGAATGAAGCCTTCAGCATGTGATTGGTCATATACATCATCTTCACCGAAGGTTGCAAAGTCTTCGCTGTATAAGCTATTCGGTGATTTTTTCTGTACCGCAGTGACTTGGCCTTTATAAAGCTTAAGCACAACTTCACCCGTTGCTAACTTAGACAGTGATTCAGCCCCAGCAAGAATCGAGTCTTTTAATGGCGTAAACCAACGACCGTCATACACTAGGTGAGAGAACTCACCACCAAGCACTTCTTTCCACTTACGGCTTGATTTATCTAACACAAGCTCATCAACCGCTTGAAGAGCTGCCATGATCACAGTGCCCCCTGGTGTTTCATAACAACCACGCGACTTCATGCCAACTAAACGGTTTTCTACGATATCAACACGACCCACACCATGTGGCGCAGCAATGTTATTTAATTTAACTAAGCAGTCATATGGTGTTAGTGATTCACCGTTTACTGCAACCACTTCACCTTCAACAACGTTTAATGTTACATATTCAGCTTCATTTGGCGCTTGCTCTGGCGAGTTAGTCCACGTCCATACTTGATCACTTGGTTGGCACCATGGATCTTCAAGCTCACCACCTTCGTGAGAAATGTGCCAAGCGTTAGCATCACGGCTATAAATTTTTGTCGCTGAAGCAGAACATGGAATATTACGCTCAGCTAAGTAATCAAGTAATGATTCACGGCTTGATAAGTCCCACTCACGCCATGGCGCAATCACTTTTAGATCCGGTGCCAATGCAGCGAAACATGACTCAAAACGTACTTGGTCGTTACCTTTACCTGTACAACCATGTGAAAGCGCATCAGCACCTACTTTACGGGCAATTTCAACTTGCGCTTTAGCAATAATCGGACGTGCCATAGACGTACCTAGTAAGTACGTACCTTCGTAAATAGCGCCCGTTTTTAAAGTTGGGTAAATATAGTCACTGACCATTTCGTCTTTTAAGTCTACGATATGACATTCCGACGCACCTGAAGCAATGGCTTTTGCTTCAACGCCTTCGAGCTCTTCTGCGCCTTGGCCTACATCAGCAACAAACGCGATTACTTCACAGCCGTAGTTTTCTTTTAACCATGGCACGATTGCCGATGTATCAAGACCACCAGAATAGGCTAGTACGACTTTTTTAATTGAACTCATTGGTGTTCCTTAAACAAAATTTGGATTTAATAATGTGACAAGTAGAGCGTTTTGCGCATGCATACGATTCTCTGCTTGTTGAATAATTTTTGATGCTGGGCTATCCATTACCTCAGAGGTAATTTCAAACTCACGATGCGCTGGCTGACAGTGTAATACAGTCTGCGCACCTGTTTTCTCTAATAGGGCTTGGTTAAGCTGATAAGGCATATATTTAGCTTTTACCTGCTCAAGCGGTGTTTTATCACCCATTGAAACCCAGGTATCAGCATAGACTGCATTTGCGCCAACTGCCGCCTCAATTCTGTCACTTACCATAACAGACGCACCATTCATTGCTGCAATTTGCTCTGCTTGCTTGAGAATTTGTGAATCTGGCGAACTGCCTTTAGGACAAACTGCAACAAAATCAGTGCCTAAAGTGGCAGCTAATAACATTAGAGAGTGTGTGACGTTGTTACCTTCACCTAGGTAAGCAAGCTTTAGTTTGCTAACATCGCCATGCACTTCTTGCAGCGTTAAAAAGTCAGCAAGCGCTTGGCATGGGTGATATAAATCACACAGGCTATTAACGACAGGCACCGATGAGTACTCAGCAAGTGTAGTCAGTGTTTTGTGTGCATACACGCGAGCAACAATGCCATCAGCCCAAGCGGAGATATTAAGAGCAAAGTCTTTAACTGATTCACGAGCACCCATGGCACCATTTTGTGAATCTAAATAAACCGCATGACCGCCTAATTTATTAATACCAATATCGAATGATAAACGGGTACGTAAGCTGGGTTTTTCGAACAAGGTAACCACTGATTTTCCCGCTAATGCTTGGCTAAAATCAGCTGGATTTGCTTTAATTTTTTGCGCTAAGTTAAGTAATTTAAGGGCGCCTTTTTGGTCTAATTCAAGACCATTTAAGAAGTTCTTTAACATGAAATACCTATGGTGTAATTTTCGTTCCTACATGCTCGCCTTTTAATAAAGCGACTAAATTCTCTGGCTTAAGCCAGCTTGAGATATACACACCACGTCGTAAATGTTGGGCAGCAAGAAGGCTGGTCTTTACTTTGACCTCCATCCCGCCCTGAATAACTCCTTCAAGGATAAGTGTTTCGATTTGCTGCGTATTAAGTTGATGTAGTGGCTGCTTATTGGCATCAAGTACAGCTTCTACATCAGTCATAAAAATAAGTTCTGCATCAAGCTCTTTAGCGATAGCCGCTGCGGCTTCATCTGCATTGACGTTGTACCACTGACCATCTTCCCCAAAGCCAATAGAGCTCACTAGGGGTAAACGACCTTGTTCAAGCAAGCTAGGTAGCACGCTGTCACAACTACCTGAACACTGACCTACTTGCGCCAATACTTTAAGTTTTTCAGATACCAGTACACCCGCTTCATAAAGACTTAAACCCACAGGTTTGTGACCTGCGCCGATTGCTTGGCTCATTAATTGTTTATTGGCACAACCTGCAAGGGCACCAACAATATAAGGCATTTGCTCATTTGGGCTGATACGTAAGCCTTGATGTTTTGCAGTTACAAAACCTGCGTCTTGTAACCAAGCATCCACTAAGGCACCACCACCATGAACAATGACAAAGTTATCTTGTTCAGAGGCTAAAACATCAAAAAGCGCTTTTGCGGCATCTGCGCTATTTAACACAGCACCACCGACTTTAATGATCCAAGTTTTCATTACAGCGCTCCTACTAAACCAGTGTGGTGAGGTTCACCCATGGCTAAATTAATACACTGTAATGCTTGTCCTGCCGCGCCTTTTAGAAGGTTATCAATTGCTGACATAACGATGAGTTGCTCACCTTTTTGTTGCCATGCAATATCAACAAATGGTTGTTTAGCGACGCCTTTGATGCTTGGAATTTTATTGCCAAGTAAACGAATTAACGGCTCGTTAGCTAACACTTGATATGCCGCGCTCACTTGCTCTGCTGTTACGCCCGGTTTTAATTGCACATAAATAGTTTCTAAAATTCCGCGAGGAAAATTACCTAAATGTGGGGTGAATAACACAGGGTGACCAAGGTGCTGCTCAATCTCAGGTGTGTGTCTGTGATTAAACAAACCATAAGGAGCAAGTGACACTTCGCAGAAATGCGTATTAACACTGGCCTTTCTGCCAGCGCCTGTAACACCTGACACCGCATTAACTATAATGGCTTGATCAGCTAATAGACCTGCTTCTTTAAGTGGTTTTAAAGAATTAAGTGCTGCGGTTGGGTAACAACCCGCTACAGCAACAAGGTTTGCTTTACTAATTGCATCGCTATTCCATTCAGCTAAACCATACGCTGCTTGCTCTAAAAGCTCAGGATGTTCATGTGCGAAACCGTAATAAGTTAGGTAATCCTCATTCCCAGCTAAACGGAAACCACCAGATAGGTCGAATACTTTTTTACCCATGGCTAAAAATTGGGGAGCAAGATCAACACTGACCTTGTGGTCTGTACACAGGCATACATAATCAACATTATTTTCGATATCTTGGAAAGCCTCAGCTGTTAGAGGTTGTAGTGGATACTCTAACAATCCAAGGTGCTCAGGGTATAAATCGCTTAATAATTTATCTTTATCTAAACTCCCTTCAGACACATAACATGCTTGTAGGGTCAGTTTTGGATGCTTAGCAACTAAACTTGCTAGCTCTGCGCCGCTATAACCACTTGCGCCAATAATCACTACATTCATTGCTTACTTTTACCTATTAAATCTGTTTATCGATACGCCTAAAATTACTCGCTGAATTGCGAATAAAAACACTGTCTAAAGTAATGAAATCAGGTTATCGTCGTTTCGTGTTCATCGTACAGCTTTACTAATATTTATGCTTAAAAAGTGAATTGATATTCATCATAAATACTTTTATATTGTTATGCAATTAGATTGAATAATTATTTTTGGATTTTTTATGTCGCTACCCTCTTTTTTATCTATGTATCAGCAGCTGATTGCAGCCCCTTCAATTAGTGCGATTGAAGATTCTTTGTGCATGAGCAATAAAGGGGTTATCACCTTGCTCGCAAATTGGTGCGAAAGCCTTGGTTTTACTTGTGAAATCACAGAGCTTGAAAACGGCAAAGGCCGTTACAACTTATTAGCCAAACGTGGTGAAGGGGATGGCGGTTTAATGCTTGCAGGTCATACCGATACGGTGCCATTTGATGATAGCCGCTGGAATTACGATCCGTTTAAACTCAGCGAGCATGACAATAAACTATATGGTTTAGGTAGTATTGATATGAAAGGCTTTTTTGCCTTTGTATTGCAGGCAATTAGCGAGCTTGATGCTACGAAGCAAACAGAGCCACTATTGATCCTAGCCACAGCCGACGAAGAAACCACGATGGCCGGTGCACAGCAAATTTGCCGCCACCCAGATTTAAAACCAGCGCGCTGTATCATTGGTGAACCAACTGATATGACACCAGTATTTACTCATAAAGGCCATATGAGTACAGCGATTCGTGTGATTGGCCGCTCAGGCCATAGCTCTGATCCTGAGCGTGGTTTAAACGCCATCGAAGTCATGCATAAAATGATTACAAAATTGTTAATCATTAAAGAAGAATTAAAGAATAAATATTCAGTTGACCACTTTGAAATTCCGTACCCTACTTTGAACCTTGGTCATATTCATGGTGGCGACAATGCCAACCGCATTTGTGGCTGCTGTGAAATGCACATTGATATGCGACCTTTACCAGGTTTAAGCGTGCAAGAACTGCAAGCGATTTTACTAACTGCTGCAGAAGAAATTAATGCCCAATACCCAAATGCTGTAAGTGTTATCGACATGCATGAACCTATCCCTGCGTTTAGCGGCAGCACGGATACAGCATTAGTAAAGCTGGCCGAAAAAGTCTCGGGTCAACCTGCTGTCGCTGTAAACTATTGTACAGAAGCCCCTTTCATTCAACAGCTTGGCTGTGAAACCATTGTCATGGGACCAGGCTCAATTAACCAAGCCCACCAGCCAGATGAGTTTTTGGCGATGGAAAAAATTAAACCTTCGCAAGCGATTATCAGTAACATGATCAAAGCAAGCTGCTTTAGTGAATAGGAGCATCACGCTCCCTTTGTTAATCCATATACTTACTTAAATATTTTTTAAATACCGGGTCGGTTTTCGCCAGCTCTTTTTGCTCCTCTAAAATATCTTTTAGAATCGCTTTAGAGGTTAATGGGTTAGCTAAAACAACGCGAAAAACCACGGTAGGTTGATGGTCATATTTTGCAGGTGTTAAACGAGTACGGGATACAAAAGAACGACCCGCTTCACGCTGGCGTTTTTGCATGCTTGCAGTAAAGCGATTCAACGACGCGTAAATATCTAATTTCGTTTCTTCGTCAGCCTCATTCAGTTTTGCTTGGATCTCTTTTGGAACATAACGGTAGGTTAACAAGCAAAGCTCTGGCTCTGAGATTAACTCAAAGTCTTCATCTTGCTTGATCATATTGGCAAAAGTGCGTGCTTTCACGATGCTACGGTCAATCAGCATCTCATAGCCTTTTCGGCCAATAACACGTAAGCAAGCATGTACTAACATTGCCATACCAGGGCGGCTGCCCTCAAGTGTATGACTCCCTAAATCTTTTGACCCTTTACGAAGAATATATTCCGCATGATGCTCAATAGCATCCGTTGCGGCAGGGTCTTTAAACAACACTAGACCTGCCCCCATTGGCACATACATTTGTTTGTGTGCATCAATGGTAATTGAATCAGCGCGCTCAATACCGCTTAAAAGGTGGCGGTAATTTGAAGAAAGTAAGGTTGCACCGCCCCATGCAGCGTCGACATGAAAATGACAGCCAAGCTCTTCGCTCAAATCAGCCATCTCATTTAGTGGATCGATACTACCCGTTTCAGTTGTCCCAGCAACACCCACAAGCGCCATTACCTTAATACCAGACGCTTCAAGCTCATGAGCCTTTTTGCGCATCGCATCGACATCAACTTTATTATTTTCGCCAGTAGCAATGGCAATGATGTTATCGCGACCGATGCCCAGTAAATCAACGGTTTTACCTAATGAGTAATGGCCTCGCTCAGATACAAGTACAGCTAAGCCTTTGTAACCATAGTGCAGCATTCCAGCGATTAACCCCTGTGCGGCAATGCCTTTATAATCACCATCGGCTTTTAATAAACGGTTGCGGGCAATCCATAAAGCGGTAATGTTAGCGACAGTGCCACCTGAACAAAATGCGCCTAATGAGGTTTTCGCACTGTGCATCCATTTACTGTAAAAACTGTCATTTTCACCATAAGCAAGATGATGCATCATTCCCAACACTTGTCTTTCAAGTGGTGTGAATGCTTTTGAAGTTTCAATTTTTACTAGGTTTTGGTTTAGACCGACCATTAACTTAGATAGCGGTAACACAAAGTGCGGTAACGCTGAGGTCATATGGCCAATAAAGCTCGGCGCAGCGGTATGCACAGAATGAGCAACTAACTGCTCCATAATGTCTTGAGCGTAATCAGAAACAAAAGTTGGCTCTTCTGGAATAGTGGCCGTTTGAAAGTCTTTTTCAATTTCGTGCAAAGGCTTTTCAATCGCTGCAATGTTCTCATTTAGGAACCCAGCTAAATTGCTAGAAATTTCAGATTCGATTTTACTTAATGTCGAGTCTGGTGCTTCTGGCACCGTAAAAATACGAATCAAGCTTTCTTTAGAGGCGACGGCACAACGCTTTTGATCCATCCTAATACCCATAATTAGCAGCTAAAAATGCATCCGATGATGGGACACCTTGGTGAGCACTTTTGCGGCACTGTTTCTACGAAATTGGCTAACTTTACTGGAATATAACGAAAATGTCTCGCATAAAGCAAAAAAGCGCTAATTTCGATGACAAAAAAGTGATCAGTTAATGAATTTTGCAGTCATTTTATACTATCAGCCCCGCATTTTTTGAGTATAATCAAATGATAACTGCTAAGGGAACCTCTATGCCCAAAGGAATGCAAAAAACCAGCTGGCTGCTATATGGCTTCGCCGCATTTTTTATAAGCTTATTTGGCTATATCTATTACACCTATGAAACCACCCGCAGTGAGATCATGGAAAATATCGATAGCAAATTGCTTAATGCTGCGGTCAGTGTCAAACATATCCTCGGTGATGACTACCACAATATAGTCAATGCAGGGTTACCAGTCTCTGCGGCAATCTATAAAGAAAAAAGCCGTGCTCTATCTGAGTATGCAAAACAAATGCAATTAGCCTATGTGTACGCAATGGTACTGCGCGACGGCAAAGTGTATTTTAGCGCCTCTAGTTACACGCAAAAAGATCAAAACAATGGCCGCGTTACCCAGTTTCTAGATGCCTACCCAGAAGCAACTGAACTTAATAAAGAAGCCTTTTTTTCGACTGAACCAGTCTTTGAGATCTCAAAAGATCAATGGGGCTATTTTAAAAGTATTTTTGTGACTTTTGTCGATAATAATGGCCACACTTATATCACTGGTGCCGACATAACCATTAGTGATTTGAATCAGCAGCTGCAGCATAGTGTTACACGCGCAATGATCACCGGCTGCTTCTTTTTCTTTATCGCTGCACTTATTGCAGGGCTGTATTTTTTACAACTGAAACGCTCGCTCTCTACGGATGCCCGCACCGGCTTTGCGAACCATGTTGCGCTGGAATACTACATAAAAAAAACCACTAAACACCGCATGGAACTAGCCGTTATTGCCATTAATGAGTTAGAAGACATTAGCAGTTTTTATGGCACGCAAGTGAGCGATAAAGTAATGGCAAACCTACTTGGCTATTTTCAATCACGAATGCCAGGCGAAGGGTTTGTTTATCGTTTAGCAACCAATAAAATTGCGCTATTAAGAACGCATAGTGATGAGCGCAATATCGATGATGTAATAACGGCCTTTAACCATGCAATTCCAGCACTAAAAGAACCTTATATTTACGTGAGCTTGTATGCAGGTATCGCCACTGGTAACAAGCAAATGCTGATTGAAAATGCCCATGTTGCGCTGCAACAAGCAAAGCTAAATAACCCGCGTATTGTGCGTTATGAAAATGTATTTAAACAAGTTGAAGAGCGATTTAGAAGTAACGTAACCCTTGCCAAAGAAGTAAAAGAAGCTTTCGATAACAATCGCATTGTCCCTTATTTTCAAGCTGTCTATGACAACCAGAGCAAACAGATTGACCATTATCAATGCCTTGCCAGAATGGCCAGTGCCACGGGCCGTATTCATGCACCAGATTACTTTATGATGGTATTAAAGCGCTCACGGATGGACGGCCTTTTAAGACGCACCATGTTTACCCGTTGCATCGAGCAATTTAGAAAAACCAATGTGCGCTGGAGCATTAATATTACTGCGCAAGATATTCTCGATCCTAGTTTAAGCGAGTTTTTAGAGTTACAACTAAGGCGCTACCCGCAGCCCCATAATATTATTTTTCAGTTTTATGAGCGTGATGCTATCGCTTACTTTAGTGAAGTAAAAACGTTTATTAATACCCTAAAAAATAAAGGCGCTCAGGTTATTATTAATGAATTTGGCGCGGGTTTTTCAAACTTGCCCCATATCAGAAAGCTCGAAATTGATGGTCTTAAGCTTGATAAAGGATTGGTCAGCCAAATTCATATCAATGCCGATAACTATCTGTTTATTGAGAACTTGGTGAAATATGCTCAGCAACTTAAACTTGAAGTGATTGCTGAGCAAGTTGATAACGAGCAAATAGCAGACGCACTAGCTCGCGCGGGTGTGACTTTAATGCAAGGGAGTCACTTTGCACCACCGACTCCCTATATTCATTAAAGGTTGATCACCAGACGGTGACTTTGTTGACCACTGGCCCAATATTTACGTTCGAATGGCGTAATTGCAGTATCGCTTTCATATAGCTCAACATCGCACTTATGCCCTGCAAGCTCTAATGAGCGGGCAAATTCCTTAACGTATATATCCCAGTTACTTCTAAGCTCTAAGCGACCGCCTAATTTAACGATATACGGAAAAATTGCAGCGCCGTGCCAGCGTCTTTGCAAGTGCTTTGCTTTTGGCCAAGGATTTGGATACAACAGGTAATGATGACTAGGTTGCCAGTTTGCAGCCACGGCTAAACGCCAAAAGTCGTTTAAATCAGCTTGAACTAAAATGTACTGCCCTGCATCCGTTTGCTTGTACTCGATATCATGCTTGTCTAAACGATGTGATGATTTATCAATGCCAATCACCAGTGCATCGGGGTGACGTTTTGCTAAGTTAGCGGTGCTTTCACCCACACCACAACACGAATCAAGAATGAGCGGCCCGTTAAACGCCAGCACCTTCTCGTTAACCTGATCAAAAGCCGCTTGCGTATGCTCTGCAATCGGCTTTTTAAATTCAGCACTTAAGTGCTTTAAAACAATTTCGTCTAGCTTTTCATGTAAGCCAGGTTGATTCGATACAATACTTCTCGAATTTGCATCCGTCATTAATGTCTAAGCCCCACACCACGTTTAATAAGGGTTAATGCTAACGTAAATAAACCTACAATAAATAAACCAAGTACACCAAATGCTACCGATAAATCGACATCAGACACACCTAAGAAACCATATCTGAATGCATTTACCATATAAATAATTGGATTCACTTGCGATACGCCTTGCCAAAATTCTGGCATTTTTGTGATAGAGTAACACCCCCCACCGAGATAAGTCAGCGGCGTTAAAATAAAGGTCGGGATAATACTAATATCATCAAAGCTATTAGCATAAATTGCATTGATAAGACCGCCTAACGCAAACACAGCCGACGTTAAAATAACCGTTGCCATAATCACAAAAATATTATGAATTTGAATATCAACAAATAGCAAAGAAACACAGGTAACAATTAAACCAACCAGCATGCCTCGTGTCATGCCACCGCCCATGTAGCCAAGTACAATGATGTAATTGGGCACTGGCGCAACTAATAGCTCTTCAATGCTTTTTTGAAATTTAGTCGAATAGAAACTAGAAGCAACATTCGAGTAAGAGTTGGTGATCACCGACATCATAATCAGACCCGGGACAATAAACTCCATATAAGTAAAGCCACCCATATCACCGATACGAGAACCAATCAGATTACCAAAAATCACAAAATACAGGCTCATCGTGATTGCAGGTGGAACTAAGGTTTGCACCCAAATACGTAAAAAGCGAATACACTCTTTGATCCAAATACTTTTTAGCGCTACTCCATATCTAAACATTATTCGCCTCGCCCTTGTTCTAATAAGCCTACAAACAGCTCTTCTAATCGGTTTGCTTTATTTCGCATACTCAGCACAGTATTACCTTGTTCAGTCAGCGCACTAAATACTTGGTTTAAGCCCTGAGACTTCGCCACTTCAACTTCTAAAGTGTGATCATCAGTGAGTGTGTATTTGTAACCGTCGATGCTAATTGGCTGCACAGGTTGCTTTAAATCCAGTACAAAGGTTTCTTTATCAAGCTTGGCAAGTAGCGCTTTAATGGTAGTGTTTTCAACAATCACACCACTGTCGATAATCGCGATGTTTTTACATAACAGCTCAGCTTCTTCTAGATAATGGGTAGTCAAGATGATGGTCACACCTTGCTTATTAATCTCGCGAAGAAAATCCCACATAGAGCGGCGTAGCTCAATATCAACACCGGCTGTTGGTTCATCTAAAATGAGTAACTTAGGTTCATGCATCAGTGCACGAGCAATCATTAAACGGCGTTTCATACCGCCTGAAAGGGTGCGTGCTTGCTTATCTTTTTTCTCAAGTAAACCTAGCTGCTTTAAGTATTTTTCAGCGCGTTCATGCGCTAGCTTTCTTGGCACACCGTAGTAACCCGCTTGGTTAACCAAAATTTGATTTAGTGTTTCAAACTGACTGAAATTAAATTCTTGCGGCACTAAGCCTAGTTCAGACTTAGCGGCTTCAAGGTCTGTATCAATGTCGTGACCAAACACCTGAACCCGACCAGCACTTTTGTTCACTAACGATGAGATAACGCCAATGGTGGTTGATTTACCTGCGCCGTTTGGTCCAAGTAAAGCAAAGAAATCGCCTTGCTGAACTTGTAAATCAATGCCTTTTACGGCTTCAACACCATTTTTATAAACCTTTTTTAGGCCTTCAATATTTAATGCGATCGTTTTTTCGCTCACTGTTTGCCCTCTCCATAACCCCAACGTTTCGTTAAAGTATGTTCAATGTTTAAATGATCTAAAATTCGCGCCACCATAAAATCAACCAGATCTGAAATCTGCTCTGGCTGGTGATAAAACCCCGGAGCCGCTGGCATAATGGTTACGCCTAGCCTTGCTAGCTTCAGCATGTTTTCAAGGTGAATTTCGCTAAATGGCGTTTCACGCGGGACTAAAATTAATTGCCCACGTTCTTTAATCACCACGTCAGCAGCGCGTTCAAGTAAGTTATCTGACGCACCGACCGCAATTGCAGACACTGAACCTGCACTACACGGACAAACCACCATTTTTTTCGGCGCAGCTGAGCCAGATGCAACAGGACTAAACCAGTTGTCTTTACCAAATACTTTGAGTTGCTCAGGGGCAGCGTTAAAAAGTGTACTAAGCTGCTCTGTCGCTTTGTCTTCGTTGCCTGAAAGTTTAATATTCGATTCAGTATCAAGCACAACTCTTGCCGCACTTGAGATCAGTACATACACCTGAAACTGCTGTTCAAGTAATACCTCTAGTAACCGTAAGCCATAGGGAGCACCTGAAGCACCGCTAAAAGCTAACGTTATTTTATCTTTAAATTGCATACAGTTAAGCTCCGTATACTGGTTAGTTTTGTTCAAGAGCAGAGATTAAACGCTGATGAATACCTTCAAAACCACCATTACTCATAATTAAAATATGTTGTGACGGCGCACTGTTGCCAACAACCTGAGTAATGATTTCCTCAGTGCTTTTCATGCAATGCATACCGGCTTTGTCTGCATATTCTTTAAGCGACCAGTTTAAATTTTCTGGCTCAAATAAATACACATCATCTGCTGCATCGAGTGAATCAATTAGGGTTTGTTGATGCACACCCATTTTCATAGTGTTTGAACGAGGCTCTAAAATAGCAATGATCTTATCAGTGCCTACTTTTGCACGTAGCCCTGCTAAGGTTGTTTTAATTGCCGTTGGATGATGGGCAAAGTCGTCATACACTTTTATCGAGTTAATGTCGGCCTTAAGCTCCATACGGCGCTTAGGAGAGATAAACTCAGCTAAGCCTGCAATACTGACAGATACCGCGATACCGACGTGTCTGGCTGCTGCAATGGCCATAATGGCATTTTTGACATTGTGCTCACCCATGGCTTGCCAGCTGACAACACCTTGCACTTGTGAATTTAATAGCACTTCAAACTCGCTACCATCAGCTTTAAGTAAACGGTAATCCCAATCACCCGAGAGTGTTTCGCTCTCGCTCCAAAGGCCACGTTCAATCACATCTTGTAGTGCTTCGTCTTGGCTTGGCCAGATCACTTTGCCACTACAGGGTAATGTACGCATCAAGTGGTGAAATTGTTTCTTTATTGCGTTTAAATCTTCAAAAATATCAGCATGATCAAATTCAAGATTATTTAGAATTAAGGTGCGCGGTAAATAATGAACAAATTTACTGCGTTTATCGAAAAACGCCGTGTCGTATTCGTCCGCTTCAATAACAAAAAATGGCGTTTCGCCAACACGGGCTGACACCCCAAAGTTTTGTACGATACCGCCAATCAAAAAGCCCGGTTTCATTCCTGCGTATTCTAGTAACCATGCCAGCATACTGGCTGTAGTCGTTTTACCATGGGTACCTGCAACAGCTAAAACCCACGAGTTTTGCAATAAATTATGCTTTAACCATTCTGGGCCTGAAGTATAAGGCAAGCCTTTATCTAGTACGTATTCAACGCAAGGGTTGCCTCGACTCATAGCATTACCAATGACGACCATATCTGGCGCGGGTTCTAGTTGGGCAACGTCATAACCTTGGGTGAGTGTAATACCTAGCTCTTCTAATTGCGTGCTCATCGGCGGGTACACATTTTGATCAGAGCCTGTCACGGTGTGACCTAACGATTTAGCGATTGCGGCAATTCCCCCCATAAAGGTGCCACAAATTCCAAGAATATGAATATGCATCTACTGTCCTGAGCAAAATGAATAAGAGATAAGTAAGGCGTTATAATGCCAAATATAAGCTTTACTTACCATTACTACACGGCAATAGACTTTTGCCAAATAGCCAACATAAAAAAACACCTCAATCTGAGGTGTTTTTCGAATTAAGGTGAATACTTATTTTACAGCATTAAGAACGCAAACAAACCTACACCTAATAGTAAGCGGTAGATAACAAATGGCATCATGCCCATGCGCTCAATCACTTTTAAGAAAAAGAAAA
>Ga0066376_10001657_pt1 | contig 21474 bp, 25 predicted proteins | sample Knorr_S15_td_Bot_FD_77009 | JGI IMG/M metagenome (GOLD analysis project Ga0066376, IMG submission 77009) | Marine microbial communities from Southern Atlantic Ocean transect - Knorr_S15_td_Bottom_ad_5009_LV_A | ecosystem: Environmental > Aquatic > Marine > Oceanic | place: Southern Atlantic...
AATATTAATATCAATATCAATATCAATATCAATATAAAATTATATTGATTTTTTGTATACAGTTATATATATATCAATTATGATGGAATATAAAAAAAAATTAATGAAAACAAAAAATAAAAAAAAACGATATTATTATTTAAGAATAAATGAAAATGGTAATAAAAAAATTATTAGTAAAAATAATTTTTTAGAAGAAGAAGAAAAAAAAAAGAAGAAATTTATATTTTTAGTTAATATTTATAAAAATATAAATGGATTTAATATAACTCAAAAAGAAAAAGATTTAATTCTCCATAAAAATGGATCTCCAATTTATGGAGAAATTACTTATCCATCTATGAAAAAAATAATAAAAAAATTAAATCTTAAACAAGATGATGTATTTTATGATTTAGGCAGTGGTATAGGTAAATTTGTAATTTATATGTATCTATTTACGAAAATTAAAAAAAGTGTTGGTATAGAATTATCTGAAACACGTTATAAAACATCAATAAAAATGCTTCAAAAAATAAAAGAAAATCGTTTAATAGAATTTAATCGTGAATTAAATTTTATATATGGAGATATTGTAGAAGAAGATATTAGTGATGCTACAATAATATATATGTGTTCAACTTGTTATTCAGATAAATTACTTCAAAAGTTAATTCAACGTTTTATTAAATTAAGTTCTAGATTACGAATAATAACTTTAAAAAAATTACCTGATAATTTGCAATTAATATATATGGATACTTGGAAAATTTCAACAACTTGGGCTAATGAAACAGATATTTATTATTATGAATTAAATAATAATATAGTCTGACATATGAAATGAGTTAAGAACTGTTTAAGATTGAATAGTATATTTTAATTATATTTTTAATAATTAATAAAATTTATTTAATATATAATTAAATATATTAAATAAATTTAATTATATATTGATTCAATGTCAATTGTGAAACAGGAAGTTAAAATAGCTGTTGTTGGGCATGTAGATTCGGGTAAATCTACAACTGTAGGAGTTTTAATATCTGATAAATTAGATGATGGTAATGGTAAAGCTAGAGAAGTGATATTAAAACACAAACATGAAAAAGAGTCTGGGAGAAGTTCGAGTATATCAATAAATCATACAATAATAAATGATAATGCTATAACTTTTATAGATTTATGTGGTCATCAAAAATATTTAAAATCAACTGTATTCGGGCTTTCAAATTCATTTTCAGATTATAGTATGTTAGTTATTTGTATGAATCGGGGGATTACTGATATAACACAACAACATTTAATTTTATCTTTATCATTAAAAGTTCCAATATTTACAGTTTTAACAAAAATTGATTTATGTTCGGAATCAATTTATAATCAAATATATAACAAATATATAAAATTATTAAAGAACAGTGGTTTTAAGGGTTATTTGATAAATGATGAAAAAAAATTAGAGAATGCTTTAAGTTTTATGAATAATAAAAAAAATAAAAAAATACCAATATTTAATATATCGAATAAAACAGGTCAAGGTTTAGATCTTTTAAAAAATTTTATCCGTGAATTAGAACCATCCGATATATGGAAGCAGTTTGCAAATGAGGATGAATCGATTATGTATATAGATTATACTTATACAGTGCCTGGTGTAGGTTTAGTTTTAAGTGGAACAGTAACGCAAGGATGTATAAAAAAAGGTCAAATATTATTTCTGGGACCATTTAATGATAATGAACCATTTAGAAGAGTAGTAGTTAGAACATTACACAATAATGTAAGACAGTCTGTTTTAGAATTAAAATCAGGTGATACGGGTTGTATTGCGATACGTGGGCTAAAGAATGTGGTAAAACGAAAAAAAATTACAAAAGGATTTATAATAACAAGTAAAGAACAGCCAGTAACTTGTAACTTTATAGCAAATATATATATATTAAAAACGAATCGTACTTCTATACGAGTAGGGTTTGAAGGAACATTTTATTGTAGAAATGTAAAATGTTCTGCACGAGTAAAACAAATATCAAATAAAAATAATGAAGTAATAGATTGTTTGCGAGGTGGTGAAAGAGCTTATGTAAAATTAGAATTATTAAAAGGTAACCGATTTTTGGAAGAAAAAAGTAAAATTATTTTTCGTGAAGGTTTAGTAAAAGCAGTAGGTAAAGTATATAAATGTTTATGATAATATTAAATTTTATTTAATAAAGTTATCCAATATATAATTGTATGTATTCTATTATATATAATATTTATTATTTTTATAATAAATGATTTATGTGTATTTATTTGTAATATTTATAGACAAATAAATACGAAATATAAAATAATAAGTAAGATAATGCTATGATTTATAAAAAAATAAATATTTTTGTAAGCGGTGATATATTATATATGGTTCTTAATTAAATAAAAAATTCTTAATATAAATTATATTAAGAAGATGGAATTAATAAATTCTGATTTTTATAAATTAGATGGAAATCTAAGTGATAAATTAGATTATTATTTAGATTATTTAGAATTCTTACGATTAATATATATAAATCAATATATTAAATATGTAACAAAGCATAAATATTCGACAAGAATAAAAGGTTCTTTGGATTTATGTGAGAATAATATATTAAAAAAAATAAATGATATAAATATTTTAATAAAATTGTCAGATAAGAGTGAATTAGAAAATGCTTTACATAAGATTAAAATTTTTGAAAAAATAGTTGAAAAAATAAAAGAAGATATTCCATCATTTAATAATGGAATATTATTAACACATACCAAACAAAATAATAAAGATAAAAATATTAGGGGTGGGCAAGTGTATTTAAGTTCTTCGCAAATTTTATTAAATAAACATATTTCATTTGAAATAAATGAAGAAAAGAAAAAAAGGCGATTAGAGGAATTACGTAAATTAAATTCAGATATGATAATATTAAAAGATATGTTTATCGATTTGCAACAGATGACAGCTGAACAAGAGCCAATAATAGATAATATATTAGAAAATGTAGATAATAGTGATATTAATACAACTCAAGCAGTAATTGAATTAAAACATGCTCATAATTATCAAGTAAATACGTTTGGATATAAATTAGCTTTCATTGGTGGAGTATTTGGAGCATTAATTGGTGCTCCAGTTGGTTTTGCAGTAATTGGTACAAAAATAGCAATAGGGGTAGGTGCTACAACGTGTGGTGTAGTTGGATTATTTAGTGGTAATCGCGTATCAGAAGGATTTCGTGAACCGATTCCTGAAATAAAAAATAATATTGAAAACGAATAATTCTTTCTAATTAAGAATTATTAACAACATCCAATATTATTTTTTATCATATTTTGTATATAAAAAATTGTGTGAAGATGAAAATATATATTATTTGATTGTGTTATATTTCTAATATTTCTTGTTTTTTTATTTATAAAATAAGTTAAATTTGTTATAAATTACGGATTCATAGTATAAAATTTTATTTAATTTTATAAAAAATTAACAAAATTAAATAAAAATTGATTTTAAATACTATTAATATATTAAAAATAAGATTTAACTTATTTTATAAATAAAAATAATAAGCAAATAAAAATAATAAACAAAAATAATATATCTAAGTAAAAGTTAATTATGTATATAGTCTACACAGTTGAATATATAAATTCATTTAAAGACATTGAATATGAGCAATTAAACTCCGAGATATTTGATGTAATAAATTCGAAAGTAATTCGGGATTATGTTACTTATAAGCCATTGGGGCAAACACAAAATTTTCTTTTTAGAAATGTAGATTTATCGGATGAAAGCATAACAAAGAAGATAAATGGTTTATTAAATAAAATTACAGAAAAAAATTTTGAAAAAATTTATGAAAAAATCAATTTGATTTTAAAAAATGATAAAATAATAGATCATATGATAAATAAAGTATTTGATAAGGCTATTGTTCAGACTGGATTTTGTACTTTATATGCAAAAATATGTGCCAAATTTTGTAATAATGTAGAAGAAGAAATTTTATCAACATCTATAAAAGAAAGTTTAATGAGAAAATGTAATGAAATGTATATTGAATGTTTAAAAGAGGATGATTCTGAAAAAATAAATAATAATAATTATAGTGAGTTTTGCGAATATATGAAAAATAAGAACAAATTGATAGGTATTTTTCAATTTATGGGAAATTTACATAAACAGAAATTAGCAAGTGATGATGACATTTTAACTTATATTAATCTTTTAGTACAAAAGATTAAATTATATCAAAAGATTGATAAAAGGAAACAAGAACAAATTGAAGTTCTTGAAAATTTATGTGAATGTTTATGTAAATTATTGCAGACTGTTCGTGATTCAATAATTCTTTTTAAAGAATTATATTATACTGATATCCAACCTTTTAGTAAAGATGTAGATAATTTTTCTCCGCGCATTAGATTTATGTTTTTAGATTTAGGAGATATTTTTAAGAAATTAGATTCAAAGCCAAAATATGTAGCCAAACAACGTAGTTCATTATTATCGATAAAAAATTCAAATAATAAAAACTATTATCAAAAAGATAATAGTTTTACAGAATCAATTAATAGTCGTAGGAGGAATCAAAGGCAAAATTATAATAGTAATTCGTCGACAAGTGCTGGAAATTTTAATAATCGACGAATGTCTTATCGTAATAAATTAAATAAAAATAATAGAATATATTCTGATAATTTAGAATATTCGTCAAATAATCAAAATATATCAACAAAGTATAATGATAAAAGGAGCAAATATAATAAAGGTCAAAAAAAATCGTATCATTATAAAGATAATGATAGAAAGTATAATGATTATAATGTAGATAGAAAACAAACAAATTCATATACATCATCATCAAATTCTTTTTCTAATAGATTTAGTAATAATAGTTATAAAAATAAAAAAGATACAAAAAGATATAAAAAACCAACAGAATTACGAAACAGATATAATGACAAACAATCGAATTCTTATGATATAAATCATACCGAAAATACAGAGGAATTAAAAAATAAGAGATTTGATATTTTGAATTAAATCTTAAAAATTTTTAAGATTATATTGTTATAATATATAATTAGTGTAATGACAAAACCATTTTCTGTAACATCACGATATGGCAATTTTAATGATTATATTAGTAATCGTTTTGGAAAATTATTAGAAGATGAATATAAATCAAAAAATAAAGAAACTAATATGTGTGTGTGTCCTTCTTGTGAGGGATATTGTAATACATTAAATAAAAAAGATTGTAATAATGAAGAAAGTAAATGTTTATGGTATACTAAAAGTAAACCTAAATGTAAAACAATGCGAACAACACAATTTTGTGATTGCGATAAAAAATATGAGAAAGAGAAAGGGACTGGAATGATGATACATCAAAAATTTTTAAGTCAATATTCCGAAATTCATAATATAACAAATCAACCAGATAGTAAAGGATTGTTAATATATCATGGTTTAGGTTCAGGAAAAACACGAACTGGTATAATTCTTTTCAATATTATGCAATCATATTTATTAAAAGACAAAGCTTATCAGAGAAAAATTATTATAATGATTCCAGCAAATTTGAATTTAGATCCTTGGATTAAAGAATTATCTTCTGATTTTAATTTAAATACAGAATTTCGAAATGATTTGATAAAATCACGTAAAATAAATAAAAAAAAAACAGACAAGGAACAAATTCGTTTGTATAAAAATGTTTGTAAAAAACACGATGTATATATAGTTCATTATAATGCTGATGGTGCGAAAGGTGGTTGGAGAGAAGATTTAAACAAAATACCAAATCGTAAAAAAGATTTTTTTACAAATAAATACAATAATAATTATAAAGAAGAAGATTCAAAGAGATTAAATCCATTTGACGATTCTGTAGTAATAATAGATGAAGTTCACAATTTAAGTAATAATTTTGCAAGTGATTATGAAAATCAATCGAAAAAGAAAAATTCAAAGGTAAATTTAATTTATAATCAATATTTAGAATCCGAAAATTCTAAAATTTTTCTATTAACAGGAACACCAATAATTAATAAACCATTTGAATTAGTATTTTTATTAAATATGGTTCGGGGAAACATTATTTTAAAAAACAAATTACTTAAATTTAAAGAAGATGAAGAACATTTTGATAAAAAATTTTTTAAAATTGTAAATAATGAAATTCATATAAAAAATGAAAGATTATTTAAATCAAGAATAAATGGTCTAATATCATATTATTCGGGTATTAATAAAGAAGTTTTTGCTGATAAAATCTTCAAAGAATATACTCTTCTAATGGTCGGAAGATTTAAAAGTGTATACGATAATTGTTGGAAACAAGAAAGTTTTATATCGAAAGATATAGCCGAAGATACTGACGAAAAATTTAGTTCTCATGTTTTAAGTCAACAAGCATCAAATTTTTGTTATCCTAGTTGGATATTTAGTATAAATGAGCAAAAGAAAATGAATTTAAAAAAAAATGGTAAAAATATTGCTTTAATAAAAATTTTCCCTCATATAATGACGATAAGAAGAAGAAAATATACTTTTGATGGAATTCCAAAATCTGAACAACGTGATGATGCAATGAAACTTTTGGATACAGATGATAAATTTTTACATATTGATAATAAATTAAAAGAATATTCACAAAAAATGTATGTAATAATAAGAAAAATTTTGCAATCAAATGGACCCGTTTTAGTTTATTCTAAATTTAAAGGTGGGTATGGTATTAAAATATTATCTCTAGCATTAGAGCAAAATGGTTTTTTATATTATGATAAATGTCGTAAAAATAAATGTACATTAAAAAATAAATTTACCAATGGTACATACATGACATGGACACCTGAAACCAGAAAAGAGGAATTAAGAACAATATATAATAGTTATGATAATCGAAATGGAGATATTATAAAAGTTTTTATAATGACGGAGGCTGGAAAAGAAGGTTTAAATTTAGTTGGAGTTCGACAAGTTCATATTTTAGAACCCTGGTGGAATACTGTTGTAGAACGACAAGTTATAGGTAGAGCAATAAGAATTTGTTCTCATGCTCATATTGATAAAAGTTCTTTTAAAGATTTTACACAAAAGATTCCGAAATCAGTTAATAAGTGGTTAGTAAATATATTCAAATATTCATCTGTAACTAGAAATAAAAAAGGACAACTTGATATGAAAAGTTCAATCGATATTAGAATAAACAATACAGCAAATTTAAAGAGACAAAAAGAAGATATAATTATTCAATTATTACAAGAACGTTCTATTGATTGTTGGTTGTATAATAGAAATAGTAAAAAATCAGAAAAATTAAATGGAATTTGTGATAATAGTACAAAACGATATGATAATTTTATATTTTGGGATATAGAAGATGATAGTAATTAGAAAGAAGATTATTTATTTATAGTAACATATAAAGATAGAAATTTCTGGATTATAAAAAATTCAGACAATTATTTTTCTCATATTGGAATATATAATAAACAAACAAATAAGATAATTATCGATAATTATAATGGATATATAATACCAAATGAATTACCTAGAACAAAAAACAACAATTAATGATAAAATCAAATGAATAAGACTTATATAGCATAACTAAACGTGGTGATACAAAATATATAGAAAATCTTATTAAAATTTAATTCAAAAGAATTTAGAAATCGGTTAAAAAATGCTATAGTTGTAGATTTAACATTAGGTATAGGTGGTGATTATGCAATATTTTTAACAAGTATATGCTTTTGAAATTAATCCAAAAAGATGTCAAATGGCTAGGAAAAATCTAATTCAGTTTTAGATATACATAATATACAAATTAAATGTTCTGATTCAATTGAAATTATTAATAATTTTAAAAAATGGTTAAAATATATAGGATTATAAAATAAATGAATATAAAGAAAATTTTTCAAAAATGGAAATATATGAAATGATAGTGCCTTATACGAATTATATTGGATTAAAAGTTCTATATAATTTTGATGTTGAATATATGAAAACAATTAGCAATATCAAAATTTAGTATAACTGTTTATAAAATATCAAAAAATTTCATATTTTAATAATTGATTTTAAAAATAAATTAAAATATTGGAAATATAATGTATAATATGATTTATTTAAAATAATTGTTTTTATATCAAAAAAAAAATCTTGAATAAAGTATATATAAAATACTATGAATAAGTTAATTAATTCTATTACCGCTACATTTAAAAAACTTGCAGGTGGTTCATGTTGGAAGATTATTATTCTTGTTGCAATTTTAGTTGCAGTAGGAGCATTCATTTATTACAAATATTTTCATAATAAAGCAGAACAATATGAAGATGAAGATGAATTAGAAGAAGATGAAGATGATGAAGATGGTGAAGATGGTGAAGATAATGAAGAAATAGAAGATTTCGAAGATGATATTAATGATGATGATGAAGATTTTGCTGGTATTGGAGATTTTACTGATGAAGAAATGGAAAATCTTGGTCAACTTTAAATTAAGTTATAATTAAAAGTAAATTTATTTTTGTTATATTTAAATTAATTATTAAATTAATTATTAAATTAATTATTAATTTAAATAAATATTGTATTTCGGTTTGTTTAAATAACTATAATTTTTTTAACATTCCATATGCATCCATATGAATTATTAAAATTCCATATATTAGTTAATTCAACTTCACATTGTAACTTATCTGTTGGTTTTATTGAAAATGTTGGAATTAAATTTCCTTCGTTATCAATTACATCAACATTTAATCTACCATATTTACATGGTATTTTAATTTTCCATGTATTGTTATTATAGTAAAAACAATTAATATATTTTTTATCTCCTGAAATAATTTTGGTTATTTCGTCATTTCTATTTATACTATCAACTTGTCGTAAAAACGATACTAAAAACGGTTGTTTATTCATATCTAATCGCAAATAAAATTTATTTTTTCCATCATTTTCAATTCCATTAACCGAATCTATAATAGGAGTTTTAATAACAATTTTTTTGTTATTTATAAATAAATTAACATTTGAACCATAACTTTTTTTAAAATTTACTAAATTTAAATTTATTTTTTCGACATTCATAATATAGATTTATATAGATAAATATATTTATTTATTAAAAATGTATATTTATCTATATAATGTGATAATTATTTTATTAAATATTATTGCTTAACTAAATAATACTCTAAATAATTTTTAATTATTTTAAAACATTCGTTATAATAAGTTAAATTATATTAGAATTATTATTTAATTTTACATTCTATATTATCATCAATTATTTCAGGAATAAAATTTTTTTTTTCTAATATAACTTCTGTTTCGGGAATCGAAACTAACTGAATAGTTTCTAACTTTTTGTAATTCTGTATTTGTTCTTTTCTGTTACTGTCTATTATTATATCTTTATTTTCATCTTGTAAATTTCTATCACAAGAAGTTTGACAATCAGAATTAAAGCTGAGTTTTTTTCTCGTTTTCTTGTGCCTAGTCTGTAGTTTTCTTTGTAATTTCGTATTTTCCTTCGTATTTTCCTTCGTATTTTCCTCCGTATTTTCCTCCGTATTTTCCTCCGTATTTTCCTCCGTATTTTCCTCTGTATTTTTCTCCGTATTTTCTCCTGTATTTTTCTCCGTATTTTTCTCCGTATTTTCCTCTGTATTTTTCTCCGTATTTTCCTCCGTATTTTCCTCCGTATTTTCCTCTGTATTTTTCTCCTCATCATCCTTTTTTATTTCACCTGTTTCATTATTTTCATCTTTTTTCGTTTCATTATCATTTTTGTTTATAAAATTATCCAATTCCATTTTCTTGAATATTTCATTAATATCTATATCTTGAATTTTTTTATCATCTCCTTTGTAAACATAATTAATATTTAATATCAAATCTTTGAATAATTTTTCAAAAACTTCATCATTTATATATTCTTTTTCATTATCTAATTTTTCTACAATTATTTGTGAAATACATGGTAATGAATAAAATATAACTTTATCCTTATCAGTCGATTTACGAAATTTTAAAATAAAACGTAATGTTGCAAAACATCCTTTGTAATATTCAGAAGTTTTATCTTTTTTGTGAATTCTATAAAAAAACTGTTTAAACCATTCAGGAATATATTTTACTTTATCGGCAAATTTTTCAATTTCACTTTCTTTAAATGTAAAATCCATTTATAATTATATTATAATATATTCTTAATTATTTCTATTTTATTTTTTAATATTTTTTATATATAATTTCATTATAATGAAGAATATTAAAAATCGATATTAAAAAAAAAAATTTTTATATTAGTTTAGATGAGAATATTTTCAATATAATTATATTTGCCAAATTTGTGAAATTATAAAAAAAAAAATAATATATATAAACATATAAAATTGTTGATATGTAAATGTTTATATCCGTAAAAATGATAATATTAATACATCATAATTTTAATAAAGACAATGTCTACAGTTTCAGTTCCTCAACTTCTTGTCGGTCCAAATGAATCATCTTCCTTAATTAGAAGCGATAGTCAATTTACTACTAAAAAGATTACATTAACGGGTGATGATGATGGTGTAGCACTAAATATAGTAAGTACTGATTCAGCTTCTATAAAAACTTTAGGTGGAATGGATATTACTGGAAAAACGATTTATTCAAATACTGATGATGTAACAATTGATACAAATACTGGTGAACGTAGTGCTGCTTTTGAAGTCAATGGTGGTTTAGTTGTAAGAAAAAAACTTGATGTTCAAGGTGATGCTTGTTTTCAAGGAACTATTTTCAATGAAGACATAGCAACAAAAAATAATTTAGTTTCTCAAGCAGCACTTGCAGTTGTAGATGTATTATATGCAAAAAAACTTTATTGTATAGATATTCACACTTATTCTGATCCAGGAGTTTTAGCTGCAAATCCAAATACACCAATTGCAACTGGTGGAAATGCTGTTTTAGATATAATTATAGCTAGTACAGTATATTGTCCAGACGTACATGTTCTTCAAGATGAATCAGCTAATACAGATCTTTGTGCTGATACGGATATTTTAACTATTCTTCATTACTATAGAGGTGAAAATTTTACAGGAAAATATTGTATTATTGATGAAATACATGCAGCCAAGATATATTGTCCATCGGTTTCTTGTGTTCGTGGACGTCCTATGGATTATGGATTTGGTGGATTTGCATCTTCATCTGCCGGAACAATTTTAGGTACAAAAACATATCTTGGTGGTGTTCAAGCAGAAAATACTTGGAGATTTTCAATTGATACCGACGAAACAAGTGAAACATATCTTCGCCTTCGTTTTCAACGATATGATCAAGCACAAGATAAATATTTATATCCACCAACCGATTATAGAGTATGGATGTCATATAGAGATTTTGATTTAGTAAATGCAACTTGGGATATAGTACGTGGTGTTACTTCAAATGGAAATATGTATTTTTTAGAAAAACAATTAGCTGCTGACACAAGTTATATAAGTACCGATATATCATCAATTGTGCGAGGAGCAATATCAGATGGATATTATCTTAAACGAATTTATGTTTCATATGAAATTTTAGATGCCGCGGTTTCTTCAATTTCTTGTACTGTTCAGAGAAAGATTTTCGATAGAAATTCAACCTCTGCTGGAATTTCACTTGTAAATTTATCAATAGTTGATGGTAATTTATCTGCTGGAACAATTATTGGAGATCATCATAGATATATTACAATTGCAGATAGTAATTTAGCAGATATACATTCTACATTCCAATTAGAAATATCAATTGAAGCAAATTCAACTTCATTGATTCGTTTTCATGGTTGTTTTATAGAATTTACAAAAGTAGAAATGTGTGGATTTTAATCTACTTCTACTTCTACTTCTACTTCTTCTTCTTCTATTTCATAATTTTCTTCATTTATCTCATTTATCTCATTTTGTATAATTTCTTCTGGAGCTAAATTATTTGTTTGTAATGGTGATAAATTGAATGATATTGGTTGTAATGGTGGTAAATTGAATGATATTGGTGATAAACGAAGTAATGGTGGTATTTGTGGTGGTATTTGTGGTGGTAGTGGTGGTAGTGGTGGTAGTGGTAAATTAAATAGTAGCGGTGGTAGTGGTGGTAATTCTAGTGGTAAATTGAATACTATTGATGGTAACCGAAGTGGTGGTGGTGGTGGTGCTGGTGGTGCTGGTGGTACTGGTAATAAAGAAGCATTATCTCCAAATATTTCATTATTATTATAGATAATTTCATTAATGGCTAAAGCTCTAGTTTGTTGATAATCATCCGTAATATCTAAAATATGATTAATAATTTTTAAAATATATAAAAGCATTTTATCTTTATGGATTTTTTTCATAGTTTTAGTTAATCTTGTTCTTGTTGTAATATTATATATATCTATAATTTGATTATAGATATTTTTATTGATATGAGTTTCTAGTAAAGGATTTGTCATTATATCTTGGATGTAATAGAATAAAAATGTAATATTAAATTTTACTAATTTATCTATATCGGGATAAATATTTAAAAATTTCATTTTATTGTATGTTGATGTTAAAATAGCCGTTATTTTTGATTTATTTGGAATAATACTAGGAATGATTATATCAAAATGATTATTAACAAGATTTTTAATAATTCTATTAATTTGTAATATTATTGATTTTGGAAAATCAATTAAAGTGTATGGATTTTTATTATTTATTTTTAATAATTGATTTAAAGATCTAATATCAAAACCATAATATTGTGAATTTAATTCACAATATTTATAAAAAAAAAATTTAGGGACATTTTTAAGTTCATCGCCTAATAATGTATAATTATTTTGATAATTTATATTTGGATTTTTGTATTGCGAACTAAAATCTTTAAATTGTTGTATAATTAAAAAATGTTTAATATTATTTTGGATTAGTTTAACTTTATTATTTGAATTATCATACATATTATTTAGGCGACGTCGTTTATTTTTAATTTGTTGAATTATTGTCCTATCGCAACAGTATAACAATAAATTATCAGTTTCATCTATTAATCCGGCATCTTTCAAAATAATATATTTTTGATTATAGTCCATGCTTTATATAGAAACTATAATATAAAGTAATATAATTGTATAATATTATGTATAACAAATAATTTATTTAAATAATAAAAAAATAAAATGATAAAATTATTTATTTTCTTACATATTACTATATAATAAACATTATGAATAATACTCATACAGGATGTCCAAATGATATAGGTAAACGTCACTTTACTGATTATAGACCATCAAAAGCCCTTTATACTGATATTAAGAGTAATGCTGAATTTAGACAATATATGCAAAGAAATGGTAGTAAAATTATTGACTCTTTAAGAGATTTAGCAATTAAAGAAAATAAATGTTGTGCTTGTGAAAATTCTAAATTTGTTTCTGAAACTTGTACTGGAAAACAAATTCCGGGTCCATTGGGAATTATGGATGATAATAAAACTGAATATAAAAGTAAGAGATAAAAGTAAGAGATAAAAGTAAGAGATAAAAGTAAGAGATAATGGTAGAATATTTTATATTATTTAAAATATCGATTGATGTAATCTAATAAATATATATTTTTTGTAAAATTACAAAAAATATATATATTTATTATTCAAATTAATAACCACTCGTAATTTTTTGTATTAAATCATGAACTTGATTATCTTTACCATCTAATATTTTTTCAGCAGCATTAATATAACATTTTTTTTGTATGTTAGTTTTTTCAATAGTTATTTGTTTCAATAAATCATATAATATTAAAATTTGTTGTTCGGACCAGATATTTTTTAATTTAATATATATAATATTGTCTTCATCAATTTCTTCATCATTTATATTTGGTAACAATTTATCTTCACTCAAACATGTATTTATTAAATTAACATAATGTTCTAATGATACTCTAGCTGTTCCTGCTTCATAAGAATTTTGTAATTTTTCCATACCTTTACTTGCTAATTCGAAGATAAATTTCAAATTTTGATTTAATTTTGGAATATACCATGATAAGCTTTTTTTAATAGGTATTTCTAATTTATGAAGATCATTTCTTTCATCGCCATTTGTCCATCTTATTATACCTTGATAAAAAGAGGCTTCTTGAACTGAGATATGATTAGAATAAATACCAATTTTAGTACCATTTTTTTTATAATTTAATAAACAAAAACGAAATATTGTAGTTAATGGATCAAGTATTTCTATTTGTTGTTGTGGGGAAGTTGATATATAATTATATAGTTTATAAATATTTGAAACATGATCAAACATTATTATATTATAATTCATTATAATATTTAATATAATATTTAGTATAATATTATATTAAAATTGATTAATTAATTATTAGAATATTAAAATTGATTAATAAATTATTAGTATATAAATATAAATTATTAGTATAAATATAATTTAATAAGTATTATATATTTAAATATGTGTGGAATTTTAGCTATATTCGGTTTATCTAGCAATGCAGAAAATTGGAGAAAAAAAGCATTAGAAATATCTAAATTAATTCGTCATCGAGGTCCAGATTGGAATGGAATATATTGTTGTAAAAATTGTATATTAGCACATGAACGTTTGGCCATTGTAGGATTAAATAGTGGAGCTCAACCAATAGCAGATAAATCCCAAGATGTTTATATGACAATCAATGCTGAGATATATAATTATATTGAATTAAAAGAAGAACTGATTAAAGAATGTCCTCAATATGCGGATCAGTTCACAACTGATTCTGATTGTGAAGTATTAATTCATCTTTATAAAGAATATGGTGTAAATTTTATTAAAAAATGTAAAATCAATGGTATGTATGCATTCGCAATATATGATAAAATAAAAGATATTTATATAATTGCTCGTGATCCAATTGGTATAATTCCATTATATATGGGATGGGGTACAGATGGCTCAATTTGGTTTTCATCAGAAATGAAGGCAATCCAGGAAAATTGTGATAATTACGAAATTTTTCCACCGGGTTATTTTTACGTTGGAAAATCAATAAATGATACAAATAATGATACAAATAATGGAATCATGAAACAATTTTATAATGAAAAATGGTTTAATGATATTAAATTTATTCCGAGTAATGACTATAATATTATTGAATTTAGACAACAGATGACTAATAGTGTAAAACGACATCTTATGTCTGAAGTTCCATATGGTGTACTTTTATCTGGCGGATTAGATTCATCAATTATTGCTTCAATAGCTGCTCGTGAATATAAAAAATTGGGAAATTTAGATATTATGCGGTCATATTGTATTGGTTTAGAAGGATCACCTGATATTAAAGCTGCTGAAAAAGTTGCTAAATTTATTGGAACTCGTCATTATTCTTTTATTTATACAATTCAAGAAGGTTTAGATGCTATGTCAGATGTTATTTATCATTTAGAAACATTTGATGTTACTACAATAAGAGCATCTACACCAATGTATTTAATGGCGAGAAAAATTAAAGCAACTGGTGTAAAAATGGTTTTAAGTGGTGAAGGTGCTGATGAAATATTTGGTGGTTATTTATATTTTCATAAAGCACCAAATAAAGAAGAATTACATAAAGAATCTGTTAGAAAAGTTAAAGATTTACATAAATTTGATAATAATCGAGCTAATAAATCGATGATGGCTTTTGGTGTTGAAACTAGAGTTCCATTTCTTGATAGAGAGTTTATTGAATATGCTATGAATTTGAATCCAAAAGAAAAAATGTCTACTGATTGTATCGAAAAACGAATAATACGTGAAGCATTTGATGATAAAGATAATCCATATTTACCAGACGAAATTTTATGGAGACAAAAAGAACAATTTTCTGATGGTGTTGGTTATAATTGGATAGATACACTTAAACTTGTTGCGAATGAAAATGTTAGTGATTTACAAATAAAATATGCATCTTCGCGATTCCCAATTGCTCCTCCTTTTTCGAAGGAAGAATATATGTATAGAGAAATATTTTCTAAACATTTTCCATCACCTTCTGCAGTAAGGACTGTACCAACTGGAAAATCAATTGCTTGTAGTACTCCCATAGCAATTGAATGGGATAAGACTTTTAAAGATATGGCTGATCCATCTGGTAGAGCTATATGTGGTGTTCATCTTGATGCTTATGAAAACATATAATTGTGTAGTTAGCATGATGATATAAAATTTTTCAGATAAACTATACACATGGAGCATAAATATCCATTCATTTCTCTGTCTTTTAATAATAAATTACAAAAGCAAGTTTTTTTTGAGCATCGCAAACAGATTTCATATTTTTGTTTACATTGTAAACAAAATCCAACATATTTTGATACAATAGTTAAAATATCTTTATTAAAAATCATTTCGAAATTTACAAATTTATATTTAAGTTATAAAATATAATGTATATTATAACTTAATTATGTCATCATTTGAAAATTTAGTTAGAGAATTTATTCAACGTGATAATCAAATTGCACAAGCAGAACAATCAATCAGAGAATTAAAAAAAAATCGTGAAAAACTTAAAATTAGTATTTATAATCAAATGAAAAATTTCGATTCAACCGAACTTGATTTAAAAGAAAATGGAAAAATTAAAATCTTCATCTCGAAAACTACAGCTTCTTTAAATAAAGATTGGATTTATAAACGATGTCTTAAATTATTTAATGACGATGAAGAAAAAGCTGAATATGCCACTAATTTTATATATGATCCTAAACATAGACCTAAAAATGAAAGACATACTATTAAAAGATTAAAACCTAGAAAAAAAAAAATTTAAATTTATTCTCTGGCACCAGTCCATGCTTCAGCATTATCATTTGACATAAATCTTGTTAAATTTGTTTTGCAAGTTCCACATTTACTTCTCATCATCCATCTACCATTTTTTGCTTGTTTTATATATATGCTTTTATCAGCTCTATCTTTTCTTACATTAGTTTTGCAAGAAACACAATAAAATTGTTCTTTATCAGATTGATCTTTTGGTGTGATTTTTTTTAAAGGTTTTCTTAATCGATTTCTTGGACCTTTTCTTCCACCAGATAATTTAGTCACAGATTTAGTTGTTTTAGTTACAGATTTAGTTATTTTTGTTGTTTTATTAACCATATTTACTATATTGTTTTTATATTTTATACAAAGAAATTTATTTAATTCTAAATAATTAAATAGTAAATATATAAGAATAATTTTATTAAATAATAAATATTAGTTTAATTTATAGTATTTATTATGTATAGAATTGTTACTGATACATTTTATTTTGGACGAATGATAAAAGATAAAGCTATATATATGTATTACGAATATTTTTTTAATAATGAAACAAATATTCTTAATCCGGTAGATAGAATTAATATAATTGAAACAAATAATGGATTTTTAAACGCTTTTAAAAATTTGTTTATAGAACCTACCAAAATTGTTGATAATATTTATTTGGGAAATGCTTATAATGCTTCCAATTTTAATCAATTAGATGAATATAATATTACTACTATAATAAATATTACAAATGAAATACCAAATTATTTTCAGAATTTTCCCAAATATGATTATTTAAAAATATCTATAAATGATACTAATACTGATTCTCTTATTAATTTTTTTAAAAAATCAAATAAATACATTAAAAATATACAACAAAAAAAAATAAATCAAAATATATTAATTCATTGTTATATGGGTTCAAGTCGGTCTGCAACTATGCTTATAGCATACTTAATTATATATTATAATATGAATCCCGAAGAAGCATTTTTATTTTTACAAGAAAAACGTCCAATTGTAAATATTAATTCTAAATTTTGGAATGAACTTCAAAATTTTTATATAAATAAATAATTAATTAATTCTAATTTCGTTTAAATTTTTGGATTTTACTACTATATAATATTAATTAATAATAACTAAGTATGAAAACAAAAAAATTAGATGTAAGAGATATACTAAATGATAAAAATTCTGTTATTATTTGTATTAATAAACAAAAAATTAAATTAAAAGAAGACGAATTTATTGAAATGGCTCTTATACATAATGCAATTCAAAATGGATTCAGTGTTAAAAAAAAAAAAAATGGTACATTTGAATTTAAAAAAGGTGTAACAAAAGAATCTAGTAATAAAAATTTTATTAAAAATTTTATTAATACAAATATGGACATTACCACGTTACTTCAAAATAAATAAATATATTAACTATTAGTAACATTCATGGAATTAAGTAATATGATAACTACTTCCAATATTATTTTGGCATGGAAATATTATAATTACGCAACTACTGTGTATACTGTATATACAGTATACACAACTGTTAAATTTGTATATGATAAATCAGCCGGTTTAACTAATCGTGTATATAAAATATGTACCAAAAATAATAAAAATAAAATTATTAAAGAAAATATAATCAAAGAAGAAATTGATTATAAAAATGAAAAATGGGAATTGGTGTAAAAAAATTGATTTTCTTATTTTATTATATTTAAAAATGAGTGTTCAAAATATCAGAGTGGCATACATTAGACCCCTAGGATATCACAATTTAAAAGAATGGATTAATGATGATAAAAATGTATATATTGGAAGAGGTGATATTCTATTTATTGATGGAGAAAAATATCCAAAAGAATCTTCAAAATGGCATAATCCATATAAAATTGGTTACCAGTATACAAGAAGTTCGTGTCTTGATGCTTATGAAACTTATATTAAAAAAAAAATAAAAGAAAATCCTGAAAAATATAATTTGAAAGAATTAATTGGAAAAAATCTTGGCTGCTGGTGTTTTCCAAAAAAATGTCATGGAAATATTTTAATCAAACTTTTAGAAAATTTTTAATCGAAAATCATATTTATTAAAATTGATTTTATATAATATTATAAAAAACATATTAAATTTTTATTATATAAATATAATTTACATAATAGAAATTATCGCAAAATTAAAAACATGTATTCAACATACTCTCTTAATACTTGTAGTAACAAAATTCAAAAAATATTTAATGAATGCGCAAATAACTGTCATAAATCAGATATGGCACATAAACATTGTGCTATTATTACTTCCGGTGGAAAAATCGTTTCAATTGGTTATAATCATACTAGGACACAAGCCCAACACCTGCCATCTTCTAAAACAATATGTGCAATTCATGCCGAAATTCATGCTGTTTTGAAATTGATAAATTTGTTGAATCGACAGTCTTACTCTCTGAAAGGACGGGAAAAAGGGTCGTGTATTTTATAACCCTAAAAAAAAGAAAAAATATAATATATTTGTTGCCCGAATATCAAATGAACAATTTCGAAATTCTCGCCCATGTGCTCATTGTATAGATACATTAAAAAATATTAATAATTTTTCAAAAATATATTATACACTTAATGATGGAAAATATGGTTGTGAAAAAATTAAAGATATGACTTCAACACATATTAGTAATGGTTTTCGAGCTATTATGAATCAATATATAAGATGATACTATAACTGTTTAATATAATGGACTGATTTTATTTCTATCTTTAATTTAAAAAATAAGATATGATTTTATTTCTATCTTTAATTTAAAAGATAAGATATGTTGTATATTTTAATCATTATATTTATAATTGTGGTTTTTATTGCTTTTTTTAAAAAACCATGTAATATTACTGAAACTTTTAAAGATGATGATACTTATCAAAGAATTAACATTGCTAGAAAAAATTATAATTATCCATCTTATTTAAAAAATTTATATAAAAAATATTTTAAAAAAACAAATTCATTTCCGACAGCAATAAATAAACACATCATTTATCAAAAAGTTATGTATGTTGATTTTGACAAAAAATATCAAAATATAAAAACTATTTTAGCACAAATTACTAAAAAAATGGAAACTAAAATTATTACTAAACGCGATAAATTATTAAATTTATCTGTTATTAATAAATTAGCAAAAACATTTATTTCTAATATTTTTAATAAAATATATAATGGTGACAAATATAAATTTTTAAAAATTATTAATCCAATTTCACGCCAAATTATAAATAATAATATTATTAAATATGTAATACCAATATTTATTTTCGATATTTCTGGTGTACAAGATCCAAATTGTATTCAAAATGTAATACAGGGTAAAAAAAGTATTCATAATTATTTATTACTTGTCGTTTTTGAATTTCCAAAAAATGATGATAAAATTTTTAAGACTATTAATAATTCAATTATTGCTACACATTTAATGGGATCATTATCAGAAGATAAACAATCTTTTTCACCTAAAAATAAATTTGATAATGTTTTTGATCATGATATGCATTATAGTTGGCTTCAAGAATATAAAATATTATTAAATAAAAATATTCAAAAAAAAATTCTACAAGATAAAAATAAAAAAAAATTTATACTAACGAATTGGACTGGTAGTAATAATTATTGTGATGCTAAAAAAATATCTTATGATAGAGCAAAAGATAAATACTACAAATAAATCATTACAATATTTATCTTATAAGATTTATCTATCAGAAATTATTGCAAATATTTGTTATACATACTTTGAAATTGTCATACATACTTTGAAATATATTTATTATAATATATTAAAAGATTTAAACCATAATTTTTTATCACACTATCTTGTGTTGTATTTATTATACATGATATGTTACCAATAATTTCTATATCCCAATATTCAAAATTTAAATTATTTATATAATAATTTAATAAATTTACACAATATTCATCATCTTTTGACGAATCTCGACAAATTAAAGAACTTTTTAAAATACGTTCTTTTAATGGTAATGTTATAAATAAATTTTTTGCTATCAATGATATTTTTCGATTACTAACTTTTTTCTGTAATTTTAAAAAAAATACTATTATTCCAATTGAAATGGAAAAAAATAATAAAAATATACAATAATTTAACATCTTTATATATAGATTATTTTTTATATCCTAACTATCTTTTACTTTATTAGTTTAATAAAGATATAGTTTAATTAAGATATAAGTTAAATTATAGGTTTTTTTTTCATATTATTAAATAAAATGAAAAATATTTTATTTAATAATATTATAAAATTACATACTTGCTCTTTAGAATCACAATCACATATAGGTATTGATATTAATACATATGAATTATATTTTTTTGGTGAAGCATGTAAAATAAATAAAAAAAAAATTCAATGGATAAAAATTTATTTCAGAAATAATGATATTCAAATTCATACTATTTTAAATGATGATTTCGATTCTTATTGTTTATCTGAATATATAGATCTTCTTCTTAGAATTTATAAAAAAAAACATATTAAATAAAAAAAATATTAAATAAAAAAAACATATTAAATAAAAAAAATAT
>Ga0066376_10001660_pt1 | contig 21453 bp, 21 predicted proteins | sample Knorr_S15_td_Bot_FD_77009 | JGI IMG/M metagenome (GOLD analysis project Ga0066376, IMG submission 77009) | Marine microbial communities from Southern Atlantic Ocean transect - Knorr_S15_td_Bottom_ad_5009_LV_A | ecosystem: Environmental > Aquatic > Marine > Oceanic | place: Southern Atlantic...
AGAAAAATAAAATCATCTTCATCTAATCCTAGATTGGACAGTATGTGTGCGGCACAAACGATAATTTCGGCGTCAGCACTGGGAGAAGATGATCCGAAGATGTCAACATTTGTTTGATAAAATTCCCGAAAACGGCCTTGTTGAACCTGTTCGTATCGCCAGAAAGGCCTTGTTGAAAACCATTTTATCGGTTTTGGGAGAGATTTTCCGCGTAAAGCCACCATCCTAGCGACTGTAGGCGTAAGTTCTGGCGTCAATGCGATATCTCGCCCCCCTTGGTCCTGGAAAGAGTACAAATGGTCTACAATTTCACTTCCACTCTTATCAACGTACAATTGAGTTCTCTCAAGAGAAGGCGTCCCTATCTCTCGAAAACCATAGCTAGATATTGTATTTTCAATTGAATTGAATACGGCTTTTCGGTTAACCATATCCTCAGGATAAAATTCTCGAAAGCCTTTGAGACGGTCGTGCATATACGTAGGTATTTCCTGGATGCGCTTGAATTCTTCCGTTTAAAACATACAGTAATATATAGTATTAACGCCGTTTTATGTCGAAGCTTTTTCTAGAAGAAGGAGAAAGTTTTTTAAGTAGATCCTTCATCTGTGATTCACTTATTTTATCACCGAGTTTCCCACTTTGGGCCAAAGCAATTATTTGTTGTTCGACTTGAGAAGCGAATTCTGGTTTACTCATCCTAACTGAATTTAATCGTGTTCGAGCCCCATCGGTTAAGAATTGTCGTAAGATGGCCTGTTTTTGCATTTCTGCTTGTTGTAATGCCTGATCTTGGGCCATGTCCTGTGCTGCTGTTTGTTGCTGGCGCGCTTGGAGTTCAGCCATTCGCTGTTGACGAATAGCATCGAGGTCGCCGTCGTTGCCGCTCATATAGGGGAAACTTCAGCGCCATGTGGCAAAACGATTGCGGAGGGGAATTTGAAAAAGAGAATATGACGCAAGAAAAGACTTCAGATATACCGGTTTAAATCGTCTCGATTGAGTTTTTTAAGTACTTCTCCAGCAGTTTTATCTAGAAGACTTTGGCCTTTCGGGCTTACAATTCTACCGATAGAATTGGGAGGCTTTTCGAGTAGATCCGCAGTTTCGAGTTGTTGTAATATTGTCCGAATAATCTTTCCGCTCCCGCTGACATGGTGGACGGGTGCTACTCGGTATCGATTTGATCCTGCTTTTCCGCCTCCATAAATGGTTGATAGTCTTTCGACACCAATAGGACCTTCAGTAGCTACAGTTCGAAGGATGCTAGCGGCCCTGACAGACCAAAAATTATCTTGCTCAGGGGGAAGTTCCCTATCAGGACCAGATTTGACAAACTCAGACCACCCGGGGGGTTCTATTTGGCTTGAGAGTGTTTCTGCAAGCGTGCTTAAGAATGCATCTACAGGGACATCATATAGAGTTACCATTGGTGTAGAAGTTTTCTTCCTCGGTTTTTAAGTCCGTCGAAGTACTGCTCACATACTGATGGAATGTCAAGGGGTAAAATTTGATGGATGAACAAGACGCTCTTAGATTTATACAAGAAGAGGTTCCAAGGAGTGGTGATGACGCCGCGTTTATAGAAAATCTATTGATTAGTACAGATATGCTGCACCAAAAATCGGATTTTCCACAGGGGACAACATATTATACTGCAGGGTGGCGGTCGGCGGGAGCATCTCTTTCAGATATAGCTGCCATGGGAGGAGATCCAATAGCCGTAGTTGCGGCATATTCCTCTCCTAATTTCAGAAAGGAAGAGATAGGTGAATTTATTCGGGGGGCAAAAGAAGTTTGTGAGATAAGCGGTGCAGAGTATGTGGGGGGAGATTTGGATACTTCAGATGAATTCAATGTGGTAACTACAGCAGTGGGGAGATCTATTAAGCCGGTGTTTAGGAAGGGTGCTAAAAGCGGAGATTTGGTTTGTGTCACAGGGGATTTGGGTAGAAGTGCTGCGGCAAAAAAATTGTTCGAAAGAAATGAAAATGAAAAGGCAAATAAAATGTTTAGATTTAAGCCTAGGGTTAAAGAAGGTCTATTAATATCCCAATACTCAACGTCGATGATAGATTCGAGTGATGGCCTTATTCGGTCGTTGTATGAAGTGGCCAAATCAAGTATATGCGGATTTGAGATAGAAGCCAAGAAAATTCCGATAAACAAAGTCCTTAGAGAAGTAGTAGATAGTACAGAATTAGCACTCAAAATTGCGATGGCTTATGGAGAAGATTTTGAACTTGTATTTACTGCACCACGTGAGAAGATTAAGGAAATTAAAGAAGATATAGAAATTGATGTAACAATCATTGGAAAGGTGGCGGAGAAGGACATAAAAGTGGATGGGAAATTAATTGAAAATGAAGGGTACACTCATGGGTAGGGGACAATAGAAGGGTTTACCCTAAAATTTGTAAAGGGATTGGGGTGAAACAGAGGAATCCAATTAAGAATATTGAGAGCCCCAAAATCTTTCTTTTCAGGTCGAGGGGCTCGTCCTTGATTGGGCGGGCATATCCGGATTGGGCTAAAAAGAGGGTTAAGATTCCCCAAAACAGCCACATAGAAACTGCGCTGCCTACATTGGCTGTGAAAAATTTTTCTCCAAAATAGTAAAGAAATGCAGCTAGTCCAAATAGAAATCCAGGAACGAGAGCAGAAACTGTAGCTGCCCGTTTACCCATTAATCCACGAAGTATATGCCCACCATCGAGTTGGCCTACTGGAAGTAAATTAAGGAAAGTGATAAACATGCCGACCCAACCACCAAAAACGACCGGATTAAAAGCGAGATTTTGATCAGAATAACCGATTTTAGTTACCCCCATAAGAACTTCAAATGCATTTTCAGTTCCAGGAGAACCAACCAGTATGGCAATTAATTTAAACAGGATAGGATATCCAAATTCGACGGCGAATACACCAGGAGTGGAAGAATCCACCCAAGTGGGTACAGAGATTGGATCGAGGGATAGTCCAATCGTTGTTATGACAATGGCTGCCAAAAGGCCGGCTATAGGTCCAGCAATCCCTATATCGAAAAGAGCAGTTCGGGTGGGAATGTGGCCTTTTATTCGAATGACTGCACCTAGCGTCCCGATGAAAGAGGGCATAGGTATAAAATATGGTAAAGATGCATCTACATTATAATATTTACTCACGGCATAATGCCCTAATTCGTGAACCGCGAGGACTCCGATTACGGCAGCTGCAAATGGCCACGCTTGAAGAAGTGATAGTGGGTTGGACAGAGGATCGGGAATATAGTACCACATAGATCCTGCATAGAGGGTGGAAAGAATCGTTGCAATGAATAGTAATAATTGGAGCCAGGGGAATTCAGGAGGAGCGTTATTGATCGGTTGGGCGAGGAGAACAGATTCTCCGAGTTGTTGAGTTAACTGTATTTCATATCCATACTCTTTGAAAAGTGGCCAGACAAATTCAATAATAGAATGGTGTGTTGCCAGGGGCTCTCCATAGTAAACTATAGACTCTCCTTCAAATTTTACTTCATAGACACGGAAAACGGAAGAAAATGAATCGGATGAGGGCCCAGGTGAAGGAGGATTAGGCATCAACTGTGAAATTAGGCACAGAGGGAGATAAAAGTTTTAATTAACAAAAAGAAGAGGTAGAAAAAGAATTACGCTTGAGCGGGTGTCACGCGCCAAGTTGTAGCACTAGTATAGGCCCACTTTTCAAGTTGGAAACCAGTAGTGGAATCTATCCGAATTTTCGCCAATAATGCTCCGATTTGTTTGGGCGAAAGTCCCACATCAGCCGCGATGAACTTACTCTTGAAATAGAGGTTCCCACTCTCGGCACGATCGCGGAGGTAATCCGTGAGTAGCTCGGTTTTTTCTTCGGTTGATAAGGAGGAATCTTGTTCCATTAGATAAGGAAAGGAGAGCAATTAATATATATACTAATGATCTCCCATTCTTTTTTCAGTGTTTTTCGAAAAACACCCATTTTTTTGTTGTTTTCATAAAGGCATTAAAATGCATTAGATCTTTCATAGAACCGTCAAATAGATTATTTCAGGTAATTGTATACCGTTTTAAATGTCTGACAAAGCAAGACATTGGGCGTATAAAAAACGTTATTTTGGGTTAAAATGGGGTATTATGGGCGGTCATGGACCCAAAATGAACCGTCAATTTTTATTTCTTTTTTGAATATGGGAACTTCATTTTTTAGGCGATCGATGCCATCCTGAACTGTTTTGAAAGCTTCACTCCTATGTGCGCCTAAGACAACGACGAAAACTACATTTTGTCCTGATTCGATGTGTCCAACTCGATGATGCATGAGGACTTCAAAAATTCCATCACGTTGGCAGAGATCCGAACATATTTGGTTTAGTCTAGCTTCAGCAATTCCAGCATATTTCTCGAATTCTAGTCTAGTTGTGGGAGAATCGGAAGGGTGATCCAATTCGCGAACACGTCCAGTGAATGTGGCTATTGCCCCAGCTTGGTTTGCGTTTGGGGATTTGACTGCCCTATCAATGAGGGAATCTAAAGTTTCAAATGGTTCTGTTGTGTTTAATTCAAGAAGAAGTTGAGTGGTGTCGAGATTTTCGGCTGAATCTATTTCCATTAGAGTTGTACCATTGTGAGAATGTTCAGCTAAAACTAGATAAGGAATATTGGCATTTTCGAAGCCGCTAACAAGAACATAATCATGTTTTGTTGCTAGAGTATCAAAAAGTGTCATGAGGGTCAGATTAGATCCGGACGCAGCCCAATTTCCTTCTCCATCTATTTGATAAACAGAGAAATTAGATTTTGTAAAAGTGTCAGTAGACAGGGGGGAGATTACTGCCAATGATCCTTTAGAGTATAAAAAAGTGGACAATTTGTCTATCAAAGTGCTTAAATCAGAGGAGGGGGCAGCAACTCCAAGAGGTCTCATGTAGGGGTAAAGGAAAAGAAAATACTTGTATTCATCGACTATGATACGAATGTGATCGGTACTTAGAGAAGGGAAAGGATATATCTCTTAAAGGCTTTCAAATTTGATAATGAGGATAGTGATTTCGATTGGTGGAAGTGTTCTTGTCCCGGGATTATCCAAAGATAGGATTGAAGAATATGCAGAAGTAGTGGGCCAAATTATAGCAGAAAATAATTCAGTGGGAATAGTTGTAGGAGGTGGAAAGATTGCAAGAGATTATATTGAAATTGCAAGAGAATTTGGTTCTAATGAGAGTGAATTGGACCAGATGGGGATAGCGATTACAAGAGTTAATGCCCAATTACTAATGTTGGGGATGGATCACAAATTTGGACAACTTCCCCCTAAAGATTATGAATCTGCCAAACAGATACTTCATCAAGAAGGGATAGTAGTAATGGGAGGAGTGGCCCCTGGACAAACCACAGACGCAGTTGGGGCGGTGCTAGCAGAATATACTGATGCAGATTTACTAATATATGCGACTAGTGTAGATGGGGTGTACGATTTAGATCCAAAATTAAATCCAAAAGCAACTAGATTCAATGAATTATCTCCAGGAGAATTAGTAGAGATAATTTCTAGTATGGAAATGGTAGCAGGGAATCCAGCCCCAGTTGATTTATTGGCTTCAAAATTGATTGAGCGGTCGGGTATCAAAACTATTGTAATTGATGGGTCAGATCCCAAGAATGTAGTAAACGCTGTGCTTCATGGTGAATATGATGGTACTGTCATTAATTCGGATGCGAAATAATGTTGATATTCGATGATGAGTAAAGAAGCTGATCGAAGATTCTGGGCAGAAAAAATTGCAGATGAGATAGAATCTAGAGAACCGACAGAACCCATAGTAATAAAAGGAGCAGTGTCGCCATCTGGTTCTCCTCACTTGGGACATTTAAACGAGATAATGAGAGGATATTATGTGGCAGAAATGTTAAGGAATCGGGGATATAAAGTACGGCAAATATTTACATCGGATGACAAAGATGCTCTGAGGAAACTTCCGAATGTCTTAACTGATGAAAACTGGAATCTAGTTAGTTTGAAAGATATAGATGCAAAAGCACTAGGAGAAAATTTGGGCGTTCCATATTCAGAAATTCCAAATCCATTTAATAATGAGTATAAATCATATGGAGACCATTTCACAGCGTTACTGCGGGAAAGTACGGAGATGATAGGGGCCCCAGTAGAATTCATTTCGACAACAGACATGTACAACGAAGGTATGTTTGAGGGAGTGGTTCGAGAGGCTCTACAGAATTTACCACTTACTCGTGAAATTCTCAATAAATATCAAAAAAATGTATCAAAAGACTACGTTCCGTTCATACCCCAATGTGAGAAGTGCCGTAAGTTAACAACCGGTGTGAAAAAAGTAGATATGAATTTAGAGTTGGTAGAGTACGAATGCGAAGGTTTTGCAGATGCAGAAGGGGTCCGAGTAAGTGGTTGTGGGCACGAGGGAGTTGCGACATTCAGAGAAGGGAAACTCTCTTGGAGATTTGAATGGCCTGCTGACTGGAAAATATTAAAAATTGATTTTGAACCATTTGGGAAGGATCATGCAGAGGGTTCATGGCCTAGTGGTCAGGAAATTGCTAGGAAAATATTTGAGATAGAACCTCCAGTTCCAATGGTATATGAATGGTTTACGTTAGGTGGAAAGGCCCTTTCTTCTTCCAAAGGAAACATCGTTACGGTGGGAGATATGTTTGAATTGGTTGAACCGGAAATAGTACGTTATTTTTTTGCGAAGAATCCAAATAAACAAAGAGATCTTGATCTTGAAAAGATAGATACACTAGTTGATGAATTCGATGAATTTGAACGGGCATATTACAAAGAAAATGTTCAGAAAACGGCTCAAGTTGTTCCTACAGAAATATATCCCATAATAATACGGGAAACAGTGAAGAAATGGATAGGGAAAGAAGATCTTGAAGAATTTAAACTGCGGCGGAGAATACCGTATAGACTTGCTGCAGTTTTAGGAATGACCAACGATAGTGATTTGCAAATTGACATGGCAACACGACAAAAGTTGATTGACTTGGAAATGCCAGAATGGGTCACTTTTTTGGCAATTGAACGTGTGCAAAAGGGGAGAAAATGGGCTGAAGTTCATCAAAATGAGTATAACTACCATATTTTTGGAGAGATTCCAGACATAGAAATAAATGAAAAGGTAGAACGGGCTTTGGAAGAATTGGCTTGTTTTGTAGAGGAGGGACATGATGGGGCAGAAATTCAGGAAAAAATTTATGAAATTGCGAAAAGTAATGGGATCGAGTTGGGTCAATTTTTCAAAGTTAATTATAAACTGCTATTTTCCCAGGATCGGGGGCCAAGATTGGGACCGCTACTAGCATCTCTTGATCAAGAATTTATAGCGAAACGTTTGCGGAGAGAGGAGTAAACGATTTATGGAATATTCTATTTGGACTATTATATGGGGGATTCTGGTTTATTCAATTGGGATAAAATGGCTGGAACGTAGAGGAATTGTTCCAAAGTACATTAGATCTCAAGGGCCAATACATACTATTCATACGGAAAGGGGGAGGAGATTGTTGGAAAAACTAGCATCACCTAAACGTTTTTGGAAAGTATGGGGAAATGTAGGAGTATTTGTTGCGAGTTTGGTGATGATAGCTACGTTTTTACTGCTGATATCTTCTGCGTCAATGGTAATACAGAACCCAACGCCCACTGCATTTAGTCAGCCTAAGAATATGCTCATAATCCCAGGTATTAATGAATTCCTTCCATGGAAAGTTGCTGTATATATATTTTTTGGGCTAATAGTAGGATTGGTTGTTCATGAAGGTGGCCATGGGATAATGTGCAGAGTGGAAAATATAAAAGTTAAAACAATGGGACTTGCATTATTTACGGTCCTTCCAATAGGAGCATTTGTAGAGCCGGATGAAGATAGTATAAAAAAAGCAAAGAGGGTGGGCCAGATGAGAATGTTTTCAGGAGGAGTTGCAAATAATTTTTTCGTTGCGTTGATCTGTTTTTTGTTATTGTTTGGTCCAATTTCAGGAGGAATTGGGATAGAACAAGGAATAGCAGTTGGAGGAGTATTCCCAGGATCTCCAGCAGAACAAGCTGGTATTTTAGATGGTGATCGAATAGTAGGTACTGAAAAAGGGATACTATTCGAAAGCTGGGTAGTTGAAAGAAGGGGTTCGGATGAAATTCAGATGGTGACCGTGGATCGTAGAATTGGTATAGTTGGCATGAGCAGTAATGGACCATACAAACATAGAGAGGTGGTGATGGGATATGGGAATAATTTGGTGATTGAAGGAGTAGAAGTACAAACGATAGGTGGGTTGGAAGAATTAATTAGGGCTAAAGATGTCGTGCTAGTTCAAATAGGAAATGAAGAGGCACAGAGAATTCCCATGGGTGCTTTGGTAAATCTTGTAGAAGATGGACCTTGGATGGAAGAGGATAAAACTCAATGGCCACCACTCGGCCACATAGTGGTGACGAGTATCAACGGAGTTCGAGTGGTAGATAGCGATGGACTTACAGGTTTTTTGAAAAAAAGCACTCCGAAAACGGTTGTAGAGATAGAGTATTATGAGCGTCTAGAAATTGAGAACAGATGGGTAAAATCGAAACAAAAAGTTCAATTGGGGGAGCATCCGAATGCCCAAATAGAGTCTGGTTTTTTGGGCGTGATTTCTTCAGAAGGGTTCAGTGGGATTGAATTTGATGATGTGGGAATAGTAGAATATCCAGCAGAAGTTTACTTGCAGATGCTAGGAGGAGGGGATGTGGTGATGGCAAATGGTGAAAAGATTTCTTTTGGTTCAAGGGTGATGCTTGCCTTGCAATTGCCAGTAATAAGTGTCGTTAGTGCCAATTTGCCGTTTAATTTTGCAGGATTCACGGATGATAATACGAATTTTTATTCGGTGAAGAATTCATTAAAAGAGATAGATTGGGTTGTATTTAAATTGGCAAATATTCTTTTTTGGACGGGTTGGATAAATTTCAACTTGGGTCTATTTAATTGCATACCTACAGCCCCACTAGATGGCGGACATATTCTACGAAAATATATAGAGATAGTGGCCTCTAGATTATCAAAGAAAAAACAACTACAGGTGGTTAATTTTGTGTGTGGAGGAGTTAGTGTGATAATGGTTATGTGTCTTGTAGTTGTTATTTTTGGTCCATCTTTGCTTTCAGGGTGAAGATTAGAAGATTAATTCAAATAGAGGAATAGTTTTTGTCTGTTGCCGGGGGATAATTAAGTAGAGTAATGAGATTTAGTGTCGGGTTATTAAATGAGTATGATCCAAACGAATTGGTAGGGATAGCAAAAACAGTTGATAATGACAAAAACTACAAAAATCTCTTTATTGCGGATGAAAGGTTGTACAAAAATACATATGCCCAATTGGCGATTGTGGCTAATGTCACCAGTAGGATTGGCATTGGAACAGGAGTAACAAATCCATATACAAGACATCCAGCATTAACGGCTGCCGCTATTTCCACTATATCAGAAATATCAGATGGGAGAGCCATATTAGGGTTAGGTGCCGGATCACCCATGGTTCTCGACCAGCTTGGGATTTCACAAACCCATCCCATTGAAACGGTGAGTTCTGCGACGAGAGCCATTAGGGAATTAATGGAAGAAAAAAATGTTACAACGAGAGCTGGTGTTTTTTCTATGGAAAATGCCAGACTAAATTTTGTTTCGAAGAAAAAGATCCCAATTTATATTGCAGGAAGGGGTCCAAAAATTTTATCTTTAGCAGGAAAAATGGGAGACGGAGTGATTGCTGGTGCGGGATTGGCTTCTGTTTCTGGAATGGAATATGCGAAGAAACATATTCAAAGAGGGATGGAATATTCAGAGATAAATTCGGAGAATTTAGACATTATATGTTGGGCATTTCTATCAATTGCAGATGATAGAGATACAGCGTTAGATTCTGTTGTAGATATAATAGCTCGGATAGTGAAAGCAGTTCCATTGAAAACTTTGGAAGCCATTGGGATTCCAAAAAAAGATGCCGAGGTTGTAAAGCGGATAGAGGATATTAATATGTTAGAATTAAAGGAAATCAGAAAAACATTAACAGAGGAGATAGTGGAACAATTTGCTATTGTGGGGACTGCTGAGGAATGTCTTTCGCATGTGGAAAAATTAATTGAATCGGGAGTGAAACATATAGCTGGTCTTCCTTTTGAAAATGGGTCATACGATACCCAAGAAATAATAGAAAAATTTTCTGAAGAAGTGATAGGCGAGATCAAATAAAATGTCAGCTATTAAATTTGGAGTAGGATTTCCAACTGGCATGGAAGGAATGATGTATCCAGTTCCATTTTGCGATCCAGAAAATCTATATCAGATTGCACGAGAAGCAGAAGATGGTGGATTTGATTCTATTGGGGGAAATGATCACATAGTAACTCAAGAGTATGTGAAAAAATCCTGGAAAAGTCCCCCAAGATATTACGAAAATTTTGAGACGTTTTCATATTTGGCCGCAAAAACAGAAACATTGAGATTTAACACAGCAGTAACTGTGTTGCCCTTTCGGGATCCAATATGGGTTGCTAAACAAGCGGCTACGCTAGATCAACTATCTGACGGGCGCTTAATACATGGAGTAGGGGTTGGTGCTTACCGGGAGGAATTTGAAGCTGTATTCCCACAAAAAAATGCTAGAAGAGGAGATATCATGGATGAATATACAGAGATACTTTCAATGCTATTAAAAGGAGAAACTAGCTATAGAGGAAAATACATAAATATCAAAAGGTGGACGTGGCGCACTTTCCCGCAATTATTTTTGCTGCAAACAGTGTAGAGAAACTAATTGATCAAATGAAAATATTTTCAAAAGAGGTCATACAAAGTTTCTAATGACAACATATGTAACTGGATTAAAATGTGTATTCTGTGGAGAAGAATATACGGATCGTCCTATGTTTGAGGGGTGTCCTAGTTGTAAAACTAAAAAATTTGTGTCAAATGTGGCGCCGATGTATGATTATGATGCACTTTCAAAAATAATTTCTCGGAAAACGTTTGAAAATTTCAGCGGTGTATGGTCATTTTCAGATCTCCTTCCTGTTCATATTAAGTATGCAGTGACGTTGGGAGAAGGAGGAACTCCCTTGATAGAGTGTCCAGCTTTGGTAGAAAAAGAAGGTATAAAATTATACATTAAAGATGAAAGTCAAAATCCAACATGGTCATTTAAAGACCGTCTTTGTTCTGTAGCGGTGTCCAAAGCTGTTGAGGTTGGTGCAACGAAGATAACAATTGCATCTACAGGTAATCATGGTGCATCTACTGCGGCATATGCAAGTAGAGCGGGCCTGGGGAGTGTAGTTTTTACATTGGAGTCGGTTCCGGAAACGATGAAAATTCAGATAGGGGCATATGGGGCAAAAATTTTGGCCACGAGAGAGCCAAAAGATCGTTGGATATTAATGAAAGAATGTATTGAGAAATTTCAGTGGTATCCAACTGGAAATTATATGGACCCTCCGGTTGGGAGCAATTTTTATGGAATAGAGGGATACAAAACAATCGCATATGAAATTTGTGCTCAATTGGAATGGGACGTTCCAGATTGGGTTGTTCAGCCTACAGCCTATGGAGACGGGTTGAGTGGGATTTGGCGAGGATTCAAAGATTTGTATGAATTAGAATTGATAGACAAATTGCCGAGAATGGTTGCTGTAGAGCCATTTGGTCCTCTGAAGAAAACGCTAGAAACAGAGGGACATGTGATGGAATCTGTAGAGATGGAACCGACGATAGCATTTTCTATTGGAGCTAGTATTAGTACGTACCAAGGTTTGGCTGCATTACGAGAATCGAATGGATTGGCCGTTGTGTCAGATGATGAAGAAATTCGGGGACTACAGCAAATAGTGGGAAGGAAAGTAGGAATTTATTCAGAAGCTGCCGCGGTTGCTTCTGTCCTAGGAATTGAACGTCTTAAAGAAGAAGGAGAACTCAAAGAGGGGGAAACTGTTGTATCTATATCGACTTCGAGTGGGTTGAAAGATACCAAGATGACAGGAGAGGGGATAGAAGATGTTCCTGTAGTAGATTCAAAAATAGAATCGATTTTGAAATATATATAAAAGAAATAACAATATAAAATTATAGAACTAAAAGAGTGGGGTCACAGTGAGAAAAGCGTTTGACTCCCTTAGGGGTTATGTGAACTTCGTCTTCTACTTGAATTCCAGCAGTGCCTAGCTCATAATAAGGTGGCTCTATGCACAAAACCATTCCAGATTTCAAAATGCCCATTCCAGGGGAAATTGTTGGGCGGTCATATACATCAATTCCAATTCCATGACCCACGTGATTGCGGTTGAATTTTGGAAATAATTTGGATCCGTGTTCATTTACATAATCAACCACGCTGTTGAAGATTACATCAGTAGATACCCCATCGCAGAGTAGGTCTATACCACGGTCCATTGAACCGTTAAGAACTTCGTATTTTTTTTGAAGAGCGGGTTCGGGTTCTCCAAAAGAAAAGGTTCTGGCTATATCAGAAGAGTAGTTGGCATAGGTGCACCCAACATCGAATCGGATGAGGTCCCCTCGTTCGAGGGCGCGAGCCCCAGGAACTGCATGAGGATATGCCCCATGGGAACCAAACCCGATTGCGGTGAAAAGTGGGTATGCACCCTGAAAAATGAGTTCAGATTCATAGCATTTCGCTAGGGCTTGTTCTGTCATTCCAAGCTCAACTGTTGTTATTGCTTTTTCAATGGCATTTTGGTTGATTTCTACTGCTTTTTTTAGACGTTTGACTTCGTTTTTATTTTTAATTTGTCGTAGTTCAGAAAGTAGATTTTCTGCATCTACAGTGTTGAAAGTTAGTCCGCGAGTAAGCTCGTCGATCTCAGAAAAAGAGAATCCTGATTTTTCGATGGCAATTGTACCAGAAGTGAGGGGGATTGAATTAATTGCAGATAGAAGAGCAAGGGTTGGATTTTCAAAATTATTTTCGTTTTTAATTTTTTGTACGGCGCGGTCGGATGGGGAAAGTTCAGTTCCTTCATAGAGGAAGAAATCACCATAAGTATAGACTGAATTATAGGGTACATTAGTATCTACTATTATACTAGCATCAACAGCGGGTAGAACGAGGATGGGGTTGAGTAGATCGTTTTGCCAAATTGCAAATGCTTTCTGGCCAAGTAAACGTTGAGTAAGACTTTCTAGGCCCGAAAGGTAGAAAACATTTTGAGGAGAAGAAGCAACGATTATATCTAGATCGTTTTCTATTAGAACTTCGGATATTTTTTTTCGGTGTATCATACCGTGGTTTGGTCGTTGAAGAACATGAAATGTGTAGTTAGAAAAGATTGGGTCGGAGAAATATCTAGTAATAAAGAGAGAAAAATAAGAAAATGGAAAGATATACTTCCTGAAATCTATGCGGTCACTCGGCTTAGAACTGCATATAAGTCGAAAGGCCAGTTTTCATGCCGATATAACCGTTTAGAGATCCTACAACCGGCGAGGATCAAATTTCCGAATAAAATGCAGGTATAGCAGCACGAAGCGGCAAACCTGCCCCAATTGTTCCGCCTACGATAAGGCCAGTTACACTGATAGTCCAGCCAGCCCAAACCGTGAGGGTACCAAACGCACTACGCCGTTTATTTTTAGGAACGGGTTTAGTTGCGTAATCTTCCTGTATATTTGTAAGTTTATTACTCATGTCAGACAATGACATGGAACGAATTTAGGATATACATATATATAATGTTCGATTATTAACATATTAAATCATGGTGAATACAAATCAAAAGGTATTTTAGTAGTTGCAGTGCCCCGTATGATGATGGACTTGAAGGACAAAGGGGGGCCGGTCATAATAGCGGGTATTGTTTTATTTGTCTTGATGATAGTGGGAAGTTTGTTGTTTGCGCCAGTAATGGGAGTAGACTCGGGTCAAGAGAAGATGACGCTAGTAGGATCTCAAGGGGGAGGCCCAGGGTGGCATGAATTCGGTAGTGTGTACCTACTTGAGGGGGTGGAACAGAAGTGGAAAGAAGCTAGTGCTGATAGCTATTTTGATGCCACGGTACTAGAAGATGGAAAGATACTAGTGGGGTTTATGCATAGTGGTTATTCAAATTGTGAATTGGGCCCGGGGGAATGTGTGCGAACGGGGTTTAGGATTATAGAAGTGGGGAAAGAGCCAAAAGTAGTTGAAGAGTACAGCTACGAAGTCAGGACTAGAAAAGATAGCGAAGTTCATGCGGTCAGTCTTCTTCCTTCGGGGGAATTCTTGATATCAGATATGGATATGGAACGGATATTTACGGTGAGGGGAGGGGAGATTACGTGGAGTTGGGAAGCTAAAACTATTTATGAGGAACCAAAAGACCCTACAAAACGGGATTGGCTCCACATAAATGATGTGGATGTGATTGGGGAAAATAGATATCTAGTTTCAGTGAGAAATGCTAATCAAATTTTGATAGTCGATAGAAATGAAGGGGTAGTTGAGATTATAAATAAAGATTATGAGAATGATGACGACGCTAGTTGCAAAGGGAGAGGGGAACTAGAAGACACAGACGGGGATGGTGATATCCGGTGTGGAGATCCAAGTATACTTAATCACCAGCATAACCCTCAATGGTTAAGTGAAGGAAAGATATTGGTGGCAGACAGTGGCAATAATAGGATTGTAGAGTTACATAGGGATGGACTGGGGAATTGGAAGCCAGTTTGGGCACTTTATGAAGCAGGAGGAATTGAACTAAATTGGCCTAGGGATGCAGATAAATTACCAAATGGGAACATATTGATCACAGATACGCTGAACAAACGAATTATAGAAGTAAACCCCCAAGGGGAAATTGTCTGGGGGGTTTGGACACAATATATACCATATGAAGCTGATCGTTTGCCTTATGGAGAAATAAGTGGGATAGAGGAGATATGCAGAGATGAAAAATGCGAGGGGTTTGAGTGGGAGACTGCTACAAAAAATCCAGGAGAATTCGTAGAGATAGATTCTGGGAATTCAGAGATCCCAATAATTTCAGATTTGTTGGTTATAATGAGGATTTTACTTCCTGAAATTCCTTATTGGTTTAGAGAATTACAATTAATTACTACGATTATATCGATAACAATGGGAATTATTGGATGGAAAACTCAAAAGAGATCGTGACAACAAATATTTTTATTTTTGGGTACGTGCTTGAGAGATTGATTTTGCGATCATTCCCGCTTGTGCACCTGCAACAAAGCCAGCGTCAATATTAACAGTAGTAAGGACTGCACAAGATTGAAGCATACTAGTTAAAGCTGCCTCTCCAGAACCTCCAAGGCCATAACCTGTTGAGACAGGTAATCCGATGACAGGAGTAGCAACAAGTCCAGCAACTATAGATGGAAGTGTACCTTCTCGCCCTGCTGCGACGATGACTACGTCTGCTGACCTAATGACTTCTATTTGATCGAGTAATCTATGGAGACCTGCAACGCCAACGTCTCTTATTTGAATTATACTTGCACCCATTTCAGAAGCAATAATAGCAGCCTCTTCGGCGATGGGACGGTCGCTAGTGCCTGCAGTTACTATTGCAATGGTTGCATCGAGAACAGGAGGTTCAAACTCAAGGGTTTTTGCTACGATTATTCGGGGCGTGGAATAGGATTGTATTTCCACAGGTTTTGGGATATTTTTTTTGACTGCTTCTTGAATTTTAGGAGTAGTTCTGGTGATAATAGCTCGTCCTGTAGTTTCTAGTGCAATAGACGCCAAAGTGACTATTTCTTCTGTAGTTTTTCCGTCGCAAAGGATGCCTTCAGGTGCACCGTGTCTGTGTTCTCTAGCGACATCAAACCTGCCAGCTTCACTTGTAGCATATCCCAATAATTTTGCTTCCGCTTCCGCGATGGTTATTTTTCCATCTGAAAGATCTTGAAGCACGTCGCGCATGGGTGGACAAAAGAGAGCTTAATATTCGTAACTATCGTTTTGTATTTTGTGTTGGAAATATTCAGTTTTCTGCCCTCAGCAATTCTATCATGGTGATTATTTCAGAGGGGGATTTATCATTGTTAAGTGCGTCCATAATTGAAATTGCTTCTTTTGCTGTGAAGAAATTTTGACATATTATATTACCTAAAGAAGTAGCATGGTTTTCGGATACTAGACCAAATTTAGTTAAATTTTGTATAGCCATTTTTGTTTGAATTTCCCCAACCATAGAAGAATTGAGGCGGGATGTATGTTGAGGTGCTACGACCATGTTTGCGAGAGTTTCACTCATAGCAGCTTGTTCGTCGTATAAAGGATGTACGTTTTCTGCATTACTTGTAAGTAGGTCAAATGCAACTTGATCTTCGGTGCGGCGCATGGTTCTTGAATATATTTTTCCAGGTTCGACTAATAAATAGATCAAACCTCTATCGTGGTAGGTTGGTCTGCCGGCCCTCCCCTGCATTTGTTGAAATTCTTGAGCAGTGAGCCAATTGGTTCCCATTGCTAGTGAATCGAAAATGACCTGAGATGCAGGGAAATCTACACCTGCAGATAGGGCAGCAGTAGTTACTACAGATGCTACTTTTCCTTCGGAGAATCTCTGTTCTATTTTTTTTCTTTTAGGAGAATCCAATCCTGCGTGATAGGGTGCAGAAGAAGAAGTTAGTTTATTGGAGATGTCATGGCACCTTTGTCGAGAATTGGTGAATATTATTGTTTGACCTTTGTAACCTTTTGAAGATTTATTCATGAATTCTCGGCGGACAAGTTCATTAATCATTTGATATTTTTGGCCAGGAAGAGAAAATGCTATGTGACGATCGAGAGGTATAGTCCGGGTGTTAAATTCAAGGGTAGTTGCATGTAGGGCAGATCCAAGATGATTTGGATTCCCAACAGTGGCAGATAGATATATCCATTGTGTATCAGAAGAGGAGATTTTGGTAGATGAATGCTTGCAGTGATGCTTCAAGCGTGCTATAAGACCATCTAGACCATGCCCTCTAGATTGATCTGCTAGCATATGGATTTCATCGATTACGACTGTTCCTATATGAGAGAGATCTTTGTGGGTTCTCAATGCATGATCTATTCCTTCATAAGTTCCCACGATAACATCTGCACGGGGGTCAAAGGGGTAGGAATCTCCCCGCACCCTACTAGACCCTACTCGAAGAGTGATGTCAAGAGAATCCCCATAATACTTCTTGAAATCATTATATTTTTGGTTTGCTAGGGCAACTAAAGGGACTAAAAATAGGAATTTCCCATTTCCACTAAGAGCTCGGTTTATACCTGCGACCTCCCCAATTAAAGTTTTTCCAGTCCCGGTAGAACTGACTATTAGTTGGTCGACTCCCTCCAATAACCCATTTTGGAGTGAAAGACTTTGAATAGGTTGTAATGTGTCAAATCGTGTGAGTAATGATTTTCGAAGGTCTTCATGAATGTCTAATTTTTTAATGTCAATGGGGGTGATTAGTGATTGTTCAGAGGCTATTTGATCAAAAGCGGTTAAATGAGGATCTAGTTCGCCTGAAAATGCTTTTTTGACATGTGTTAAGTCTTGTAAATCCAAAAGTAGTTTCCGAATATGATTCCTCGTCGTTTTTGTCCAGATACCATTAGGAGAATATTCTGTTTCGATCTCAGAAAGTGCACACGATAGGCATATTTCATTCGGATGAGATACTATCACATTGGAATCAATAAGTGGTGAGAAATCCCCTATAGAAGAACAATAATGACAAGTTCTTACGACTTCCGCGTGGAGACCATAACTAGATAAAAGAGACTTGATTTGCTTGCGTTTTTCTTTTTTTGTCTGGCTAGATATTCTTATTTTTTTTGCATTTCTCGCAAGATCGATGAAATCTTCAGGACGGCGTAATTGCTCTTTGGTTCGCCCCTGTACCCTGAATCTCAAAGGTCTTGCTCCAGCTTTTGTTGATTTTATTTCAAGGATTGATTGGAATAATTTCTCATCGTTGTGAATTCCAGATACTAAATAATCAGAATTTTTGGAATGCAAAAACAACGTGAAATTTTGGCGGCTAGGGGCCACATAAGTGGATATGGTTTCAATTTATATGAGGGTTTTCTATTTTTCAGATCGAAACCCATTCAACGAATAGAGCAAATAAATAGAGTATGTCCAATGTTGCAATCATAGGAGGAGGAATCGCAGGGGCCAGTATTGCTTATCATTTGTCGGTATTGGGAAATCACTCAGTGAAAGTTTATGAGCGTGGGACTTTGGCTGGAGAAACCACTAAAAGGTCTGTTGCTATGTTTGGTCATTATGGGAATTCAACTGAATTAAAAATGAAAAAATACGGGGCGGAAATATATAATGATTTTTTCCAAAAATCGGACAAAGATCTGTCTTATAAATTAACGGGGAGATTGGTTGGATCGACGACAGAAGAGGGAGCTCAGAAACTATTCAAAGAAAGTAATCAGGGTTTTGAGGACCCAATTTGTCACATACGGAGGGAGGAACTGAAAGGAAAAATAATGTGCCCATATTTAAATGAAAGTGAGGTAGTGGGAGTAACTTATCAGGCGAATGTCGGGTATTTAAACCCAGTTGGACTGGCTCAAGAATTTATGGACCGGGCAGAAAAAAATGGTGTTGAATTTTATGAATCATCAGAGGTGAGTGAGATCGTAAAAAAAAGAAATGGGATAGAAGGATTAGTTGTAAATGGTAGATTTGAAGAAGTGGATGGTGTTGTATGTGCCGCAGGACCGTGGAATCTTTCAATGGCTAGACTAGTTGGAATTCAATTGCCAGTTACACATACATTGGCCCCCATATTGAGTTTGAAAATGCCCAATCCGATGAAAGTAACACTCCCATTTTTCCAGCATGTTGAGTCGGGGATGTATGTGATGGGGAGAGATAGACGGACAGTGTATATTGGCCAAGAACCAGATGGGGAAGGAGAATACGATCCAAGAGATATAAATGATGAAATACCAGCTGAAATGAGAGAGAAAATGCTTCGAATGGCAAAAAATTTCTTTCCTGTTTTGGGAAATGGAAAAGTGATGAAAGAATGGGTAGGTGTCCGGTCGAGGGTATCTGATGGCATCCCTATTGTTGGATGGACAGAAATCAGAGGCTTTTCGATTGCAGCTTTTGATTCATCGGGCATACAGCTTGCTCCGGCAGTAGGAGATATCATATCGAAACAACTTGTAAATGGAGATCAAACGGAATTTTATGAAAGGGTGTCAATTTCTAGATTCAAAGGGCATGAAGACACCAGATGGAAATTGGATAGCTAAATGAAAATAATAAGTTAGGTTTTCTAAAGGCCTGCATAGATTCGGTTGACTTTGGCAGCGAAAACAAAATCTGTTTTATGCAATCCATCAATTTTATGAGTCCAAACATCTACTTCCACTTTTCCCCACGAGAGGTGGATATCAGGATGGTGCCATTCTTCTTCAGCTAATAGCCCAATTGAATTGGAAAATGATAGAGCTGTTTTAAAATCAGGGAATGCGTACGTTCCGTGTAGGTGGTGGTAATCTATGACATTCCATTTGTCTGTGTCAATCTGTTCAAGGTAGCCCAAATATACCTCAGGTGGAAGTGGGTCGTCGTCGCTAGAACAGGCGAGACATGGTTGGTCGGCTAGGTCGGAGTCCATACTTAATCTTAATTTGAAAGGAAAAAGAGTTTACTAAAAATGGGAAAATGAACCGTTCGGTAAACATATACTATAATGTGGTTTATCTTGAGATAGATGTTTGCGTGGCCAACTGAGTTTTATATGTTGTTAATGGCATGTGCTATTTTCAGAGGGAGTGAGGTAATATTTTCGAAAAGGGGTTTAGAAAGTGGAGGAAATTGGCTACAGAATACATTTCAAACTCTTGTGGTTAGAACGATACTAGCATGGTCTTTGTTGTTTGTATTGTCAAAGGGTGAGATGATAATTCGTGAAATATCCATTATTGCAATTGGGGCTTTTGTGTTTTCGGGAATAGTTGCGGCAGGTATTGGTTCATTGTTTTTTTACAATGGAGTAGATAGAATGGGGGCTAGTGTTTGTACTGCGATAACGAATACTCGTCCCCTCTTTGTGGTCGTTCTTGCAGTCGTTTTTCTAGGCGAGAATATAACAGTTCCAGGAATGATAGGAGTAATATTGGTAGTAATAGGAGTCATACTTATAACTCGATCAAAGGGTGGGAATATATCAGGATGGAGAAAAAGTGATGTGATGTTTCCACTTATTGCAGCTTTGCTTTTTGCGGTAGGCAATGTGGTTAGAAAATTTGGGTTTGTAGTAGAGCCAATTAGTGCCATTCAAGCATTGGCGATAAATGAAATAGCTGCATTAGTCACAGTGGGTATTTATGGAATTTGGGTGGGGAGGGGGCATGAACTATACAAAGGTAATGTTAAAAGTTATCAGAATTTCCTATTAAGTGGAATATTTGTCTTTTTTGCTTTATTTTTACTATTTCAGGCGCTTATAATAGGGCCTGTTTCAATAGCAGATCCTCTTCTTGGAACTGCACCATTATTCACTGTATTAATAGCAGTTGTATTGTTGGGGAAAGTCGAGAGGGTAACAAAGACATTGATCATAGGGACTTTGTTGATTATTATAGGAATTGCCCTCCTAACTATCAGTTGGTAGATAGATTCGGTCTAGCTAACGAAAACGTAGATAATTTGAACTGTTCGTTTAACGGGCTGTAAGAGGCAATCGATGTCGTGGTGTTCGGTGCCAGGCAAAAAAGGGTTAAACCCCCTTAAATTCGTCGAGGTGCTTAAAACCCCTTTCTGGTCAAAGAATAGAATATGACTCGAAAGCATCCTTTCGCGGCAAGTCAAGGCAAGGCGTCTATGATTGAGAGCGAAAATAAATTGTTGAATAGTATAGAAAACAACGACACCTTTACCGATTCGTTTAAAGAATTGATTAAGGCATATAACAGCCATACCAAACGGCGGAATAATAGAGAGAGAACTCGACTTACCAAGTTGCAAGTTATTTATAGATTGCAGAAAAACCATCAGGTTAATTACGATGTCCTTCTTGAGGGAGATCCAAAAGGATCTACTAAGGAAGCTAGAGAAGAATCGACGACAGAACTTATAGAAAGGATCGCGACTGAAACTGCTATCGCTACTGCTGAAAGTCTGAGGACGGACACTCAATATCTTCGAGACCGGGCGGGGGTCACTGGAGACTATTACGAAGGTCACAGCGATTTCTCCTGAGCGGTAGTTACTGCCTGCCAGTATTGTTGATCTGAACCGTATCTTTTAAACATCATCAAAATGGAAACAATTTCCTTGGGTCAATCCTTGCAGTGTTCTATCTGTTTGAATAATCGACCTATATTTGCATTGAACCAGACTTGTGCTGAATTCTCATCAGAAATCTCTATTTTTAGAGCATCTGGAAAAGTTGCAGGATTGTAATTA
>Ga0066376_10001662_pt1 | contig 21452 bp, 12 predicted proteins | sample Knorr_S15_td_Bot_FD_77009 | JGI IMG/M metagenome (GOLD analysis project Ga0066376, IMG submission 77009) | Marine microbial communities from Southern Atlantic Ocean transect - Knorr_S15_td_Bottom_ad_5009_LV_A | ecosystem: Environmental > Aquatic > Marine > Oceanic | place: Southern Atlantic...
AAGAAGTCGGTGACGGCCGCTCCGATCACGATGCCCAGATCGTAAATCGGCAGTACACATTCTGAGGCGGGGACGAATTCGCCCTTGAGGTAGGCAATGGGTTCGGTCATGGAGCGGGACCTGTGGGGATGTTGAACGAGCTACCATCGTACGATCTGGCGAGGGGTTTTGTGTACCATGGGGAGCGTCGACGGTCCGCCTGCGGTGGAAGCCAGCCTCTGATATGCACCAGATCCCAACCAGCCTGCTGATTCTCCTGGTGTTGGCTTCGTCGACCATGGCGGAGTCGAAACCGGTTCCCGAGAGCTTTGTTTCGCTGGGCAAGTCGTACCAGGCCCGCGTGCGGCCGTTGCTGAAGCAGTTTTGCATCGGTTGTCATTCGACGAAGAAGAAGGTGGGCGAACTCGATCTCGAGCGGTTTGTGCAACTGGCCGATGTGCGTCTGGGCACCCGGGCCTGGCAGGGTGTCATCGAGATGCTCAGGAATGGGGAGATGCCTCCCAAGAAGGCCCTGCAGCCGAGCGCCGCCCAGCGGAAGGTGCTCATCGAGTGGGTCACCGGTTACTTGTATTCGGAGGCATTGGCGCGGTCGGGTGATCCGGGTCCGGTGGTGCTGCGGCGTCTGAGCAACGCCGAGTACACCTTCACGGTCCGCGATCTGACCGGCGTCGCCCTGGATCCGGCTCGAGAGTTCCCCGGCGACAACGCCGCGGGCGAGGGGTTCACCAACACCGGAGCCGGGCAGGCGATGTCGCCGGCCCTGCTGCGGAAGTACCTGGACGCCGGCAAACAGATTGCCAGCCACGCCACGTTGCTGCCTGACGGCATCCGGTTCTCGATCAAGAACACCCGTCGCGACTGGACCGACGAGAAGCTGGCCGAGATCCGGGCGTTCTACGGACGGTTCACCCGCTCCGATGACCTCGGTGTCGGCGACAAGGTGGGCAACGTCAACGTCCACGGCAACACGCGGCTGGGTATCGCCGGGCAGCTGCCGGTCGAGCGGTACATGCAGGCGACGCTCGAGGAGCGCAAGAGGCTGACGCAGGGCAAGACGACGATTGCCGAGGTGGCCCGCCAGAGAGGACTCAGTCCGCGGTATCTGCAGCGGCTGTGGGACGTTCTGCGGGACAAGCGGCCGTCGTTGGTGCTGGATCGAGTGCGAGCCAGGTGGCGAGCGGCGGGGCCCGGTGATCTGAAAGCGGTGGTGGCCGAGGTGACTGGGTGGCAGCAGGCGCTTTGGCTCTTTGGTCCGGTTGGCCTGGTCGGTCGCACGGGTGGCCCGCGGCTGTGGATGTCGGGCCTCGATCCGCTGCTGACTTCCCAGGAACTGCGTCACGTGTTTCCGGTTCCCAAGCCCGATAAGAAGCAGGCCGACACGGCCAAGGACGGCGTGATGCTGTCACTGGTCCTCGGCGATGCCGGTGACGGCCGCGACGGTGACTTTGTCGTGTTCCAGAAGCCCCGACTGATCAAGAAAGGGCAGCCGGATGTGCTGCTGCGAGACGTGCGAAAGCTGGCCGGAGATGCCGACGGCGGGCCGTTTGGCATCGACCCGGCGCGGTTTGGCAAGCACCCCTCGGCCAAGTCACTCGACCCGCCGCTGGCGGCCGATTCGCTGTGCGTACAGGCTCCCGCGGTGATCAGCTTCCGACTGCCCGAGAAGATGGCGGTCGGTCGCGAACTGGTGATGACCGCGGTGATCGAGCCGAGGACCGGTGGCAATGGCACGGTGCAGATCGGGCTGGTGATCGGGAAGGCCGCTGTCGAGACGGGCCTGCAGGTCAGCCGGGTCACGACCAAGTTCTCGCAGGTGACTCACCTGTTCTCCGACACACGTGTGACGACGTTCCAGAATGCCGTGCTGGTTGCCGCGACGCCAAAGAGGGATTCGGCCCCGAAGGGAAAGTCCCAGCAGAAACCCGCGGCGAAGAAGAAGCCGTTGACGAAGCCGACGCTGTCTGCGGGTGGCAAGCGGATCGAGCGGGCGTTTGCGGAGTTCCGCGAGTTGTTCCCGATGGCGCTGTGCTACACGCAGATCGTCCCGGTGGACGAGGTGCTGACGATCACGCTGTTTTATCGTGAGGACCACCACCTGTCGCGCTTGCTGCTGAGTGGTTCGGAACGCAAGACGCTGGATCGGCTGTGGCGCGAGCTGCGGTTTGTCAGCGACTGGCCGTTGATGAAGGTGACGGCAATGGAGTTGTTGATGGAGGTGATGGAGGGTGTCAATCACTCGCAGTACGGGGACCTGGTGCCGATCAAGGGACTGACGCTGAAAGAGGCTGCGGTCTATCGTCAGGACCTGCACAAGGCCGAACCCGGACATCTGGACGCGGTCCTCGAGCTGGCCCATCGCGCCTACCGGCGGCCGTTGCGGAAGCAGGAGACCGCCGGGCTGCGTGGGTTGTATGCACGGCTGCGGCACAGTGGCATGGCACACGACGAGTCGATCCGGCTGGCGATTGCTCGAGTATTTGTCGCCGCGTCGTTCCTGTATCGATCCGAGCAGGTCCCCGACGGACCCAAGGCGGCCGCGGTCGACAACCACGAACTGGCGACTCGGCTGAGTTACTTCCTGTGGTCCTCGGTTCCGGACGCCGAGCTGAGGCGGCTGGCGGCGTCGGGATCGCTGGAGAAGGACAAGCAGCTGCTGGCCCAGGTCCGGCGGATGCAGCGTCACCCGAAGATCAGGCGGTTGGCAACCGAGTTCGGATGCCAGTGGCTGCAGATCCACGACTTCCCCGTGCTGTCGCAAAAGAGCGAGAAGCACTACCCGGAGTTTTCCGAGTTGAAGGCGGACATGTACGAGGAGTCGATCCGGTTCCTGGCCGACGCTTTCCAGGCGGACCGGTCGCTGATCGAGGTACTCGATTCGGATCACACGTTCGTCAACACGCGGTTGGCAAAGTTCTATGGCATCGACGGTTTCAAGGCCGATAAGTCCGACAAAGCCAAAGGCGGTTGGAAGCGGGTGGCCGGCATGCGAGCCCGGGGCCGCGGAGGGCTGTTGGGCCTCTCGGCCACGCTGGCCAAGCCGTCGGGAGCCGCTCGGACCAGCCCGATCCTGCGAGGCAACTGGGTATCGGAGGTGCTGCTGGGTGAGAAGTTGCCCCGGCCGCCCAAGCAGGTGCCTCAGTTGCCCTCCGATGAATCTCAGACCGATGGACTGACCGTCAGGCAACTGGTGGCCAGGCACACCGAGGTGGAGAGCTGTGCGCGGTGTCACAAGCGGATCGATCCGTTCGGGTTCGCACTCGAGGGCTTCGACACGATCGGCCGGTCGAGAAGCAAGGACCTGGCCGGGCGGGATGTCGATACTCGGACCAAGCTGCCCGACGGCGAGTCGATCGAGGGGCTGGGGGGTTTGAGGAATTATCTGAAGACGAAGCGACGTGACGGGTTCGTGGTTCAATTCAACCGCAAGTTGCTGGGCTATGCCCTGGGACGCCAGACACAACTCTCGGACCAGCCGTTGCTCGACGAAATCCACCGCCGGATGTCTGAAAACGGCTATCGTCTGTCGGTGGCAATTGAGATGATCGTGCTGTCGCCTCAATTCCGAAGCATCCGCGGGCGGGATGCTCGGGTGGCCGATACTCCCTAGAGCGTCTGACGACCATGTCATTCCGAGCGCAATCAGCGAAATCAAAAGGGACCCGGTAGATGAGTCATCGATACTCGCGACGTGCATTCCTGTGCGGGGCCGGCGGCGTGACGATGGCGTTGCCGTGGATGGAATCGCGACGGGTCTGGGGTGACGACAAGGCCGCCAGGAAGCAGGCTCGGCGGTCCGACAACGATGGAAGCCAGGCTCCGATGCGGCTGGCGGTGCTGTTTTCGGGCAACGGATTCCATTCGGGGCAATTCAACGCCAAGGGTTCCGGATCGACGATGGAACTGGGCCAGGTCCTGGCTCCGATCGCCGGGTTTCGTGAGCGGATCACGTTCATCCGCGGGCTGTTCAACGAGCAGGCTCTCAAGGGCAACATCCACAGTTCTCAGACCGGCAACATGCTCTCGGGGGCTCCGCTGGCTTCCGGCGGCGCCATCCGTTCGGGGACCAGCTTCGACCAGGTGATCGCCCAGCGGTACGGCCGTTCGACCAGGGTGGGCAGCCTGGTTTTGGGTTGCGAGAGGTCGAATCCGGGGATCCACAAGGATTACTCGATGCTCTACAGCTCGCACATCTCCTGGAGTTCCCCCACCAATCCGACTCCGCTTGAGGTCTACCCGGCCCTGGCGTTTGATCGCCTGTTCAACAGCAAGATCAGCCGTGGTGACCAGAGCGTGTTGGACGCGGTGCTGGCCGAGGCCCGACGGTTCCGCACGGGAATCAGCCTCAATGACCAGCGGAAGTTCGACGAGTACCTGAATTCGGTTCGCGAGGTCGAACGCCGGATCGACCGGGCAGGGGAGAAGGGCGAGTTGCAGGGCTGGCGTCCGACGCTCGAGAAGCCCAACATCCCGCGTCCTCCCGACGGAATCCCACAGGACTTACCCGAACACATGAAGCTGATGTGCGACATCGTCGTGCTGGCCTTCCTGACCGACTCGACTCGCATTTGCACCCTGAAGCTCAACAACGACCACAGCTACCTCCGGTTCCCTCACCTGGGAATCGAGGTCGGTCATCACGAGTTGTCTCACCGCAACAACGCCAATTACCTGAAGGTCAACCAGTTCATGTTCGGCCAGATGGCCTACATCGCCGGCAAGCTCGACGCGGTGAAGGAAGGCGAGCGGACGGCGTTGGACAACACGATCATGATGTACTGTTCGAGCATGATGTCGGGCAGTCACAACGCGTCGCAGTTGCCGGTGGTGTTGCTGGGTGGTGGTGGAGGCAAGTTGAAGGGCGGGCGGATTCTGGACTACCAGGGCAAGTCGCATCGGCAGATGTGCAGCCTGTTCCTGTCGTTGATGGACAAGTTTGGAATTCACCTGGATCGATTCGGCGATTCGGGCACGCGTCTGTCCGAGGTGTGAGTCACTTCAAGGAACCCCCGTTCGTGCGATTTCCGGCCGTTTTGGCTCTGCTGACGTTCTGTGTTGGGTTCTCGGTCGGCTGTGGGACCGATGAGTCTCGGGCCCCTGGAGCTGCCACGGCCGCGGCGGCGATCGAGGCAGGCCCGCAGGTCCTTCCCGACGACTCCACTTCGGTGGCGGCACTCGAGACACTGGGTGCGAAGTTGAAGCGGGGCGGCGATGGTCGTGTGACGGAGGTCAACCTGCGAGGAGTCGCGTTGACTGACGCCGACCTGGTCTCGCTGCCGTTGCTGGCCAGCCTGCAATCGGTGTTACTCAACGAGACCGATGTGACCGACGCGGGCCTGAAGACCCTGGGCGAGATCAAAACGCTCCGTAACCTGGATCTCCGCGGCTGCGGCATCAGCAACGCCGGGCTGGTTCACCTGGGCGGCCTGGCTTCGCTGAGGGCCCTGAGGCTTTCGGGCAAGAACAACGCGACGCGGATCGACGACGATGGGCTCCAGCACATCGGCAAGCTGACCAGCCTGAAGGCTCTGCTGCTGGACTTCCTGTTCGTCAGCGAAGAGGGCCTGGTGAAACTGAAGGGGCTGGTGGAGCTCGAGGAGATCTACCTGGCCGGTACGCTGGCCGGTGACGATGCGGCCGGTGTCCTGAAGCAGTTTCCCAAGCTCCGCAAGGTGAGGCTTTCACAGACGCAGGTTGGCGACAGGGGCCTCGAGCAGCTCAAGTCGATCGACTCGCTGGTCGAACTGGATGTCAGCGAAAACAGCCTGATTTCCGATGCGGGGATGGTTCATCTTGGGGCGATGCGCAACCTGCAGAAGCTCAACCTCTGGCGTGTTCAGATCAGTGATGCCGGGCTTGAGCCTTTGAGCGAATTGCGGAGCCTGGTTTGGTTGAACCTGGACAATACTTTGACCAGCGATGTCGGGCTGCCGGCGATTTCGGGGTTGGGGAAGCTCGAATTCCTGCACCTGGGTTCGACGGCGGTGACCGACCTGGGGCTGGTGCACCTGGAGGGTTTGACGTCGCTGAAGGACCTGAAGGTGACGCGGACCAACGTCACCGAGGCGGGGGTGGCCGGGCTTCAGAAGAAGTTGCCGGGTGCGAAGATCCAGCTGAGGTACATCGAAGCGGATCCGGCCGGGGGTTAGACGCTGGCAAATGCCCGGGGTCAGACGCCGCCCACAGAGAGGTCTGCTCCACCTGCCGCGTTCCGCAGGCGGGGCCTGACCCCTTCTTCGCGTCCGCGGTCGCTCAAGGTAAAAGGGGTCAGGCCCCGCCAGTCGGACGCTTTGGGTGGAGCAGGAGTTTGTTGTGGGCGGCGTCAGACCCCTGGCTTTTCAGGCGACTTCCCAGCCCTTGCGGTAGTCCTTGCGGATGTACTGAGCGGCCTCGGCGCAGTTGGGTGCTTCCAGTGCCTCGGCGTCCCACTCGAGTGCCTTGCCGGTCCGGAAGCTGACGTTGCCCAGCAGCACGGTCTCGGTCAGTGCTCCGGAGTAGTCGAAGTTGCAGGTGGTGGGTGTGCCCTTCTTGCAGGCCTGGATCCACTCGGCGTGGTGCCCGATCGACTTGGCGATCGTCTGCTTGGGCGGCTTGAAGCTCTTGAACTTGTCCAGAGGATACAGCCTGTAGCGGCCGTAATCGGCGAACATGTGACCCTCGGTCCCGACAAACATCACACCGCTGCCGGGCACCCGTTCTCCGGCGACCTGGCGGGGGATCATGTTGCCGTCGTACCAGGTCAGCTTGAGGGGCACCAGCTTGCCCCGCTTGGGGAACTGGTACTCGACCTTCATGCCCAGCGGGCAGGTTTCGGGGTGCACCTTCGGACCGGTCGCTTTGCAATGGGTCGGGTGCCTGAGTTTCAAGGCCCAGAACGGCAGGTCCATATAGTGGCAGGCCATGTCACCAAGGGTGCCTTGACCGAAGTCCCACCAGCGACGCCATTGGGCGGGGTGGTATCGACCGGCGGCGTAGGGCCGCACCGGTGCGGGTCCCAGCCAGAGGTCCCAGTGGAGGTTTTTCGGCGGTTTCTGACCGGGCTTGGGACGGTCACCCCCGCCCCAGCCCTTTCCGACCCAGACGTGGGCTTCGATCACGTCGCCGATGGCGCCTGACTGGATGATCTCGACGACGCGGCGGTAGTTGTCGCCGGCGTGGATCTGGGTGCCCAACTGGGTGGCGACGCCCTTCTTCCTGGCCGCTTCGGCGATCACGCGGGCTTCGTGGACGGTGTGAGTCAGCGGCTTTTCGCAGTAGACGTGCAGGCCCTTGTTGATGGCTCGCAGCGAGGCGGGGGCGTGCTGGTGATCGGCGATACCGACGACGACCGCATCGATCCGCCCGGCTTCCGTCTCGATCATCTCGCGGTAATCGACATAGGTCCGAGCATCCTTGAAGCGGGCCTTGGCTCGATTGAGGTAATTGGTATCGATGTCGCACAGTGCGACGATGTTCTCACCCTGGACGCCGTTGATGTCGGCGGCGGCGCGGTTGGCCGTGCCGACGCAGGCGATCCGCAGCTTACCGTTCGCAGACCGCTCGGCCGCCAGGGCCCCCCCGGTGAAGACCCCCGCCGAGATGGCCAGGGCGCCGGCGCTTGTGGTCTGCAGGAATTCGCGGCGGTTGACAGAGTGCGATCGCGTCATGGTTCCATTCCGTGGGGAAGGGGAGGATTGTGGGATCAGCCTGCGTCGAAGCACAATGTCCTAGGATACTCCGGTTTCCGCATCGAGGGAAAGGCGGGGTGGGGGATCGAGGCGGGAATCCGGCGACTTGTGTTTCACAGCAACTGGTGCACGTTCTGAGGTGGCCGGCCGATGACGGCCCGGTCACCTCGCACCACGATCGGCCTCTCGATCAGGATCGGCGCGGCCACCATCGCCTCGAGTAGCTCTCGAGCCGAACAGTCGGCCCCGGCCGGATCGAGTTCGGCGTAGGCTGTTTCCTTGCTGCGAATGAACTCCTCGGGCTGCATCCCCAGTTGATCGGCAATCGTCTCGAGTTCGGCGAGAGACGGTGGGTGATCGAGGTATTCGATCACCCGTGGCGCGACCCCGGCGTCCTGGAGAATCGCGAGCGTCTGGCGGCTCTTGGAGCACCGGGGATTGTGATAGATCGTGATCCGCTCCGACGACATGACTCGTCCTCTCTTCTCAGCCTCTCTTCTCAGCCTCTCAACAGGTGTCGCAAGCCGAGGTGCCCTCTGCCGGGTGACTCTATCAGTTGCCGGTCAGCATGTCTGTGGGCGGAACAGGGTTCGGAATGTCGGGGGAGCGACCACTTGTCCTACAATCGCCACAGCAGTGACCGGGGTCGAGTGGGGTTCGGAGCTGCCCTCTTCAAAGGCCTCCGTGATGCGGATGACCCCGAACACCGTGCAATCGTCGTGGTCATTGTGCCTGGTTCTCATCGTGCTGCTTGTCGGTGCGACGCAAGCCGACGATCGGAATGCCCCTGCCGGGGTCCGGTTCTTCGAGCAGAAGATCCGGCCGGTGCTGGTCAACCAGTGCTACCAGTGTCATTCGGCTCGAGCCGCCGCCGCGAAGAGGCTCAAGGGAAAACTTCTGCTGGACACCCGCTCGGGGATGCGTGTGGGTGGCGAGAGTGGTCCGGCGGTGGTGCCGGGCAAGCCTGCTGCAAGCCTGCTGATTGGCGCCTTGCGGCACGAGTCGTTCAAAATGCCGCCCAAGGGGAAGTTGTCCGAGAGTGTGGTTGCCGATTTCGTGGCCTGGATCAGGATGGGGGCACCCGATCCGCGGGACGGTCAATCGGAGTTCACGTCGCCCCAGGACCTGGCTGCCGCACGTGCTCGCTGGGCGTTTCGCCGTGTCGTGCGTCCTGCGGTACCACGGGCATCCAGACACTCACAGTGGCCTCGCACCGACCTGGATCGCCTGGTGCTGGCCACGCTCTGGGACAAGGGGCTGGTCCCATCCGGCGACGCGGACCGGCGGACCCTGGTTCGCCGTGCCGCCTATGACCTGATCGGGCTGCCGCCGACACGTGAAGAGGTCGAGTCGTTTCTGGCGGATCGCGAGCCGGGAGCCTTCGCGCGGGTGGTCGATCGGTTGCTGGCCTCGCCGGATTTCGGAGTCCGCTGGGCCCGGCACTGGCTCGACAACGTCAGGTATTCGCTCGACGACCCGACCTGTGCGGCGAACAAGAACGAGAACTTCTCGATCGGCTCGTACCGCGACTGGGTGATCCGGTCGTTGAATCGCGACCTGCCCTACGACGAGTTCGTCAGGCTGCAGGTGGCCGGAGACCTGCAGCCGATCGACCGGCCCGGCTCGGTGAACGCCGAGGGCCTGACTGCCACGGGGATCTGGGGACTGGCTCACCTGGTCGAGGGCAACGACAAGGAGAAGGTCGTCGCCGATTGCATCGATGAACAGCTCGACGTGCTCGGCCGGACCTTCCTGGGACTGACGATCTCATGTGCCCGGTGTCACGACCACAAGTTCGACCCGCTCTCACAGAGGGACTACTACGCCCTGGCCGGGATCTTCTACAGCAGTCACATGTTCACGTTCCAGGGAAGCGCCCGGCTGCGCCGCCGACTCGAGCAGCCCCTGGTCTCCGACGAGGCTGCTGGGCATGTGTGGCGAGTGCGGAAGTCGGTCCTGGACGGTCTCGAGGCCTCGATCAAGAGCCTCGACAAGACGCTTGGCAAGACCCGCGAGTTGGATCGAGTGGGGCGGGAGCTGGAGTCGTTGCGTCGAAAGCGGGCAAGCGAGGCCGATGCGAAACTCAAGACGCAGCTCGAAACGTCCATCGCTTTGCTCGAGGCCAGGCAGGTCACGCTGCTGGCGGACCAGAAGAAGAACGGGTGGACGTTCGACGTTTCGGAATTGCACCGGCGAGACGGACTGGTGGCGGAACGGGATCGGCTGGCACCCTCGGTCTCGGCTGTCGTCCACCGGATGGTGATGCGTGAGGGTCCGGTACCGGGAACCCGTCACAAGCGGATCGGCGATGTCCGGCTCCTGCTCCGCGGCAACCACCTTGCGCCCGGCCCGGTCGTCGGTCGCGGATTCCCCGAGGTATTCGCTGGCGTGACGGATCCTCAAGAGCCCTTCAGCGGGAGCGGTCGACTGGAACTGGCCCGCTGGCTGACTCGCCCCGATCACCCGCTCACGGCCCGAGTCATGGTCAATCGGATCTGGCAGCACCTGATCGGAGTGGGGATCGTCGAGACTCCCAGCAACTTCGGTCGGCTCGGACGGCCTCCCACACATCCTGAGGTACTCGACTGGCTCGCTGTGGAGTTCGTCGAATCGGGCTGGTCGGTCAAGGCCCTGGTGCGTCAGGTGATGGTTTCAAGCGTCTATCGACAGACGAGCATCGCCTCGCAGCCGGGACAGCGGCGTGATCCTCGCAACAGCTGGCTCGGCCGGATGAACCGAAAACGACTGGATGCCGAGAGCCTGAAGGACACGCTGCTGTGGCATGCTGGAGTGGTGCATCGCGCGGCGGGCCGTGGATGGGACGGGTCGAAGAGATCGCTGTTTGCCGCCCCGACCCGCAGTGCTCCGGATCCTCTTCTGAGTCTCTTCGATGGTCCGGATCCGCACCTGGTCGTACCTCGTCGGTCCGATTCCACCTCGGCACCTCAGTCACTGTTCATGATGAACAACCCCGCGGTGCTGTCGACGGCCGAGGCGGTGGTCGCAGGCCTGTTGAAGAGCGCGGGTGATGACGGGTCGAGGATCGCGCGGCTGTATCAGAGGCTGCTTTGTCGGCATCCTACAGCCGAGGAAGGTCGACTGGCGTCACGGACACTGAGTGAATCTCGGGAGGTCCGTCGTCGGCTGGTCGAGTTCGGGAGCAAGACCGCGGGGGGTCCCGATGGGCCCTGGCAGGACCTGTGCATGGCCCTGCTCTGCAGCAACGAGTTCATCTACGTCGATTAGCGGTGATCACAGCAGTCACGGGTCTGGAACAGCGCGGGAGTGATGAGATTGATGAGATCGCGGAGACGGGCCGAATTGTCTGAACGACGTGTCGACCGCCGTGCGGTACTGCGTAGTGCGTCTGCGGGGTTCCCGCTGCTGTCGCTGTACGGCATGTTGGCCGAGGAGTCTGCTGCGGCGAGCCGCAATCCGCTGGCACCTCGTCGGCCTCACCACACTCCCCGGGCTCGGAGCGTGATCTTTCTGTTCATGGGTGGAGGACCATCGCAGGTCGACCTGTTTGATCCGAAGCCCAGGCTGGCTGAGCACAAGAAGATCCCGATCAAGCTGCCGCGGATCACCCGGGACGCGACGCCCAACTGTCGCCCGTCACCGTTCCGATTCCGTCAATACGGCGAGTCGGGGGCGTGGTTCAGCGAATTGATGCCTCAACTGGCTCGCCAGGCCGATGAGCTGTGCATCGTCCGCTCGATGCACTGCAGCCAGATCGAGCACAGTGGTGCCATTCGGGAGATGACGACCGGGGATGGAGTTCTGCCACGTCCCAGTGTCGGGTCCTGGGCGCTGTATGGGCTGGGAAGCGAAAACGACAGTCTGCCGGGTTTTGTTTCGATCAGCCACCAGAGCAACCTGGCGGGCAAGGTGATCCACGGTTCCTCCTTCCTGCCGGCTTCATTCGAGGGAACCTCGATTCCCGACGTCAAGAAGCCGATCGAAAACCTGGCGATGAGGGTGCCTGAAGAAATCCAGGCCACGCGGCTTGCGGCGATCCGCCGGCTGGCGGCGGTGTACCGTCGTCGCCGCGAGGACGACAGTCGTCTGGATGCGCGGCTGGCCGCCTACGAGCTTGCGTTTCGGATGCAGACTCGTGGTCCGGAGGCATTTGATCTTTCGCGAGAGAGTCGAGCGACCCAGCAACTGTATGGAATCGGGCAGGATGAGACCGATGAATACGGCCGTCAGTGCCTGCTGGCTCGTCGTCTGGTGGAGCGGGGTGTCCGGTTCGTGGTCGCCAACGTCAACAACAAGTGGGACGCTCATGGCAAGGTCCGCGAACACGAGAAGACGTCGCGGGAGACCGACCGGCCGGTGGCGGGGTTGATCGCCGACCTGAAGTCCCGCGGGCTACTCGAGCAGACTCTTGTCGTCTGGGGAGGCGAATTCGGCCGGACACCGACCGGCCAGGGAGGCGGCCGCGACCATCATCCCTACGGTTTCACGATGTGGTTGGCCGGGGGAGGTGTACGGGGCGGGATGACCCACGGGGCGACCGACGATTTCGGCTTCTACGCGGTCAGGGACAAGGTTCACGTGCACGATCTGCATGCGACGATGCTGCACCTGTTGGGTCTCGACCACGAGGCACTGACCTATCGCTACAGCGGTCGCGATTTCCGACTGACCGATGTCCACGGTCGCGTGGTCGAGGAGATCCTCGCCTGAAGGGGCCGGGCACGGGTCTCAGCGACTCACGGGAATCTGCCAGCGGACCACCTCGGCGTGCTTGATGCTCTTGGCATCGCGGTAGGTGTAGGCGGTCAGCAGGGTGCCGTCTTTGAGCACGATGGTCGGTCCGAATCCCCCTCCGCTTTTCAGCCCCTTGGGGGTCCGGGATTCGATCAGCAGCTCATCGTGTTTCATGTCGAAGCGGAACCCGTCACGGGTTTCGGTGCCCAGCACTGCCCGGACTCCCAGCTGCGGGGCGATGGCACGTTGAGTGAATGTCAGCAGCAGCCGGTTGTTGCCCAGTCGTGCGATGGCGGGATACATCTGGCCGTAGGCACCCAGGTCGCCGGTGAAGGTCCACTTGTGTCCGCCGTCGGCTGAGGTGTAGGTCAGCATGCGTTCGGACTGGTCGTTGTTGCCGGGGTCGGTGGTGCCCTTGAGCGGCCACGAGTTGGCCGAGCCGACCCGCAGGATGGCGTGCAGTCGTCCCGAGCGAGCCTGCCACAGATGCGCCTCGCCCAGGATCGTGTACGGATACTTCGGCGGCACGTCGGCAAACGTTGCCGAGAACCGTTCCGACCAGGTCTTGCCCGAATCGGTGCTCTTCCAGAACACGTTTCCGCTGTTGGGAGCGTGTTCACTGATGCCGACCATCAACGATCCATCGGCAAGTTCGAGCACGTTGCGGGCGGTGAGCACGGCGGTGCCCTTGCGGAACGACTTCGGCTGCAGCCGGATGCTGGTCCAGGTGCGGCCCGCGTCGGCCGAACGATGCAGGTAGCTGTGCGTGTGTCCGTGCTTGTTGCGGATGTCCTGGCTCAGCAGGTGGCCGGTGATGAACAGCGTGCCGTTGCGGGTGATCGAGAGGTACGGTTCGCGGCCCAGCAGATGCGGCTTCAGTTCCGGGCCCGACCAACTCAGGCCCTGGTCCTTCGAGCGGTACAGCCGGGTAATTTCGCGGATCTTGCCACCTCCGAGACTCTCGCCAGTAAAGACCACCAGCAGCAATTCTCCCGAAGGCAATTGCACGACCGAGGGCTTGTAGTCTTCGGGTTGTCCGAGTGCGACTCGGCGGCAGGGGATGGTCGCGGCGGAGATCTGTTTGGCGTTGCGAACCACGATCGGGGGATCGGCGGCGTGGGCGGTTGGGGGGGTCACTCCGCATACCGAACCACTCAGGGCCGCAGTGATCATCAGCCGGGCGGTGAGCGAAACGGGTGCCGTCGATGTTCGTGTCATGAGATTCACTCGAACGGGTCAGTCCTGGAGCAGTGCGATCACAATCGATACGCCAATCAGGATAGCACCGGCGAGCCGTTTGAGCATCAGGGTGGAGTCGGGGTTGGTGCTGGTAAGGCCCAGTTGTCGTGAGAGGGTCCAGGTCAGGAGCACCCCCCAGAGTCCTCTGAGCGAGTAGACGATGTTGACCCGCGTGGCGTCGCCGAAGCTGGCGATGGTGAACGTCATGCCGAAGGCCTGCACCCCCATCAGCAGCGATCCGACAATCAGCGGCCAGCAGAGTTGAGAGCGGATGCTGTGGCCTTCGGATCGAGCGATGGGCAGGAACCCGAGTGAGAGCACCGCGGTACTGGCAAACGCGATCGGCAGGAAGTAGCCGGCACCGCCCCAGGCCGGGGCCCATTTCTGGATCAGCAGGTCAAAGAACGTCAGCGACACGGCCGCCAGCAGTGCGCAGCCGATCGAGACTCGGACTTTCGAACGATCGAGTGTGGCGTCGGTTGCCTGGATGAACCAGATGCCGCACATGGCGATCGCCGCGGCGAGCCAGATGCGTGTTCCGGCCACGTCGTCGACGACAAACAGGGCCAGGGCCGGCACCAGCAGCACCTTGACACCCTGCACGGGCGTGACGATCGAGACGTCACCGATCTTGACGCCCAGGAATGTGAAGGCCAGTCCGGTCAGGAAGAGAGCTCCGACGGCGACCGGTTGCCAGAGGAGCGAGAGCGACGGCATGGTGCCGCCGGTCAGCGTCAGGGGCGAGAAGCCGATGGCGGTGATCCAGGTGACCACGATCAGCGTGGTCCACGTGGTAGTGACCTGGGCCTGGGCACGCTTGAGCAGCAGCAGTGCAAAGACGGTCAGGATGCTCGAAGCAAGCGGGAGCAGCAGGTGGATGGCGTATTCCTAGGCGAGGACGTCGTAGACGACGTGACCGTGGACGTCGGTCAGGCGGCGGGCCAACCCGTTGTGGTAGTAGGTCAAACGGGTGTGGTCGATGCCGAGGATGTGCAACAGCGTGGCGTGGAAGTCGTAGACGGTGACGGGGTCTTCGGCCGGGCGGTAGCCGACGTCGTCGCTGACTCCATGGTGGTACCCGGGCCTCAGGCCCGCTCCGGCCATCCAACCGGTAAAGACCAGCGGATGGTGGTCACGGCCCTTGCCGGGATTGCCCTGCGTGAAGGGTGTGCGTCCGAATTCCGAGGACCAGACGACCAGGGTGTCATCGAGAAGCCCCCGCTGCTTCAGATCGGCCAGCAGCGCGGCGGCAGGTTGGTCGAGATAGCGGGCCTGGTTGCTGTGGTTGCGAACCAGGTCCTCGTGGGCGTCCCAATTGATACGCGGTGAGCCGAGTGCACCTCCGTTGTAGATCTGAACGAAGCGGACGCCTCGTTCGACCAGGCGGCGGGCGAGCAGGAAGTTGGATGCGGAGGGTCCGATGGTCTTGTCATCGAGTCCGTACAGAGTCCGCGTCGCCTGGGATTCGTCGCCGAAGTCGACGATCTCGGGGATACTGCTTTGCATGCGGGCGGCCAATTCGTACGAGCGGACCCGGGCTCGCAATTCGTCGTTGCCGGGGTGGGCATCGGCGAATCGGCCATTCAACTCGGCCAGGAACTCGAGTCCCGCTCGGCGTCCTTTGCCCGAGACCGAGTCGGGCGTCACCAGGTGGGCGATGGCCTGGCCGGTGCCGCCGGTTGAGAAGGCGGTGCCCTGGTGTCGGGCCGGCAGGAAGCCCTGGCTCCAGTTGCTGGTGGCTCCGTTGGGCAACCCGCGGGGATCCGGGAGTACGACAAAGGTGGGAAGTTCGTCGTTGAGCGAGCCGAGTCCGTAGGAGAGCCACGAGCCGACGCTGGGGAATCCGACTTGGGTGAAGCCGGTGTTCATCTGGAAGCAGGCCGGAGTGTGCGAGGAACTCTTGGAGACGAGCGTGTGGAAGTAGGTCAGGTCGTCGGCTCGACGAGCCAGGTGAGGAAACAGCGACGAGACCCAACTGCCACTCTCGCCGTGTTGACGGAACCGGAAGAAGCTCTTTCTCAGAACACCGATCTTGCCGAAAAACGTGTCGATTTCGCCTTCGCCGAGCAGTCGTTTGCCGTCGAGTCGTTCGAGCGCCGGCTTGTGGTCAAACGTGTCGACCTGGCTGACTCCGCCGGGTGAGAAGATGTGGATGCACCGTTTGGCGCGAGCGAACGCGTGGGGGGTGGTGTGTGAGGAGGGAGCTGAATCGGCCAGGGCGTGGTCGTGGTCGAGCAGGCTGGCCAGGGCGATGCTGCCGAGGCCTCCGGCGAGTTGGTTGCAGAAGGTGCGTCGCGAGTGGGTCATGAAGTTGTTGCGCTAGGGCAGGTAGAGGAACTCGCTGCTGTTGAGCAGGGCCCAGCAGGCGTGTTCGAGGCTGTGGTCGCGGATCAGGGTGGCGAGCTGTTGGCGTTCGCGGGGCGTCGGAATGCGGGTGATGGCCAGCCGGAAGACCCGGTCGGCCTGGGCCCGGGGATCGTCGGAGACTTCGCGGGCGACACGCTCTGCAAAGCGTCTTCCCTGGCGGATCACGAACGTGTTGTTCATCAGCGCCAGGGCCTGCAACGGGGTGACGGTGCTTTGTCGTCGCGGTGTGGCCACCGAAGGCGATGGGCAATCGAAGCAATCCAGCAGCGGGTCGCGACCGGTGATCACGTTGGCGCGATAGACGGTTCTCCGGTTGTAGGCCGCGTCGGCACTGTCGAAGAGGTGGTAGAAGTGTGTGTTGAAGACGGTCACGGTGAAGGGGCGGATGCTGGGTCCGTGCATCGAGGTGTTCAATTCGCCGCTGACGGCCAGCATCGCATCCCGAATCACTTCCGCCTCGTGCCGACGCGGCAGGAATCTCCATAGCCACCGATTCTCGGCATCCCGCCTGAACGCCTCGGCCCGCGAACCGGAGGCCTGTCGGAAGGTGGCCGAGAGCACGATCTGGCGGTGGAGGTGCTTGAGACTCCAGCCCGAGTCGATCAACTCCGAGGCGAGCCAATCGAGCAGTCGGGGGTGGGAGGGCCGTCCGCCGTTGAAGCCCAGGTCACTGGCGGTGCGGACCAACCCGGCACCGAAGTGAAACTGCCAGATGCGATTGGCGATCACACGGGCGGTCAGGGGGTTGCGAGGGCTGGCGACCCAGTCGGCAAACCGTCGCCTCCGTAGGGCCTCGGGTGCCTCAGCGCCCAGCCCCAGGTCTCCGCTGTGTCGGGCCAGTGACGAGAGTCCTCGGGGCAGGACACGTGCTCCGAGCTTGGTTGTGTCGCCACGGAGCAGGATGTGCGTGGGGTCCGGCTGGCGTCGGAACCCGATGTAACCGCGTTGCGGTGCGAGAGTGGCCAGCCGCATTTCGAGCCGGCGGCCGCTCTCGGTCAGTTCGGCCAGCCGTTTCTTCGCCGCGATGGACTGGCGGCCTCGAGCGATGGCGGTGCGGGTGGTGAAGCGGCCGGCGACGACTTCGTCGAAATCCCAGAGTGCGATGGTCTGCCTGTCGGCTTTGAACGGACCCGGAGCCGCCCTGGTGATCGGCCGGATGGCGTCGGAGATCCTCACGTCATCGACTGCCCCGTCGCAGCCGATCGACCCGGGCGTGTATCCTCCCAGGTCGAGCGTCCCCAGCGGGCCGGGTTTTGCCGTGCGGGTGAGGGTCTGTTTCCTGACCAGCTTGCCATCGACGAACATCCGCACCTCCTTGCCGTCGAACTGCATGGCCAGGTAGTGCCACTGTCCGTCGGTGATGATGGCGTCGGAGCGGATCGTCTGGGGCTGATACCCCGGCATGTAGACGCTGTAGTCGCCTTTGCCGGCGAATGAGTACATCTCCCAGTGTTCGCCCGAGGACTTCAGGTTGTTGGCGATCAAGACATTGAACCGCGACTGGGATCGCAGCAGCGCCCAGCACTCGACGGTCAGCGGCGGTGTATGAAAGGCGTTCCGGGAGGGGAGCGAGGCGTGGGTGTGGGCGGCATTGAGTGCCCTTCCGTGGCGGCCGGGGACCAGGGTCGAGTGAGGCTTGCTGTCGGGCTTGAGGAGGGCATCGGCGGTGAGCAGTTGGCGGGCCTTCTCGAGTTGACTGTTGAGAGCATTCTGTTGTTTCAGCAGCGGAGCCCTGGCGGCGTCGAGAGTTCGGGCCTCGGCGGGCGAGACGAGCGAGCGATTACCGGGTGTGCTTCCCTGGCTGTGTTCGACTCCGTCAAAGACCGCCCGCACTCGGTAGTAGTCGGCCTGGGGCAGCGGGTCGAACTTGTGGTCGTGGCATCGGCAGCAGTGCACGGTCAGTCCCAGGAAGGTGCCCGAGACGGTGGCGATCATCTCGGCGAGTTCTTCTTCACGGGCTCGCCGCATTTCGCTCTTGCTCGACCCCACATGCTGCACCTCGTCCCATTCACCCGAGACCAGGAACCCGGTGGCGGCGATAGTGTGCCGATCGGCCTCGGGCAGGACATCACCGGCGATCTGCTGGCGGACGAAGCGGTCATACGGCAGGTCGGCGTTGAAGCTGTTGATGACGTAGTCGCGGTAGGGCCACGAGAAGGCACGGAACTTGTCGTTCTCGAAGCCGTCGCTCTCGGTGTAGCCGATCACGTCGAGCCAGTGCCGTCCCCAGCGTTGGCCGTAGTGGGGTGAGGCGAGCAGCCGCTGGACCAGTCGAGACTCGGCTCCCGGGTCGGTGTCATTCCGGTAGGCGTCGGCCTGCTCGGGCGTGGGGGGCAGTCCGAGCAGGTCGAAAGTGACCCGTCGCAGGAAGGTACGTCGTGTGGCCGGGGGACTGGGATCCAGCCCCTGTTCGGCCAGCCTCGCCTCGATGAACCGATCAATCGGGCTGGTGGCCCGTGAGGATCGCGCCGGTGGCGGGAGCGGTCGGGTGATCGGTTGCAGTGACCACCAGTCGCGGCCGGCCCAGCGATCGGTCGTGACATCAAAGCGGTCGATCCTCAGAGATCGTGGCCAGCGGGCTCCCTGGTCAATCCAGCGTGCGAGCACGGCCACGTCGCGAATCGATGGGCGGGGCATCTTGCCTTTCGGCGGCATCGAACCGTTCTTGAGCCGCGTGACGAGCGGGCTGGCACTTGAGCGGCCGGCGACAATCCGAGCGCCGTCCTCGCCACGGGCGAAGGCGGTCTTGGCCGAGGTCAGGTCCAATCCTCCCTTGGCCTCGGCACCGGTGTGACAGCTGAGGCACATGGTCCGCAGGATCGGTGCGACATCCCGCTGGAATGACACCCGCTCAGGTGGCGCGGCGTGCAGGCCGCCGGGGGCGTGTACGCCGACTGCAATCAACGTGAACAGGGTGCAGGCCAGGCGCATCTTGGGGCAGTGTCCCGGTGATCGACTCGACAAGGAAATAGGATTCTCGGGCAATGCCGGGGATGACGCAACTGCTGCTCGTCGCGGCGACTCGACGTGGCTTGGCCGGATAGGAGATAATCTCGCGACACGACTCCGCTCCTGTTGATGTGAGATGGCACTCATGCCCGGACGACGACAGACGCTTGCCACGGCACTGCTTGGGCTGCTGGCGACGACGTGCGTGATCGATCCGACAGAGGTGCGGGCCGAGTCGGCGTCGTGGTTGTTCGCCTCGTTGCTGCGCGAGAAGAAGATCCTGACGTATATGAGGATGCCGGTTTCGGGGAAGCTGGTGCGGCTGGACGAGATCAAGACGGCGGCCGAGCCGGCCCAGATGAACGTGTCGCCGGATCGCCGCACGCTGTTCGTGTCGTTCCGTTCGACGGGTCAGCTGGCCAGTTTTCGGATCCACCCGGCCAACGGGAGCCTGACACCGGTGAGCGTTGTGGCCGGGGGCGAGGATCCGGCCTTCATGCAGCCGGATTCGACAGGCCGGCTGCTGATTTCGGCCTACTACGCCTCGAACAAGGTCACCGTTCACGCCGTCGACGAAGAGGGGCGGATATCCGAGCAGCCGTTGCAGACGCTGAGGACGGCCGAGAAGGCTCATGGCGTGGCCATCGATTCGAAGGACCGTTTCGTATTCGTGTCGCACACAGGTGGCAATCGGATTCACCAGTTTGCGCTGGATCGCACCCGCGGTCGGCTGCGGCCGCTGGATCCGCCGTTCGTGGCTCGGCCGCGGGGCGAGCATCCTCGGCATATCGTGATGCATCCCAGCGACCGGTGGGCGTACACGAGTAACGAGGCGGGCGATTCGTTGGGTGTCTATGCCGTGGATGGGCAAAGCGGAGTGCTGAAGCCGCTGCAGACGCTCAGCAGCCTGCCCGAGGGATTCGACAAGGAGAAGAACGCGACGGCCCGGTGCGAGATTACTCCCAACGGGAAGAACGTCTATGTCGCCAACCGCGGTCACGAGAGCATTGCCTGCTATGCGATCAACCAGAAGACCGGCCGAGTGCGATCGCTGGGGCAGGTGCTGACCGAGAAGACCCCGAGGTCGTTTACGATCGACCCCAGCGGCCGCTTTCTGTACGCCGCGGGCCAATCGAGCGGTCGGATCGCCTCGTTCCGGATCCTCGACGACGGGATGCTCGAGCGGTTCGCAACCGACGAGGCCGGTCCGGTGGCCTGGTGGGTAATCGCCGTGGACACACCGATTCCGCAATGAGGCGTCCGTCAGCGGGTCGCCAACGAAGGGAAAGACCATGTTGAGTCGTCAGAGGGTTGCGGCCTGCGTTCTGGTCTTGAGCGGGGGCCTGGGGTGCACCGCGTTGCAGCATGCGGCAGCCGCCGCTGCAGGGGAGTTGCAGCCCATGCGGCCATTGCCGGGCGTCTCGCAGCGACCGGCCCCCTTGGCCGGGTCGTTCTTCGTGGATCCCCGCGAGGGAGACGATCGCAACAGCGGCAGTCGAGATCGGCCCTGGCGGACGATCAATCACGGGCTGTCACGGCTGGCACCGGGAGAGACTCTGTGCCTGCGGGGCGGCATGTACTACGAGCACGTGGTGGTGCCGCGTTCGGGAGAACCGGATCGGCCGATCACGCTGCGGAGTTGTCGGGGAGAGCTGGCGTGGATCGACGGTGGGATCCGCGAGTTTCTTGAGTCACCGGGCGAGTCGTGGATGCCGTTGAAGGACGGTGGCGCGGGTGAGTATGTCTCGACGGCGACCTATCCTCAATTCGCCAAGCGACCGATCGTGCATGCCTTTCCGGCGGCCGGCTGGGAGCCGTTCCATGGCAAGGAGGACGAGCGTCCGGTGGTACTGGGTCACTTCGCCGCTTCGATGGTCCCTCTGCACGGCTACCGCACGCTGACGGACCTGCGAGATACCAGCATGCTGTGGGATGTCGACAACAAGTTCGCCAAGGACCAGGGGGTCTACTGCGGTCCGGGCGTGTGGTTCAATCGCGAGACCGAGAGGATCCACATCCGGCTGGGTCACACCACACTGGCCGGTCTCGACGAGCTGGCCTACCGGGGCGAGACCGATCCGCGGAAAGTTCCGCTGCGGATTTCAGGGCCGTACGGTGCCGACGTGCTGAGAATCAACGGGGTCAGGCACCTGGTGGTCCAGGACGTGGTGCTCTGCGGAGCCTCGGGCAGTCCGCTGGTGAATCTCTACGGAGCCGACGACGTGGCCCTTGATGGCGTCACGTTGTTCGGAGGGTCGCCGGGTCTGCTGGTCAAGGCGACGAGCAATCTGAAGATCGTGCACTGTGCCTTCCGCGGCCTGGCGGCTCCGTGGTCGTCGCGATCGAGCATGAAGTACCGAGGCACGCCGTCGTACCGGATCATCAGCCAGCGGAACAAGCCTCAGAGTCATGACTGCGAGATCGCCTGGAGCGAGTTCACCGACGACCACGACGGGCTGTGGTTGAGGTACCTGCACAACCTGGGGTTCCACCACAACCTGGTCGACAACTTCAACGACG
>Ga0066376_10001665_pt1 | contig 21434 bp, 22 predicted proteins | sample Knorr_S15_td_Bot_FD_77009 | JGI IMG/M metagenome (GOLD analysis project Ga0066376, IMG submission 77009) | Marine microbial communities from Southern Atlantic Ocean transect - Knorr_S15_td_Bottom_ad_5009_LV_A | ecosystem: Environmental > Aquatic > Marine > Oceanic | place: Southern Atlantic...
CCCGGAGGACCGCCGCACTGTCCTGGAGACCCTGGAGACCCGGGTGACGGTCGGAGTTGGCGGAGCCCTGGAGGTCTCGATTGGCATCCCCCAACAAGTGGCCGATTGTGTCCAGCGGACCCAAGGCCAATAGGGCGGAGCGCCTTCACCTTCATAGCACCAGCCCCAGTAGACCTGTGCGCCTTGCTCTTGGGCTTTGGCGGCCAGTTCGGTGGCGGTACGAGCCTTGCCGATGCCCGGCTCCCCGGCCAGCATGACCAGCTTCCCTTGGCCAGCCATGCTGCTGTCCAAGGACGCCATCAGTTCGGCCATCTCACGCTGGCGGCCGACAAAGATCCTGCCCGACTGTCCGGAATTGGTCACCGCTCACACGTCCTGGCGTTTTGTGGCATTCTACACCGTATTGGAGAGCAGGCGGCGTGTCAGGTTCCCGGCTCTTCCGCTAGAAACGCCACTATGGACTCGGGCTCCATGAGCGGCAATATCTGGAACTCAGCGGGCACGGCGTCCATCCACTCGTTGAGCAAACGATGCAGTGTCTCATGGGAATCGACATCGAAAACCGCCACGGCGCCCCTGCCGGTCCTCGGGTAGAACGACCGGGCGATGCCGCGGGCTATCTTGTCCTCGACCCAAGGCCAGAAATTCTTCCGCGCCTCGCGGGCATCTGAAGGGCGGGTCGGTACGGGCGAGCTAATCACGAGAAACAGCATCGTTGGTCCTTTGTCGGGCGACCGGCGTTCGAATTAGGCGTAGGTCATCGCGGTGGGCGCAGCGCCCAACAACAATTGCCCGCCATATTCGTAGTTGGAATGGAGGCCAGATATGTGCTGTCCGCTCACGTGCAAGTCCCTGAAATATCTCTCCAGGCCGTTGGACTGGTGGATGGCGCCGGTGCCGGCAGCGTAGAACAGCATGTCCACGACCTTTACCGACTGGCGGATGGCGTGGGCGATGGCCAGTCTGGCATGAACCGCCTTGTCCATCAGGTCAGGGGATTTCGCCACCTGGGATTCCCACATCGACCCTACGGCGCTCAAAACATAGCTTCTACCGGCGCCGATCATGGCTTCGCACTCGCCGACCGTTGTTTGAACAGTGGACCTGTCGCGCAGCAGCCTCGTGGAGGTGGTGGAGCCGGCGGTTGCCAACTCCATGAACGAATCCATCGCTCCCCGGGCCATTCCCAGGGCGTTGGCGGCGGCCAGGGTCCAACTTAGAAGGATAGCGGTCTGAGGGTTCCACAAAGGGCCGTCGTGGACCGCCGGTTCTGTCCGCGAGTAGGTGTGGCTGGCCGGAACGAACAGGCCGGTATACTCCGCGTCATGGCTGGCTGTGCCCCTCATTCCCATGGTCGACCAATTGCTGATAACCGTGCCGGCGTCCAGGGGTACGACTGCCACCCGGGTCACCGGGATGCCATTTTCAGCCAGCACAGGGCCATTGTCGTCGACCAGATCGCAATTCAGGAATAGGCACTTGGCGTGGTCCACACCGCTCAGGTAATTCCAGCGGCCGTCAAGAATGTAACCGCCTTTCGTCACCTTGGCGGTACCGCCCGAGCGCGCTGAACCCGAGCCTCGGATGTCGGGCGGGTCTCCGAACAATTCTTTGGCCGCTTCGATGGATATTCGGGAGACCGCCGATGTGAGCGCGGTGCCGTTGAAGCAACACCACCCTGCGGAGCCGTCTGCTCTGGAGATTTCCTCCACCACCGCGAATGCGGTGATCGGGTCTGTCTCAGGGCCTCCCAGACATTTAGGCACATATAAGCCAAAGAGCCCTTTTTGGGCCATGGCCTCGGCAAGTTCGCTGGGGAGTTGGCATTCTGAATCTATTTGGTCCAGATTTGCTCTGATAACCGGTACGAAGGTTTTTGCGGCTTCGAGAAGGGTTTCCGCCATCTATCGTTTCCTCTGATTTTCCTGTGAATGAATGACCGTGGAATTTTGGGTGGAAATTCCGCCAGGACGCGGAATCACTATCTACGCCTGGCTCTGTTATTATAGCCAAGATTGGCGAGCAGCCCAACCGGGACCTAGCGGCTAAGATTTAGGCTCCGGCGTCCTCCGCCTGGGACAGTTTGGCGTGCGATTTGGCCGTTTTGGCAGGATTTCTCTCTGCTTGCCAGCCTGTACCATGCTTGAATCAGTAAAATTCAAAGTGCTAACATAGGCACTAACTATTCTTCCGCCAATAACTAGGAGAATAACGGATGGCAAACAACGATGTAGCCCTGATGGGTCATCTTATGCGGCGCGCCGGATTCGGCGCCCAATATCACGAGCTTGAGGCCCGCGCGGCCAAGGGGTATGAAGAAACGGTGGAGGAACTGCTCCATCCATCCGACGATACGCACGGGATGGACCTGGACCTCGCGGAGCGTTACTTCATCGAATGGAACCACCACATCCGGTGCGTCCCCGAATACATCGCGTTTCGCATGATCAATTCCAAGAGCCAGTTGGAAGAGAAGATGATTCTCTTCTGGCACGGCATCTTATGCCACACCGACAGCAAGAACCAGAGTCAGATCGCATCACATGCCGAGTGGGAAATGTTCCGCCGGTGCGGCCTGGGCAGCTTCAAGGACCTGCTGATCGAGATCTCCAAAGACCCAGCCATGGTCTACTTCTTGGACAACTGTCTCAGCCACAAAGACGCGATCAATGAGAACTACGGCCGGGAACTGCTGGAGTTATTCTCGTTGGGCGTGGGCATGGACGGGGAATTCAACTACACCGAGGACGACGTTAAAGAGTGCGCCCGGGCCTTCACCGGCTGGACCATCGCCAACGGCATGCCCCCGCAGCCCTACGGCCGCTACACCTCGACCTTTGTCTACAACCCCGATGACCACGACGACGGGGAAAAGACTTTCTTGGGCCACACCGGCAATTTCAACGGCGAGGACATCATCGATATCCTCTGCAAGCAGCCGGCCACCGCGCGGTTCATCTCGCGCCACATCTACGACTTTTTCGTTGCCGATGAAGCCCAGGTCCCAACCTGGATGGACACCCCGCCCCGGGACCCCGAAACCATCAAGATGCTGGAAGACGAATATTTCCGCTCCGATTACAACATTCGTTCCATGCTGCGGGTCTTGTTCAACTCCGACGCCTTCAAGAACTCCCGATTCGCCAGGATAAAAGGCCCGATCGAGACCGTGATTGGCACTCTGCGTCTGGCCGGCGACTGGACGACGCCGAAGCCTGGCTTTGAGGCCATCTTCGAAGAGATGAAACACATGGGCCAGGAGATACTGAACCCACCCTCTGTCGAAGGCTGGCATACGGGCCGGGATTGGATCGATGGTGGTACCCTGGTAAGACGGATCAACTTCATTGCCGACTACGTTGGCGATGACAGCTACCCCGGCATTCATGACATGGTCCAGAGGTTGGCATCTGAAGGACCGGCCATCACGCCAGAAGGACTGGTTGAGGGTTGCCTCCGGTTGCTGGGCTATTACGAACTAACCGACGAGAACCACCAGGAGTTGGTGGAGCACGCACGGAAAGGCGGAGTGTCGGCCACCGATACACCGGAGTTCCCGGCGCAAGTCGGAGAGATACTGCAAATGATCGTCGCAACTAAGGAATATCTATACGCCTAGCTTAAGATCTCGGCGTTTCGCGTCTGCCGATCGGTGGGCCATGGGACAACAGCTCAATTTACTGAGGAGTAAACGATGACCTCCAACAAAAAAGACCCGGTCCTGGTAGTACTTCAAATGACGGGGGCCTACGACGCCCTGAATACTTTTGTTCCCTATAGCGACCCCCATTACGTAGATTACCGTGCTAACTTGCAGATCGGTCCGGACCAGGTCCTGGCCGTGGATGACAAGGTCGGGTTCCACCCGGGCATGGACCAGATCAAGGGCATGTACGACCAGGGCAAGGTTGCCGTGCTGCAGGGCATCGGTTATCCCAACCCCAACCGCTCACATTTCCGCTCTCTGGACATCTGGCATACCGCCGAACCCGAGAAGATGGCCTCCGACGGATGGTTGGGCAAGGCCGTTCGTGAGATTGACCCCAACAAAGAAAACATCTTGACCGCCGTGAACTTTGGCCGTGGCCTTCCCCGGGCGCTGGCCGCTCCCGGCGTTTCCGTAGCCTCAGTTGGAGACATCAGCAATTACGGAGTGCTAACTGGCATCGACAGCACCCAGAAGCGGAGCGAAGCCCTCGATATCTTCGCCCGGATGTACGCACCCATGATCGGCTCAGGCCCTGTCAGCGACTACCTCTCCCAGACCGGTCTGGACGTTCTTAAAGGAGCTGACATTCTCAAGACCGCACCCGAGACCTACTCCTCCAGTATTGAGTACGGCGGCAGCCCCCTGTCCCAGTGGTTGAAGAGCATCGCTCAGGTGCATCTTGCCGACTTCGGCACCCGCGTGTTCTACACCGGCGTGAATCCCGGCACTTTCGATACCCACGCCAACCAGAGCACGACTCTGCCCAAACTTTGGGCCGATGTGTCCACCGCCATCAGCGACTTTTACGAGGACCTGAAAGAGCACAACGCCAACGAGGAAGTTGTGATCTTGCTGTTCACCGAGTTCGGCCGCCGGGTACAGGAAAACGGCTCGGGCACCGACCACGGTTCTGGCGGAGTAGCCTTCGTCATCGGCGACGCGGTGAAGGGCGGCCTCTACGGAGAGTATCCTTCCCTGGAGCCGGAAAAGCTGGACTCCGGCGACCTTCAGTGGAACAACGATTTCCGCGGCACCTACGCTACGTTGCTGGAGCAATGGATGGGCTTGGACGCCAATCCGATTCTTGGCGGTACCTACGAGCAGTTCGCCTTCATCAAGTAACTGCAAGTGATCCCCAGGACCTGAAGCAGCAAACCGGGCCGGCATCCGCCGGCCCATTGCATCAAGCCACTTGATACAGATGCGCCCTTTGTGAGGAAAGATGGTTACCGAGATTTCACCGATCACGTTTGGATACAGCCATACCATTGGCAGACAGGAAAACCGCAGTGGAAACGGGTTCTTCTATCCGGTGGCGATAACCCGGGACGAGAATAATCTTTTCTACGTGGTAAGCCGTGGCTCCGAGACCCCGGCGTTCTTCCCCTGCAAACGGGTTACGGTGTTCAACATGGACGAAGAAGTGGTCCGAGAGTTCGGCACCAAGGTCCCACCGGAAGATGCAGACGCATCCGCGCCTGACGGAAGCTTCATGTGGCCCACGTCGATCGCCCTGGACAAAGATGGCCTCGCCTACGTGGCCGATGAATGGCTCAACCGGATATCCGTGTTCGACAAGAACGGCGCATGTATCAATACGTGGGGTATCACCGGAGATGCCGACGGAGAGATCAACCACCCAGCCGGACTGGAGTTCGACTCCGAGGATAGGCTCTATCTGGTGGATAGCGCTAACCACCGGGTGCAGATATTCACGAAAGAAGGAAAATTCATCTCCTCATGGGGCAGTGAAGGCACCGGCGATGGTGAGTTTAGCTATCCGTGGGGCATCGAGATCGACCATAACGGCGACGTGTTCGTGGCCGATTGGCGGAACGACCGAATCCAGAAATTCGACCGGGACGGCAATTTCTTGATGAAGTTCGGCTCTTCCGGAAATGGTGATGGCGAGCTAAACCGGCCCAGCGGTATCGCAGTCGACAAGGAAGGGATCATCTACGTCACCGACTTCAAGAACGACCGTCTTCAGGTGTTTTACGCCGATGGCAGCTATATCACCCAACTCACCGGCGATGCGACTCTGTCGAAGTGGGGCCGGGAACGGCTGGAGTTGGACCCAGGCATGATGCGAGGCAGAGACAGGGCGCAGGGTCTAATGGAGCGGGAGAAGCAGTTCAACGGGCCGATCGCCGTGGAAGTGGACGACGAAGGCCGGGTATTCATAGTCGAAACAGCCCGCCAGCGCCTCCAGGTTTACCGCAAGCAGACCGCCAGTTTCCACGGTGGCCCGCTCTAAGCGATTCCCGTAGTTTTTAGAGTTTCCTGGGATTCCCGGCCACAATTTATCGGCAGATAAAAGGCCGCGGATGAAGCGGGTCCGCTTCATCCGCGGCTTTGTTATTAGACCCGATCGGCGGCCAACGCCAAGAACATGATACCCCTGAACAAGGGCCTTGATCACGGGGCAAAGCTGGAGCGCGCCTGGGCGCCCCAACCGCCGTCGATGCGGGTCATGATCCACAGGGCCTGGTGCGTGAGAATGGGCTGGTCATCTTTGTCGTGACGAGTCCACTGGATGTACAGGTGCACTTTGTCTTCGGAGCTGTGGAGCACCTCAACGGAGTCCAGGACCGTGTGATGCCACGCATCCCCGGCCCTGGCGGCGAACCCCTTCAGGTAATCCCGCTCAAGGTCTTGCCGGGTGTTGTGGATGGCCACGCCGTTGCCGGATATTCTCACGTGGGGAACGTGCATCGTGTTGTACAAGGCCTGATCGTCCCCGGCGTTGAGGGCGGCCATGAACCCCTCCAACGCCTTGATCGCCCCCTGCTCGCTTGCCGCCCACTGGCTCTCCGCCATCGATAACCCTCCTGTTCCCGTTCATTCGATTGGAGCAATCCTAAAAATCAAATGCTCCAAGTCCATCTTGGAACTCGGAGCATCATTATACGGCTGGAAGGTGGGCTTAGTTGAGGAACATCAGACGTTTCGCCGCTGGCCGCTGTGCCGTTTGCCGAACCCTCGCCGGTCAATCTGCCCCCAGGCAGTTTTTCCCCGGAGATAATCCAGGCATCCGGAGGCCCGCCACCACAGGTTTAGCTGACGGTACCCAAGGTTTTCAGCGAAACCAGCGGCGATCATCTTGAGGAGATCAGTGGTTTTGAGATACCTTCTGAAGGATATCTCCTCCAGCAATACGGAACCGGTGGTTAGGACCGAGCCGGATAAAACGGTGATCGCCAGGAACAACCCAAAGAACGGAAGGTTGACATACCCCAACGCGAAACTGGCTATGACCAACCCCAGACCAGCCAATTCCAGCACGGGCGCGAACATCTCGAATAGGATGAAATAAGGCACTCCTAGCATCCCGATGGGGCCGTATCTGGGGTTGAAGAACATCTTGCGTTCAGCATCAGGCTTTCGATCAACCCTCGCTGCCAACGGTTGCGTTGCCTCCCCAGCGCCGCCAGCGACTCGGGCACCTCCGTCCAGCAAACAGGGTCTGGCAAAAAATGCATCTCGTAATCCCGTCCGGACTCAAGGAGGTAACGGTGCATCCTCACGACCAGTTCCACGTCTTCGCCCACGCTGCCCGCCCGGTAGCCGCCCACCTTCCTTCCTGAACACGCCAAAGGCTCCTGAAATGATCAGCAGACTGTTCAGGGCGCTCCAGCCGGCCCTGCCAAACAGGAACGCCCGCAGATATTCGACGGTCTGGACCAGCGGCAGGAAATGGCCGGCCAACTCAACCTTGGTTACCTGGCCCGATGCTATCTCACAGCCGTTGGCGACACGGATTATTTCCCCGACCGCCACCGTGGTCTCGGGTTTTTCCAGGAACGGCCGGACTACTTTTAATAATGCCTCGCCCTCGATCAACGAATCAACGTCGGTAGAACAGATCAGCGGGTAGCTTGAAACGTTGATCCCGGCGTTCAGGGCGTCGGCTTTCCCGCCGTTGTGCTTGTCCAAGACCACCAGGTTGGGGTGTTCTAATGAATGGTAAACCGCCAAAACCGTCTCAGACGGCAATCTCTCTTCCAGGTCGATCGGGACCTGCCGGAGCGCGAATGCCCTCTGCAGAGTCTCCAGGGTCTTGTCCTGGGACTCGTCATTGATCACTACAACCTCGAATCTGGGGTACTCCAGCATCAGCAGAGACCTGACGCTTTGCTCCACGGTGGCTTCTTCGTTTAAGGCCGGGGCCAAGACCGAGATTCCTGGAGTCAAAGGAGACTGAATGACGTGACGCCACCGGTCGTGGCCGGTCTGTCTCCGGTATTTTCTGATGGTGAAGTAGGAAAAAATGAGCAAGCAAAGGTACGAGGTGTTGATGAAGCCAAAGTACCCCAACATGAACAGGTTGATGCCGAAGATCGCGTCTGTCACCGCCGGCCCATCTAGCTGATCACCGGTAGGCCCAAGCGGTCCAGCTCAACTAAGTGAGCGGCTGTCTGCTGGGCCTGGGCCGTGCCGGATACGGAAGCAGCGCGCAACAGGTCTTTGCCGGCCGAACCCAAGCTGGACAAAGAAACCCCCGCGTTCCGTCTTACCTGCCAGTCGGGGTCATCCAGGGCTTGGTGCAGTTGTTCTGCTGTTTCCCAAGACGCCAGCCCTCCCAGCGCCCGGGCCGCTTCGGCGCGCACCAATGCCTCCCGGTCTGTTAGCAGGCCACTGAGGGTCTCCGCGGCAGAATCGTGGCCGATCATCCCCAATGCTTGGGCAACCGCGGCGCGCAATCGGTAATCGGAATCGTTCGCCATGTCCTGCAAAGGCTTGACGCCTTCGAGGAGCCGCAGGTGGTCACAAAGCTCAACATACAGTTTCCGGACCATGGGGTTCTTGCCGGCAGCCAGCCTGGGCACGATCTCAGGTTCGATCTCGGGCCCGATGCCTACTAGGATCTCCACTATCTTCCCAGACGCCTATTGACCGTCGTCTTCCAGGGCGTCCAGCAGCACTCGCAGCCCTTGGGCGCTCCCCAGTTGGCCCAGTGACCTGACTGCGGCCAAACGGACATCTTCATTGGGGTCTTTCACCGCGGCGATCAGCGGCTGGACCGCGTCTTGGCTATGCATGTTGCCCAGATTGAGGGTGGCCTCCAACCGGCGCCACCACTTTTTGGAAGACAGGGCGCCGACCTCTTCGTTCACAAAGCCCAACCGCTCAAAAACACTGGTCATGTGGTCCTTGTCTATCCCCTTGAGTTGCTCGGACTGCTGCAATAATTGCTCTCGCTCAACCCGGCGGTCCCGGCGGTCTACCGCTTGTTGCAGGTGGCCGATGTCAGATGGGTCCATAAGAAGGCCAAGGATGTGGGGGCCGTAGCTTGCCAACCTGTTTTCCGAATTCTTGAAGTAATAGTTCTTCACCAGGCGTTCGACAAGCAAAAAGAGCACCGCCAAGATGACGATGGCCTAGAGCGCGGCTATGGCGGGAAGCATCGAAGCCCGGTACCGAAAACCGGTCGTCCTACGATCCCGAGGTGCCGTGGATTTCCAGCAACCATGAAACGGACTCTCCCGAGTGGGAGAATGCCCGCAAGATTCGGGAAGCCCTAGCGATTTCCATCGATCGCGAAACCATCATATCGACCCTTCTCAAAGGGTTCGCCGACCCGATTAAACTCTGGTTCTGGGGCAATCACGGATCGCAGATCAATGGCGATTGGGAATACAACCCAGATCGCGCCAAGCAACTGCTGGCCGAAGCCGGCTACCCGGATGGCTTCAGCATCACGCTCACACCGTCTTTGCGGGGCGCTCCCGCTGAGGTGGAAGCGTGCAGCGCGGTAGCACAGATGTGGGGCGACATAGGGATGGACGTAAAGTTGCAAAGTCTCCCCTACTCCACTCTTAGGCCCACAATGGTCGCGCGCACATACCAGGGGGCCACCTGTCACGCCGCTGGCGCCCGGATCGTAACGGTTGGCGCCCAGACGCTGATCACGGAAAACGCTGCCTGGAACGCTGGGGCGAGCCACCCGTGGCTGGAAGAGATCATGCCCAAGATAAGCGCCGCGGTTGACCCGACGGATCTGGTGCGGCTGGAATCGGAGTTGGGCCAATGGCTCTTTGATAATGCCCTCACCTACATCGGTCTCTACAGCGTTGGCGCAGTATGGCCCGTTGGTCCGAACATCGAGGAGTGGAAAGCCGACATCAAATTCACAGACCTCAGGAACATCAATGGTTACGAATATATCAAGCCCCGGTAGCAGCGTAACCAGTGAGGGCTACCGGCCGATCGGCCGGTAGCCCATAGATTCAAACAGGCCGGGCGATTGATCAATGCGCCCGGCCTGGATCCGCATTGGGGCCAACGGGTGCCGATTGAAGATGGGGGAGCATGCAAAAGTTTTTAGTCAGGCGCTTCTTCATCGCGATAATCACGGTCTTGATAGTATCCGTGATTATTTTCGTAATGAGCCGGGCCGCTGGCGATCCTCGGGCCTTGTTGTTGGACGATTACTCCACCATGGAGGACTGGGATCGTCTTGGCGCCGCATTGGGCCTGGACAAGCCTTATTACCAACAGTACGGCATCTTCATCAAGGACGCCCTAAAAGGCGAGTTCGGTCAGTCCATCAAGCAAGGGCGTCCGGCCATGCACATCGTTCTGGAGCGGCTCCCCGCCACCTTGCAACTGGCAGGCGCGTCTTTCCTATTGTCGCTACTCATCGGTGTTCCATTGGGCATCCTGGCCGCGGTCAAGCGAGGCAGCGTTATCGATCTGTTCGGCAGGGGAGTCGCCCTTGTCGGTCAGTCAGCCCCTCCCTTCTGGTTGGGCATCATGCTCATGTTCTTCTTCTCGGTGAATCTGGGCTGGGTTCCCCCGTTCGGCCGTGAAGACCCAAGGGGCATCATCCTCCCAGCGGTGACGCTGGGCTGGTTCTACGCGGCGGCCAATCTGCGCCTGATCCGCTCGGCCATGTTGGACGTGCTGGACTCCGAATACATCAAATTGGCGCGGGCCAAGGGTGTATCTAGCCAGAGGGTGATCATCAAACACGCATTGCGAAACGCCATCATTCCGGCATTGACCTTCGCGGGCGTGACTTTGGGAGCCCTGGTCACCGGCTCTCTGGTTGTTGAAACGGTATTTGCCTGGCCTGGATTGGGCAAGCTCGCCGTCGATGCCCTGTTCGCGCTCGACTATGCAGTGCTCCAGGCGGTGGTCATCGTATTCACCCTTTTGTACGTGATCGCCTCCTTCACGGTAGATGTCCTCTACGCCTTCGTAGACCCGCGGATCCGGTACACGTAGGGTTGAGGAGAATAGATCAGATGGCAAATCAACGAACTGCAGATGTTCTGGTACCCCAACGCCCACGTCTCATCAGCTTTCCGGGTATCTGGAGAGCGATTCGAACTTGGCCCATCATCCCTGTTTTCCTGTTGTCCCTGGTGGTCATATCGGGGGTGGCGGAGCCATGGATCGCTCCCCATGACCCGGACCGGGGCGTGCTACAAGAGCGGAACCGGCCGCCATTCTGGCAAGGCGCAGACATGGCGTTCAAAACAGTTGCCGCGGACGTGTTACTGGAACAACAGGGCAAACTCATAACGCTCAGGAACGCCCAAAAGATCGACCCGCAAGCGGCCCTTGGGGATTCGATAGAGGTCGAGATAGCGCCCGGAGGCACCACCAAATACCTGCTGGGCACCGACCAGTTGGGCCGGGACCTGCTTTCCCGGGTGATTTACGGCGCACGCATCTCCCTGGTGGTGGCCTTGATAACCCTCATAGTCGGCGGCGTTATCGGGGTGACGCTGGGGCTGATAGCCGGCTGGTATGGCGGGTGGACAGACGAAGCGATAATGCGGCTCGTCGACGTCATGCTTTCTCTGCCGCTGATTTTGGTGGCGTTGGTCTTGGTGGTGGCGCTAGGCCAGTCTTTCTCCGTGATCGTCACAGTGCTGTGCCTGTTCATCTGGCCGCGTTTTGCCCGCCAGGTGCGGGGCGAAGTGTTGTCGCTAAAGACGAAAGACTACGTGGCCTTAGCCAAGGTATCCGGGGCATCTACCCCGCGTATCCTCTTCATCCACGTATTCCCAGGCACGATCAATACACTGATCGTGGTGGCGACGCTGCAGGTTGGGATAGTCATCCTGCTGGAGTCGGTGCTGAGCTTCCTAGGGGCCGGAGTGCCGCCGCCCACGGCCGCTTGGGGCTCCATGGTGTCCGACGGGCGTGACCGGCTGGCTGGGTTCTGGTGGATCGCCACCTTCCCCGGTCTGGCCATAATGCTCACCGTCATGTCGTTGAACCTCTTCGGCGACTGGCTCCGAGACAAACTGGATCCGCGGCTGCGACAAATGAGCTAGACCAACCCAAACCCACTGACCATAAAGAGAAGTCCCGGCCTAACGATGAGGCCGGGACTTCTCTTTGCTTGCTTAGGTTCTAGCCGTACAACTCTCGGCGGGTCTCGTCCAGCAGTGCGCGCTCCTCGGCGCTCAGTTCGGGGAACCCCGGTGCCTTGGGCCGGATGCCGCCGGTGAATTCCGGCGGCCGTTTTTCCAAGAAAGCCTTCCGTCCCTCGTCACCATCAGTGGTGAGCTGGGTTAGCAGGGTGTTGAACAGGGTCTGGACGCGCCAGGCTTCGGACACCGGAACATCTCTGAACCTGATGGCGAACTCTTTCATCATGCGGACCGCCACCGGGGGCATGCCGGCGATACGGTCTGCGATTTCCTCCGCCCGAGTCATCAACTGGGCGTGGGGCACGACCTCGTTGATTAGGTTGATCCGTAGCGCCTCTTTGGCGTCGAACGCTTCATCCGTCAGCAGGATCCTCATGGCGTCGGCGTGGGATATCTGCCGCGTCAGGTAGCTGGCGCCCGGCCCGTTCCCGACCCATCCCTGGCTGAGCAGCGCAAACTTGAACTGGGCGTGCTCTTCGGAGGCTATGCGTATGTCGGTGGAGGTGAGCATCAGGTAGAAACCCGCCCCCGCGGCCCAGCCGTTGATGGCGGCGATGACCGGCTTCCATATCTGGGGATAGTGGTCGCCCAGACTGCCGTCGGCCCCGGTCTTGGCGCCGTTGACGGTCCCCGACAGCGGCCAAAATATGTTCTCGGTCCTGATACGGTCCAGGTCTTCCTCAGACACGCCGGGTGGCGGGGCTAGGTTATGGCCGGCGCAGAAGTGCCGGTCACCCGTGCCGGTGAGAATGGTGACGCGGACATCCCGGTCTTCCCAGATGTTCTTCCACGCCTCACTGATCTCGTCCGACGTCTGATGGTCGAGGATATTGCCCTTGTCGGGATTGTCGATTGTGACGTATGCGGTGTGGCCTTTTTTCTCGTAGAGGATGCCCATGTTTAAACTCCCATGCCGTCAGGTTCGATGTCGCGGCTATAAGCTCAATATATGATCTGGTCTTCGACCATCCGGTCGACCTCAGACTCCGACAGGCCCAGCAACTCCTGATACACATAGGCGTTGTGCTGGCCGAGCGCCGGCGCTTCGGTCAGATAGGGGCCTGGTTCGCCGTCGAAACGCCAGGGCAGCCCCGGCAGGTCCCTAAGTTCCCCGTCGTTGGTCCTTAGATTCGTGAAATACCCTACCTCGCTCAGTTGAGGCTCGTTGAACACCCGCAATATGTCCTGGGACGGGCCGGAGGGCACACCGGCCTGCTGTAGTAGATGCATGGCCTGATAGTCCTCGTGCCGCATCGTCCACATGGTGATGGCGGCGTCGATCTGGTCTTGGTGCTCTTTACGCCCGGCTGCTTCGGCATATTCGGGTTCTGCCGCCAGGCCGGGCCTCTCGATCAGGTGGCACAGGGAGTCCCACTCCTCGTTGTTGGTGACGGCGATGGCGACCCAGCGGTCTGCGCCCGAGCAGTGATAGACGCCGTGGGGGGCGTACCAGTCATCCCGGTTGCCGAGGGGTTCTTTCACGCGGGAGTTCATCTGGTAGTCCAAGATTGCCTCCGGGATGCTGGCGCTGAGGGCCTCGGCCATAGAGAAATCGACATATTGGCCTTGTCCGGTCACCGCACGGTTATTCAGGGCCGCGGCGGTGACCATCGCCAACTCCATGCCCACCCAGGGGTCGGCCCAGAGTCCTCCGGTTACCGGCTCGCGCCCTGGATGGCCCGATATGGAGTTCCAGCCGGTGTAGTGCTGCAACAGGCTGCCGTAGGCTACATAGTCCTTGTGGGGCCCGGAATGACCGGTGCCGGAGGAGGCCACCATGATGATGTCCGGCCTGGCCGCGCTGACCACCTCATAGCCCAATCCCAGCCGCTCGATGACGTCGGCGGCGAAGTTCTCGATCACCACGTCGGAGACGGCCAGCAACCGCTTGACCAGCGCCAGGCCCTCGGGGGTGGAGATATTCAGCGATGCGTACAGTTTGGACTGGTTATACGCCTGGAAGGCCGGGCCTCGGGTGGATGGGTCGGGACGGCGCGCGCTGCCCACCTTGATCACCTCCGCGCCCATGGCCGCCATGAAGCGCGTCGCGGTGGGGCCGGCGATGATCCAGCTTAGGTCCAGAACCCTGATTCCGTGCAGCGGGAGTTCGATCATGGGTTAAGCCAAGTTCTCCAGGACCGTGAGATTGTGCTCTCCCAACAAAGGCGCAGGCCGGGCAGCCAGGGGCAACTCTGTGTTGGAGAACCGGTAGGCCGCGCCGGGGTATTTCAGAACTCCTGCAACCGGGTGCTCCATCTCGACGAAGAAATCACGATGGGCCAGGTGTTCGTCGCTGAGCAGGTCCAGCACGGTGTTCACCGGGAAGCAGGGCACCCGTTGTTCCTGACCCATCCGGGCGATCTCATGCTTGGAGTAGCCGGCGCTCCACTCGCTTAGCAGCTTCCATAGGGACGGAGAGTTCTTCTGGCGGGCGTCGCGGGTGGCGTACCGGTCGTCGGCCGCCCACGGCGGACTGCCCATGACCAAGAGCCACCGTTCCCATTGGGCGTCTTCCCTGGGCGAGATGGCCACGTATCCGTCGTTGCAGGGCAGGATACCCCCGATGGCCCCGACCATTCCGCCGATGGCCGCCTCCTCCACCTTGCTGAGGTCCCTGGGCGGCGCCGGCCTTCCGTAGGCCGAGTTGGCCAGGCCGCTGATCAGTTGCGTGACCATTGCCTCGAACGACGATATGTCGATGCGGGCGCCGGCCCCGGTGGTGCGCTTGCGGTACAGGGCCATCATGGTCGCGGTGGCGGCGGCCATTCCCCCCACGAGTTCCGCTTGGTGTCCGCCCGCCCTGATGGGTGGGTCGCTGTCCGGGTCTTTGACCGCTCCCAGCAGGCCGTGGGCGTGGCCGCTCATGTGGTAGAGGACTAGGTCCGTGGCCTTGAAGTCCTTGTAGGGGCCCCGGTTTCCGAATGGCGTGATCGAGGTGAATATGAGTCCGGGGTTGGATTGCATCAAGGCGTCGTAACCGAGGCCGAGGTCCTCCAGCGAGATGGGCGGAGGGTTCTCGATGACGATGTCTGAGGTTGCCGCCAGTTTTCGGAACGCCGCGGCGCCTCCGGGCGTAGAAAGGTCGAGGGTTACGCCGAATTTGTTGACGTTCAGCGCCAGGAACACACCGCTCTTTTCCGGATGCGGGCTGTCGCCTGGGAACGGTCCCATGCGCCGGGCCAGGTCGCCTTCCGGCGGCTCGACCTTGATCACTTCCGCGCCCATATGGGCCAATATCTTGGCGCAGTATGGCCCGGAGATACCCATCCCCACATCGAGCACCCGCACACCGGGCAATAGTCCGTCTGGCATCACCGGGATGCTCGTTCCAGTATCTGATCGCTGGTCGTCATGAGGCGATATTAGCGATGGGCAAATGGAATGTCCACCGGGACCAGCAGTCTGACAGCCAGGATTTCGGGTATGATGGCGTCTCTAAACTTAGCCTCAGGTGATTCTGCGTTTGATGCCAGGTAGCGGCGGGGTTCTCAGCGATATCAAAGTCCTGGACTTGAGCCAGGGTGTGTCCGGACCGTTCTGCGCCAAGTTTCTGGCCGGGTTGGGCGCCGAGGTCATCAAGGTCGAGCCAACCGGCACGGGGGACTCCTCCAGGCAGTCAGAGCCGTTCTTGGGCGGGCGAAGCGATGTCGAGAGCAGCGCCCTTTTCGCCTACCTGAACACCAGCAAGATGAGCGTGACCCTGGACTTGGATAGCCCTGAGCAGGCCCTGTCAGTGAAGCAACTGGCCCAGGAAACCGACATCTTGGTGGAGAGCTACGCCCCTGGCTACTTGGAGTCATTGGGGCTGGGATACGACGCCCTGTCCGAGAGTAATCCAGGCCTGATATATGTGTCCGTCACGCCCTTCGGCCAGACCGGGCCCTACCGGGACTACAAAGGAGCCGACATCGTCGCTCAGGCCATCGGCGCGCTGATGTACACCATCGGGCTGCCCGACCGGGAACCGCTGAAGGTTGGCGGGGAGTCGGTGCTCTACACCATTGGCATCAGCGCCTTTTCCGCCGCCATGCTGGCCCTGCACGTCAGGGACGCCCAGGGCTTTGGACAGCACGTGGACATATCCGCCATGGAGGTGATGACCGTGGCCCAGATACACTCCTCCATCAACGATCAGTTCGGGCACACCCCAGTGCGCCGCCCAACCAACCTGGTGCGGGCCAAGGACGGCTGGGTCAGCCCCGGTCTTGAGTCCGGGGTGCAACAGGGCACCTGGCCCAAGGTCTGTGAGTTGATGGGCGTGCCCGAATTCGCCGAGGACCCCCGGTTCACCACCCAAGAGGGCCGACGGACGAACCAGCAGGAGCTGTTGAAAGTCATCGGCGATTGGGCGGCAACCAAGCCAAAGGAAGAGATTTACCACACCCTCCAGGCTCTGCGGACCATCACCGGCTATGTGGCTACCGTGGAAGACCTGCTGGTGGCCAAGCAGTTGGTTGACCGGCGGTTCTTTCAGACCCTAGCAGACCCGGTGCTTGGCGACGTGGTCCACCCAGGCGCGCCGTTCCGGATGGCCGACGAGGAGTGGCGGTTGCTCCCTCCACCCCGGTTGGGTGAGCACAACGAAGAGATATTGGGCGGGCGTCTGGGTTATTCCAGCGAAGAGATATCCCACGTCTCCCAGAATGGCGGGGCATAGGTTGGCTACGACACAAAACAGGCCGGCGCTGGAAGGGCTGCGAATCCTGGACCTGAGCCAGGTTGCGGCTGGGCCGTACGCCACCATGTTCTTGGGCTTCATGGGCGCGGAGGTGATCAAGCTGGAGTCCCGCTCCCGCATGGACATCAACCGGGGCCGGGCCAAGCCGGGACCGGGCGACCCGCGAGTCTACCCCAACGGCGAGCAGGGTGAGCGCCCCTATAACCGCACCGCCCACCACGTGCACCGGAACATCAACAAACTGTCGGTCACCCTCGACCTGGCCACTCCTCGGGGCAAAGAATTGTTCCTTGACCTGGTCCGGGTCTGCGATGTGTTGGTCGAGAACTACCGGGGTTCGGTGATGGACCGGCTGGGGCTGGGCTACGACGCCGTGTCCCAGGCCAACCCGCAATTGATCTACCTCAAGATCAGCAGCCAAGGAGCCACCGGGCCAGAGGCTAATTACGGCTCCCTGGGCTCCACCCTGGAACAAACGGCGGGGCTGGCGTCGATCACCGGCTACGAGGGCGGGCCGCCCCTGATGACCAACGAAGTCTACCCAGACCCGGTGGTGGGAATCCTGTCGTTCGGCGCGTTGATGGCTGCTCTGCGGCGGCGGCGCCAGACTGGGCTCGGATGCCTAGTTGACCTCTCGCAGCGGGAGGTCACCTCCATGCTACTGGGCGAATCGGTGCTGGATTTCTCAGTGACCGGCCGGGTGGCGGGGACCATGGGCAACAAACACCGGGACATGGCGCCCCACGGCGTCTACCCATGCACGGGTGAGGACATGTGGGTGGCGGTGTCGGCCGGCTCCCAGGACGAGTGGCAGGGACTGTGCCGCGCCATTGGACAGCCGGGATTGGCGGATGACCCCCGGTTCCAAGACCAAAAAAGCCGCCACGACAACCAGGAAGCTTTGGACGACATCATTTCATCTTGGACACGGGAGCGGGACCACTACCAGGCGATGCACCTGCTCCAAGCGGACGGAGTGCCGGCCGGCGCAGTGCTAAAGGGCAGCGAGACCATCAACGACCCCCACCTGGAAGCCCGGGGGTTCTGGGACGTGGTCGATAACCCGGAGGCCGGGACCTACAAACAGACCACCCTGCCCTGGATGCTGTCCAAGAGCCCCAGGCAGACGTCGGTCTCCTCGGCCGGGCTGGGCGAGCACAACTTCCAGGTATTCAACGGTTTGTTGGGCCTCTCATCAGATGAGATTGACGTCCTAGTGGATGAGGGCATCACCGGCGACGTGCCCAACCCGGACGCTTAAATTCCTATAGCCCCATCGCGGCTAAACCGACTTTCGCCAGTTCTTCGTCGGCGTTGTGTCCGCGTATCCCGCCCACGCCGATGCCGCCCAAGATCATGCCGTCTTTGATGATGGTGACGCCGCCCTGCTCGTAGGTAACCATCGGGTCGCCGTTCTCGCTGACGCTTTGGCCGATGTTGGTCATGTTCTGCCCCCAATCTCCGCTGTTGATGCCCAGGATGGCGGAGGTGTAGGCCTTCCGGACGGCGTGCCTGCGGGTGAAGACCCGGGCGTTGTTCATCTTGGCGAAGGCTTCCATGTTCCCCGATGCGTCGACGATGGCCATGCAGACCGGTGTCTCGGATGTGGCTAGAGCTTGGTCCATCATCGCCTTGATGGCCGCCTGCACCTGGTCCAGGGTCAGTTGCTGGTTGGCGATGGCCATGCAGGGCCGCGGGGTGTCGTTATGCGTTGGCATCGGTTTGATCTCCTATTGGGTGAGTCGTAAAGTTTCACCGGAGATTGTACCAACAGTCCGCATCCCAAATGCGTGTAGAATACCGGGAGCCGCCTGTAGCTGTGATTCCGATGGAGATTGTTGAATGAAAGTTGGCGTGATCTCGGACACCCATAACCCCAGCGTGGGCGCGGAGCCGCCTCAGGAGGTGGTATCCGCCTTTAGGGGTGTCGATGTGATCATTCACGCGGGCGATATCTACCAACCCTCCTGCCTTGATTGGCTGGAAGAGATCGCTCCGGTCTATGCCGTCGAACTGGGAGCCGACGCTCATTTCAAGGACGACAACCGCGTGGTGGACATGGCCCGGACCATTGAACTTGAAGGCCATACCATCGGCATAATTCACGACCTGCTGGTGCCGGGTATGGCGCAGGAGGTCACTGAGTTCACTCCCCTTTCGAAGCATTTCCCCAAGGACGCCGACCTATCCACAGCTCTTGAAAAGGTGTTTGGCGCTTCGGTCGATATCGTCATTTTCGGCCACACCCACTACCCGGTGGTTGAGGAATTCCAGGGTGTCTTGATGCTGAACCCCGGAAGCCCCAGCCTGCCGAAACAGATTCAACGCCTGGGCCAAGTGGCCATCTTGGACCTGGGGCCGGACCGCAAGAGCGCCGAGGTCTTGGACCTGTCCACCTTTAGCTCCGTCCACCCTTAGCTGAGGAGGCCTTCAATGGGGCCGCAGGGACCTTCTTTATTACTGGAACAATTCGGCCCGTTGCAGGGAGTGCGTATCCTCTCCACGGGCTCCATTGTCGCCGAACCGGTGGCCGCCGGAATGGCGGCGGAGATGGGCGCCGAGGTCATCCACATCGAGCGGCCCGGAGGGGGCGAGGACTGGCGGCATGCCGAGTTTCCCATCGAGGCTCCAGACGGCGAACAGGTGGCCAGTTCCTGGGTGCAGGACCGCCGCAACACCTACTACACGACCCTGGATTTCAGCACGCCCGAAGGCCAGAAGATATTCCTCGATCTCATCCGGCGCACCGATATCTGGATGGAGAGCTCCAAGGGCCGCACCTACGACAAATGGGGGTTGGATGACGCGGCCATCCTCGAGGCCAACCCCAGCATCGTGATCTGCCACGTTTCCGGGTTCGGGCAGGACGGCGACCCGGAATACGTGAAACGTGCTTCCTACGATTTCACGGCCCAGGCCTTCGGCGGCATGATGAACCTGGCCGGCAGCCCCGACCCCGAGCCGCCTTCAAGAGCGGTGCCCTGGACGGCCGACTACATCACTGCTTTGTTCTGCCTGTGGTCGTCATTGGCGGCCTATATCCACGCCCAGAAGACCGGGGAAGGGCAGGTGATCGACCTGGCCCAGTACGAGGCGGTGCACCGCATCCTGTCGGGCACCATGGTCGCCTACCACGAGCTGGGGATGGTGAGGGAGAGGGCGGGCAACAAGGCCGGCAACGCCCAACCATGGGACACCTTCAAGGCCGAGGACGGCTGGGTCGTGGTCGCCGCCATCGGCCCGGTGGTCTACTCCCGTGTGTGCCGGGTGTTGGGCTTGGACCCGGAGGACGAGAAATGGGTCTCGGCCCGGCGGGAGGTCGAGTCTCCCCAGGGCATCGAGTTCGACGCCATACTGCGGAGCTGGGTGGAAGAGCGCACCATGGACGATGTCGTTACAACCATGAACGACGCCCAGATAGGCTGCAGCAAGATCATGAACGCCCAGGAGATGGCCGAGGACCCCCATTACAAAGCCCGCGGCGTCCATGTGGAGTGGGAAGACCAACAACTGGGCAAGACCGTGAAAGGCGTGGGGGTAGTCCCCAGGTTCTCAAAAACCCCCGGCAAGATCTGGCGCGGTTCCGTGCCCGTTGGCCACGATAATGAATTGGTCTACCGCGACCTGCTGGGACTGGAAGCGCAGGCGCTGCAAGACCTGTCCCAACGCGGTGTCATCTAGGCGCGGACCCAGATCTGTGATGGAACCTCAAGAGCTGACTTGAGTGGGCTGGTTCTGGCTAAAGTTCTACTTACCTTTTCCTTTACCCTGATTCTCGTTCGCTTTTTCGTCGTTGGCGGGAGGCTTGCCTTGGTCATGCGCCACGTTCACTTCGACCTGACCAGTGGATGTGTTCCCAATTTGGTCTGCACAATCGATATCTGCGATATAAGTCCTTCCGTCGCCCGTCCCCGATCTTTCCGCGCGGAGGTTCATCTCTAAGTCTCCGGTAATCTCGCGGTCGCCGGATGTGAAGCCATCACCAGTGCCGTTGTCATCCTCGCTACTGTGGATATCGGTAATCCAGCACCGCGGCGCTGGGTCTACGGTGTCAACCACCTCGACTTCAATCACCACTGTCCTCATCTTGTGGTTTGGCGAGTCCAAGGTATCCGGGTTGGCGGTGATAGATTCGATCACGGGTGCTGTTGTGTCTTGCACGGTTATTACGTAGGAGGCAGAAAGCATATTTCTAGAACTGTCAGTAGCCGTGCAGGTCACGGTCGTTGCCCCAAGTGCGAAGAAGCCCGAGACCTGATCGCAGTCCACCACCGGAGCGAGGTCGACGGTGTCGGTTGCCGTGGCGTTCGGCAGCGCGACATTTGCTCCGCCGGTGGTGTCGCCTTCCACGGTGATATCTCCGGAGACCGTTAGCTCGGGCGGAGTCGTGTCTTGAACCGTGACGATGTAGGAACTCTCCGGGCTAGAATTCCCTTCAAAGTCGGTGGCGATGCAGGTCACGGTCGTTGCCCCAAGAGCGAAGAAGCCCGAGACCTGATCACAGTCCGCTACCGGATCCGAGTCGACGGTGTCGGTTGCCGTGGGGTTCGGCAGCGCGACAATTGCTCCGCCGGTGGTGTCGCCTTCCACGGTGAAGTTCTGGGGCACGGTCAGTTCAGGCGGGGTTGTGTCTTCGACGGTTACGGTGGCGGTGGCG
>Ga0066376_10001666_pt1 | contig 21430 bp, 18 predicted proteins | sample Knorr_S15_td_Bot_FD_77009 | JGI IMG/M metagenome (GOLD analysis project Ga0066376, IMG submission 77009) | Marine microbial communities from Southern Atlantic Ocean transect - Knorr_S15_td_Bottom_ad_5009_LV_A | ecosystem: Environmental > Aquatic > Marine > Oceanic | place: Southern Atlantic...
GTCTGCAAGGAGCGCTCCCAGAATAGGGAAGAAGTAGACGGCCGTTGTAAAGAGATGGTAATTTGCCATCGCCTCTGTATTGGTCATCGCCTCGGTTCCAGCCCCTGGCAACATGAACAGGTACTGCGTCATAAATATGACGAGAATCCCTTTCATACCATAGAAACTAAATCGTTCTGCAGCTTCGTTGCCAATAATGTATGGAATGCCTTTTGGCATTTTCTCTGAGGGAACTGGAGCGCTTAAATATTTTTTAGACATCTATGAGTAACTTTCTTTTTGTATAAACCGTAAGTTTTCTTTATCTTTCACCACGCCCGGAAATTGCAGAACGCGATTATGCATCGCGACGTAGACACCTGAGTCGACTAATTTTACAACAGAAAAGGATTCGACCAGATTTTGAAGCGCATCTGTATTTCTCATTATCCAAGGTCGCATTGCGCCAGTAAGAATACAGGGCACAGGCAACTCTGGGTGCATTTCGATGATGCACTCCCCCGTTATCGAGAGGGTATCTGTGCCATGAATAATAATGACTCCATCATGTGATAGTGCACTTGTACCAACGATTTCTGCAATGGAAAGGTGGTCCTCCTGCGTCATATCGCTACTATCTTTATCCATCAAAGAAATGTGTGTGATTTCTACGCCATCGAGTTGTAAGGAACCAAGCATTAATTCAAGCACTGACGTCCCATTGGCAAGGATACCTTCTTGCTCGTCATACGTTTTCTCTATCGTGCCGCCAGTTGAGACAAGCGCAACTTTAAAAAGTGTACTCAAAGTAGTTACTCCACAACAATCTTGCAAGGAACTTGGTTGTCCTCTGGCGCAAGACATGAATCTTCATCACAGGATTGCCATCTTGCCATAAGTGCAATAGTTCCCTGCGCCTCGCCATCCAAAGTCAATGTAATTGGAATTGTTATCGTTCCACCAAACACAGAAACCGTTTCGCCTACAGAAATCATCTTTTTGCTTTTTGGCCAGTCAACAACTATCGATACATTTTCATTGATGGACTTAAACGAGAGTGGAACCGTGTACTCGTTTCCTGGATCGTTTGAATTCACGTGCCAACCACGATCCATTTGTAATGTAACTGTAATAGTCTTTGATTCACCTGTAGAAATGGTAAGAGCCGCAGGATTGCAGATCATTGTTACTGTTGAGTCTTTGGATACAGTTGGTATTTGCTCACCATCAAATTTCTCAGGATGGGCTTTTGCAAATCTGGCAAAGTGTTTTGCAGCAACCACCACGGAAAGTGGTTGACTCGCTAACCACTGGCTTTCCGAATCTAACGTACGCATCGTATCTTCCAAAAATCGAGGATCGTTCGTCATTTCAGCAAGCGAAATGACATCACCAAGGATAAATGACGTTGCTGCTGGGATTGCACCATCAGATAGCGCTCGAGTACGGACAAACAAATCCGATTTCCCTTTTTCGGTGTCGTACCACCCCTCACCTTCCACGAAAAAAAGTTCTCGCGCTGTATCGTAGAGTTCAATTGCTGATGCTAGAACTTGCTGATCTTGATTTGCTCTGTAAATCGCAAGAAGCCCACTAATAAAAGATGCGTAATCTATTAAGAATGCATCTGCGCCCTTCGTGCCTTCTCTCCAAGTACGAAGTAGTTTCCCATTTTTTGATTTCATTTCCGACAATATGAAATTTGATGCTCTAACTGCCCTATCAACCCATGCTTTGTTTTGCAAAATCCTACCTGCATCAGCGAAGCCCGCAATCATAATCCCGTTCCAAGCAGTAATGACCTTGTCATCCGTTAAAGGTTGGTCCCGAGTGTCTCGAACAGCGAGGAGCGCTGCGTTGATTCTATCAACTCGTTCCTGAAATTCAGGATACGACATGGTATGTTCCGACGCCGAAATTTCTGGGTGTTGACCTAAAAACAACACATTTGTTGCTGGTTCTTGAGGGTGGTGTGGGTCCTTAAAGTTGGTGCCTTTGTCCACGCCGTACAACGATAATGCAAAGGCTACTTCATCTTCCAAGCCGGCATCCTCAAGTACTTCTCGTATTTGTGCTTCACGCCATAGATACGTCTCACCTTCAAGGTGATTTGTTTCCGCATCTTGCGCAGAATAGAAACCGCCTGCTGGAGCGCTTAATTCGCGCTCAACGTACTCCAATGTTTCTTCTATCACCTTCGCGTACGTTGGTTCCCCTGTCAACTCATATGCCTTCGCATAGGTTGAAACAAGTTGCCCATTGTCGTACAACATTTTTTCAAAGTGTGGAACAAGCCATTTTGCATCAGTCGAATATCGGTGAAAACCACCACCAACTTGGTCATACATTCCACCCATAAGCATGCTATCGAGCGTTTTCTTGACAGCTTTTTGAACTTGTGGGTTCTCCCAACTTGTTTCCATCAAAAAGTCGCTGTAGATTGGCATTGGGAACTTTGGCCTTCCCGAAAAACCACCTAGTTTTGAATCAAATCTGCCAAGTAAGGTCACTGCACCTTTGTGTACGAGGTCTGGTGAAAGTTGTACTGGCTCTTGAAATGTTGATAGCCTTGCTGAAACAATCCCAGCAATTTCATCAGCACGATCAAGAACTTTTGATTCATTTTCATTCCACACTTTCCGTGTAGTTCTCATGAAATCAATAAAATCAGTTTTTGATAAATAGGTGGCTCCCCAAATTGGCTTCAACGTATTAGGCTCAAGAAAGAGTGAAATAGGCCAACCGCCCCGACCCCTTGTCATTATCTGCAAAGCAGTCATATAAATTTCGTCAACGTCAGGTCTTTCTTCTCGATCGACTTTAATTGCGATAAAGGTTCTGTTGAGCCAGTCCGCAACCTCTTGGTCTTCAAAACATTCGCGTTCCATTACGTGGCACCAATAACACGTTGAATACCCAATACTCAGAAAAATTGGTTTGTTCTGTTCTCTTGCTGCTTGAAAAGCCTCTTCACCCCATGGATACCAATGGACTGGGTTGTATTGGTGCTGAAGAAGATACGGGCTCGTCGTCTCACCAAGTCGATTTCGACCATCGCTTGCACGCTTAGGTGTTTGGTCAGAGTTTAGAGATTCTTGGGCTTCAGACATAGCGAAAATTGGGGTTCCTGAGATACAAGTTACAAAACAGATCGCGATGATGCGTACATATTCTTTCATCCGTATATGCTAGCATAGGCAGTCCTCTATGGTTTAATTCGTTTAGTTTGCTGGAAACTCGATATCCCATTAAAAACAACGAAAATTAGGTGGTACGTTCTCCCAATGACGATAAAGGAAAGTCATGGAACACGTTGCACCGTACATAGTCCCCGCCCTCGCGCTCATCACTGCAATCATATTGATTGTTGCTGGAGGCAAATTACTCAAACCTGCAATAGGTCTAAGCGCTGGGTTGTTTGGCGCTGGCATGGGTCTGATGGTCGCACCTGCACTCCCCATCGAAATTTCTCCCTTCATAATTGCGCTTGTCTTTGGGCTTCTTGCCGCGGTGATGGCAATTTTCTTAGCAAAATTCGCAATCCTATTCATTCTCAGTTGTACCTTTGCATCTGCTCTACCGGTTGCTACGTGGCAGCTAGCAGGCCTCGATGACGGCGAGCAAGTTCTACATGATGTTGTCGAAGCTGTACAGACGCCTGATACACAAGAGGCTGATGATACTTCCGTAGATTTGAAATCCCTATCAGCTACCCAAGATGCTATGGCGGTTGCATTTGCAATACTGACAAGTGACGCTTCAAAAGCCATTCGAAGCGGTGCAAAAAGAGCTATCTCTGCATGGAACGCGGTGCCGGTTGGTCCAAGGTTTATGCTCATAGGTGCAGCGATTGCGGGACTATTTTTGGGTTTGTTAATCACTACATTTATGCCATTTCTCGCAGCTGCAATAGTTACCTCTGCTGGAGGAAGCATTCTCCTCGTCGAATCAGTACGAAACTTTATTGCACTTATTTGGTCCCAACAAACAATGGCATCCATCTCATCGAGTGTACTTTTCTTTACAATTATTGGTATAGCTGTTGCTGGGATTGGTTTGCAACTTACACTTGCAAAACGAATTCCAAAAGCCACTGAAAAATAACAAACAAGGCCACCGAAAACGACCCGCGGGATTGTTTTTTTGCCAAGGGAGAAATACAGTGTATGTATTTCTTTTCTTATCTTTTCATATCACCGCGTCTCCGTGGCAAATCCCTACTCGTCTACTTCGACTATCGCTTGCTGCGCATCCGCAATAAGTGTACTTAGAAAAAGCGGTCCTGCAATTGCAATAATTGCAGAGAGAACCGCGGCAACCAATGGCCAGCGTAACGTCACTTTCACTGATTCACTTTGCGGCGTCGTCGAGGACAACAACGAAAGTCCAATCAATCGAAGGTAATACCAAGCACTAATCGCACTTGCAACTACTGCAACAAGCACAAGTACCAGTTGCCCAGCTGCAATACCCGCTGCGAAAAGCATCAATTTTCCCCAAAAGCCAAAGAGTGGTGGAATGCCAAGAAGTGACCCACAAGAAACAGCAAGGGAAGTTGCAGCTAGTGGACTTCGTTTGTGAAGACCTGAAATATCCTCAAGTGAATCAACAGGAGCACCGTCCTTAGATAAACACGCGAGGGTTGCAAACGCAGAGGTGTTCGTTGCACCATAAATAACAAGGTACACAAGCACCGCAACAATACCAAGTGGCGGTCCAGCAATGACACCAATCAACATATAACCGCTGTGTGCTATTGAACTATACCCAAGCATGCGCTGCGTTGATGTCTGAAGTAACGCTCCAATATTCCCAAGCAGCATGGTCAATACTGCGACCACCCAAAGCGCCATTTCAAGTACAGGAGGAAGCCCGTCTTCCCAACCCACAAGTGAGCAAAGCAAAATGATTGCCAACATGCCCGCTGTTTTTGGGATGAATGCCAAAAATGCCGTCACTGCAGCTGAAGCGCCTTCGTATACATCGGGTGCATACAAATGCATCGGAGCAGCAGCAATCTTGTAACACAATCCAAAAATAGCAAGGAGCAAGCCTATCTGTCCAAAGACTGAAACACCTCCCACCGCACGTTGCGCTTCAAAAACATCTGCCATTTCGGTGAACACAAATGTACCGGTTGCAGCGTAAAGCAATGCAAAACCATACAACATGAGCGCTGCGGAAACAGCACCAAGAAAGAAATACTTCATTGCTGCTTCTTGAGCAACTTTAGACCACCTGCTTATTGCAACCATCACATATGTAGGCAATGAAACAAGTTCGAGCGCGAGGAAAAGCCAAATCAAATCTCGAGCTTCGCAGATAAGCATCACTCCCGCAATACTGAGTAGGAGTAATGCGTGAAATTCACCAGAGCTCGTTCTCAGCGCGCTGAATGTTGCCTTGCCTTTTGCGATTGCATGTTCGTACTTGCGATCCATCAATCCACCAGCGGACATGACTAGAAGAATCCCGATGAGCGCCGCAAAGAATTTAATATATTTGCCTAAATAAGGAAGTAACGTATCGGAAGTAGCAATTCTTTCTGGGGTGTATACAAACGGTACTGCTATACATGCAGCAACTAAAAAGCCGCAAGCAATGACTCCGACTCGCTTGCGAATTGCAGCACCATTTGAAAGACCTCCAATTGCACACACAACCGCACCCACAAGTACTATCAATTCGGGGATGAGGAACCAAAGACGATCAGCCATGCTTGTCCTCCTTCTCAATGATTATTACTGTTTTTGGTGTATCAAGCTCTTGCTGCACAAACCGAGGATAAGGAGCAAGGACATCTTCAACTGAACCACGCATCGCATCGGTCAGAACCGTCGGTTGAACGCCTATCCAAATACACAACGCTGCAAGAGGTACAAGAATACCAATTTCGCGGGGGCTCAAATCATGGGGAAGATTCGTATGTTCACCTTCAATAGTTGGCTCTTTTAGTTTTCCAAACACAACTTTGCCAACCATAATTAATAAGTACATCGCCGCGAGTACCATGCCAATAGCTGCGATGGCTGCATACTCGGGGCCAAGAACACCCGGCCATTGCGATGCGCTGCCCGAAGCAATGAATGTGCCAAGTAAACACATAAATTCACTTACAAAACCGTTCAATCCCGGAAGACCAACACTCGCTAGAACAAAGAAAACCATGAAGAAAGACCAAACAGGCATCTTCCCCGCAAGCCCGCCAATCGAGTTCATGTCTCTGGTGTGATACCGTTCGTACATCATGCCAATCAAAAAGAACAACGCTCCAGTTGAAAGACCATGGTTGATCATATATAGGACTGCGCCTTCAAGACCAATTGGATTCAATGCAAGCAACCCAAGAACACAGAAGCCAAGGTGACTCACCGATGAATACGCAACAAGTTTTTTCACATCATCTTGAACCCAACATATCAGCGCTGCATACAAGATCCCAATAATCGCAAGAATTGCAATCGCGGGTGCATACGCGACAACTGCTTCTGGAACCATCGGCAAGACAAAACGATACACACCGAATGTTCCAAGTTTCAAAAGCACACCAGCAAGAATAACCGATCCTGCAGTAGGTGCCTCCGTATGTGCAAGTGGAAGCCACGTATGGACTGGGAATACTGGAATCTTCACCGCAAACCCAGCAAGTAATGCAAGCAGTAGCCATCCTTGTTCACTCGCAGGCATTTCGGAGGCAAATTGCGACAAGTCATGTATCGCAAAAGACCAAACACCATGTTGCGAAAGTTGAAATTGCCACGCTACATACACAAATCCTGCGAGCGTAAAGAGCGAACCCGTAAATGTGTAGATGAAAAATTTAACACTTGCATGCGCTCTATTTTTACCACCATAAATAGCGATTAGAAAGAACATTGGCACAAGAGTTAACTCAAAACTTACATAAAACAAAATCAAATCTTGCGCGCTAAATACGCCAAGCATTGCAGTTTCTAAAATCAAAAGCCAAGCGTAATACTCTTTTCGGCGAGAAGTAATTTCAGTAAAAGAACCCCAAACACAGAGAGGTGTTAACAATGTCGTTAACAAAACAAGCAGCATCGCAACTGAATCAACGCCAAGGTCGAGCGTGATGCCAAGTTGACTTAGCCAGGCGACATGCGAAGCAAATCCTGTTCCTGCACTGCCCCACTCACCATATTGCACTGCCATCAAAACACTCAAAACAAAAACAAGTGTTGAGACACCAAGCGAAATCCATTTAGCCATTGATGCCTTCGCTAGAAAAACGCAAACTGCACCAACAAGTGGAAGAAGAAGCAACAACCAAAGACTCACTTGCCACCCCCCATCGTTGCCAGTACTTGTTCGGTGCTTGCAGTCTGTTCTGAAAGCGATTGCAAAAATTCAACAATTTCTGGCATAAATAACATCAGTAGCGTAATGAGAAATGCTCCACCTAGCATAGAAATCGCGTAACTCTGAATGGCACCATTATGCAATGGAGAGAACCAGCGAGCGAACGCTCTTGGCAATCCAGCAATGCCATTCACTAGAGCGACATCAATAAAGTACCTATCGAACAACGAGAATAATTTCCCAAGGATCCAAAGGGGCGAGCGTATCGTTGCAATATATATTTCATCCACATACCACTTGTGTTCCATCGCGGTTGGTAGCCACCTTGTTGCGCGACTCGCAAGAAGTTTCCCTCGCAACTTATCAGCTGCGCTGCGACAGTAGAGATGGAAAAATAACGCAAAACCGATGCCAATAAATCCAACAATTGCAGAGATGTAATACATCGCTTTGTGTGGATCCATGCCAAGGATATCGCCATGTCCTATCTCATAATTAATTGTTCCATGCGCTTCTGCTTGCCCACCATCAACAATCACCCCGGGAACTCCAGCCCTTGCTGGAGAATCGTGCACCATCTCAGCAATCCATCCGCCATGAATGTTTTCTGTTTCATTTGGAACAAAGTACGGAAGCGCAGCGAGCAATGCACCAAGCGCAATGACGACAAGCACAAAGTTGATTGCGAATCTTGGGGCATGTGGGTGGAACGACGATGGGTCCTCGCCATGCAATTCGTCACCTGGTTCAAAATACACCGGACCTGCGCAAACTCTGAACCAAACGCGGAACGTGTAATACGCAGTTAAGCCCGCAGTAAAGATTGCAAGCCAACCCAAGACTTCGAAACCAGGACCTTGTGTAACAAATGCTTCTGCAAGAATCGCATCTTTGGAAAAGTACCCACTTGTAAATGGGAATCCGGCAAGGCAAAGACAACCAACCAACATCGTATAACTAACTATCTTCCAACCCTTCATTTTTCGGAGGCCAGAAAGACGGCGAAGATCAAGTTGCCCAGCAAAGCCATGCATAATCGCGCCGCAAGTGAGGAATAAAACTGCTTTAAAAAAGGCGTGTGTAAAGACGTGGTACGCAGCGCCATACGAAGTAACAACACCTAGCCCAAGGAACATGTATCCAAGTTGAGATATTGTTGAGTACGCCATAATCCGTTTGATGTCGTACTGCGCCATACCAATTGTTGCCGCCAATAAAGCGGTCAATCCGCCAACCCATGCAACGGTTGGTAGAGCGTAATCGTCCAACATAAAAAGTGGATACGTTCGAATAATCAAGTAGACTCCCGCTGTCACCATTGTCGCCGCGTGAATCAAAGCAGAAACAGGTGTTGGTCCTTCCATTGCATCTGGAAGCCAAACATACAAAGGCAACTGTGCTGATTTGCCAAACGCAGCAAGCATGAGTAAGTAAGGAATTGCGTGCACGGTCCAACCACCAAACGATGCGTCATACGTTTTCGAATTCAAGACCGTTGTAATTTCGTCGTATTGCACTGTTCCAAACGTAGACCAAATCAGATAGATGGCAAGTGCCAGCCCGACATCGCCAATTCTATTTACGATGAACGCTTTTTTCGCTGCGGCAACGGCTGAGGGTTTTTGGTAAAAATATCCAATCAACCAATAGGACGCAAACCCAACACCCTCCCACCCGAGATACAACATGAGAAGGTTGTCGCCCATGACCAAACAAGTCATAGCAAAAAGGAACACGCTCACGCCTGCGAAGAACCGTGTGTACCCTTTTCCGACATCATGCTCCATATACTCCGACGCATACACAGCAATAAGTGTGCCAAGGCCGGTAACAAAGAGCATCCAAAGTAACGTCAATGAATCCACATAGAGCGCAAAGTTCGCGACAAACGAACCGCCATCCCAATGAATTTGTAGCCAATCGAATAACAAAATTGTTTCTGGCTGCGTATAGCCATTCCAGAGCATGAGTGTCAACAGAAATGAAGTGCCAAGACAGATTACGGTAATGATCGCAGGTGCTTTTGATTTCACTTTGCAAGCAGCACAAATACCACAGAGTACCAATGAAACCAATGGCATCCATACAATAAAGCCAGCCCAGCTCATGTTGACCGTGTGTAACACCTCAGAGGTTGGGACTGATGGCGTAGCCATTAATGATGAAAGAATAGAAATCATTTCTGTCATTCCTTCAACTCCACAATTGTCTCTGCGTCAAGTGTGTTGTTTTGTCGATGCAACAACACGACCAGTGCAAGAGCAAGCGCAGCTTCTGCAGCGGCAACTGTAAGAATAAAAATAACCATCACCTGACCTGAGTAATCAAAGTAATACCGCCCAACGGCTACAAACGCAATCGCCGCACTTTGGAACATGAGTTCGGTGCATAGGAACATCACAATGAGGTTCCTCCGAACAAAAAATCCAATAAGGCCGATGGTAAGCAGTATTCCAGAAACGATGAGATATCCTGAGAGAGCGCTAGGAGCGAATGTTGTCATCATCTGTCATCCCCCACTTCTTCACTGTCGTGACCTAGGATTACTTTTCGTTTCTCTTTCTCTGTAAGCTCAATCGCTCGTCGAGCGAGTACCGCTGCACCAAACATTGCCATGAGTAAAATAACACCTGCAAGTTCAATTGTGACAGGAAAATCGTTGACAAGCGACCAACCCACCATTTGTGTATTTGTAGGCAACATTACTTCATCAAGTTCTAAGACAGTGCCTTCACCTGAAACGATATACGGTCCACTTGAACTAAACTGAATGAAGTGGCCACCTTCTGAAATCGGCGGCCATGCAAAATCCGGTGCAATTTCTAGCACATTAGTTTCGAACTGCTGAGATAGTTTTTCAAGGACGTACCACTGCGAAGCACCATCGCCCTCGGGTGGCAATGAAGATGCTCCACCTGTCACCGTTCCTGTGAGTAAACAAAGCAATAAAAAACCAACAGCAACTGCGGCTGCGGGCTCGCGTGGTATACGGTCATATATTGCTTGGGAATATGGCTCTTCAGGATTTTCTGCTTGATTTGCAAGCATTAACACAAACATATAGGTAATTAAAATTGCACCCGCGTACACAATAATAAGTGCGAACGCCATAAACTCTGCTTCGAGCATGAGCAATAAGCCCGCCGTTGAAATAACGACTAACACAAAATAGAGCGCACAATAAATTGGCCTTGCGTGAACGACCATTCGGATCGCTGCAGCAATTGCACAAAGCGAAAATATAATAAAAAATAATCCGTGACTTACTTCACTAAAAGCGCTAAGCGAGCCGGTCACAATACCAATAAGCCAACCGCTTGCAGCTACGCCAATTGCAACCATCGAAACCTGCATTGAGGGAGGCGAGGGTCGTAGTGCTGCATATATGGTGAGTGCTAGCGTTACGCAGGCGATGTAAGGGAGGAACAAGTCCATTCTGAGTAAATTGACCTTCAATAGGGTGAACGGAATAAAGCGTAAAAAGGGGCAAGATATGTCCAAGGGCACCTATTCGCAACCGCTTCGAGGGTTAAAGGTAGAATGGTTTTTATGGATCAATCCCTCAAGCGCAGAATCCCAAACGCCATCACCATGCTTCGCATTATTATTGCCGCAGCTTTCTTCGCAGTGCTTGGTGGATACCGCTTCCCTGAGCAAGGAATTCTCTGGGGAAACGTGGCAATTGCCCTATTTGTCCTCGCTGCGATAACCGACTTTGTGGATGGCTATCTCGCTCGAAAATGGGATGTTGTTTCGATATTCGGGCGCCTTATGGATCCATTTTGTGACAAAGTGCTCGTACTTGGCACGTTCATTTACTTTGCAGGACCTAGATTCAGCATTGAAGCGTGGGTAGAGGGCGATCGACTCATGACTATGGCCACGGGCATCTACCCTTGGATGGTTGTTGTGATTATCGCAAGGGAACTCCTTGTGACCTCTATTCGAGGTTTATTGGAATCCATGGGGCACACGGGGGGTGCGAAGTGGGCTGGTAAGATGAAAATGATTTTTCAATCCTTCGCGCTTCCACTCATTTTGTTGCTCGTAGTGAATTGCAATCCAGAAAAGCATGAAAGCGTGATGTTGATCATTAACATTCTTGCATGGATGCTTCTTGTCATAACTGTTTGGTCTGGCTTGCCTTACATCACCGGACTCGTTACTGTTATGCGCAAAGATTCATGAAACTGTTACTGTGCACTAGCTTTGGACTGGGGCTCTTGCCAAAAGCTCCGGGTACGTGGGGTTCGCTTGCACCTTTACTTGTCGTGCTTGGCTGTGGTCATTTTGGGCTTGTGCAAGAGTGGCTGATTGGTATTTTAGTTTTCTTAGTCATTGTGTCATCAGTAGTTACGGTTCAACTCGCCCCTTGGTACGCAACGTATTTTGGTCAAAAAGACCCAGCCCAAGTGGTGAGTGATGAAGTTGCGGGTCAATCTATCGCACTCCTTGGAATGGCGTGGCTCACTCCATCCACGGAGCAACCCCTCCTTTGGATCGGCCTTGCAGTACTCGCCTTCGTGTTTTTCCGTCTATTTGACATTTGGAAACCGTGGCTCATCGACAATTCCCAACAATTTCGCGCTGGCTGGGGCGTCCTCATGGACGACATCCTCGCTGGCATTGTTGCTGGCATTCTCGTCCTCCTCCCCGCTATTTTATTAACCCGCGGTTAATAAAACGCCTGCTTGGTTCAGGTTTACTCGCGGTTCATTTATTTGAAGGTGAGAATCGGTTTTCGAGCAGCAGTAACTTCGTCAGCACGGGCAATATCTGATTCCAGCGGGGATTGCTGTACAAGTTCGATTTCGGAAGAAATTTCTTCAGCGATTTGAAGCATCACGTCAACGAAACTGTCGAGGGCTTGTTTGGATTCCGTCTCAGTTGGTTCCACCATCAAACAATCGTGTATAGGCCAGTGCATTGTCGGAGGATGCACACCATAATCAATCATCCGCTTTGCAATATCAATGAGCGTCACACCCTTGTCAAGCAACGTTTGAGGAACCGTGACAAACTCGTGCGCACAAAACTTTCCATTCTTAGGATCAAAAAATGGCATCGAGTACGTTGTACATAATTTTGCAGCCAGATAGTTAGCGTTCAATACAGCGGTCTCAGAAACGTTTCGTAACCCTTTTGGACCACAAGCTGAAATATATGCCCAACATCGAACGAGAACACCAAATTGACAAATGAACGACCGGACTTTTCCTATCGTTTTCTCTCGACTTCGGTCAAGATAAAAACTACCATCATCCGCCATCATGACTTGAGGTATAGGCAGGTACGGTGCAAGTTCTTCCGTCACGGCAATTGGTCCACTACCCGGACCACCACCACCATGTGGTGTACTAAATGTTTTATGCGTGTTGTAGTGCATCGCATCTGCACCAAAATCACCCGGACGCACGCGACCGAGCAATGCATTCATGTTTGCTCCATCTAAATATAGTTTAGCACCAGCTTCATGCACAATATCAGCAATTTCCTTGATATTTGCGTCGAACAAACCTGCTGTACTTGGATTTGTAATCATGAATGCTACAATATTTTCAGCACCAACAATTGCAATCACTTCTTTCAAATGTTCCAAATCAGTTTGTCCGTTAACTGTACGAACTGTTTCAACAGACGCGCCGCACATCGTGCAGGACGCTGGATTAGTGCCATGGGCAGTGTCTGCTGCAAGCACAACGGTACGATTGGGTTGTCCATGGTCTGCAAAGTACGCACGAATAACTTTCAACGCAGTGAATTCGCCATGTGCGCCAGCAGCTGGTTGCAACGAAACTTCGTGCAACCCTGCAATTTCTTCAAGCATCGTTCGAGTTTCATAGAGCAATCGAAGTGCACCTTGAATTGTGTCATCATCCTGAAGTGGATGCAAGCATGCAAAACCTGGCAGCGCCGCACCCCACTCATTGATTCGAGGGTTATGCTTCATCGTGCAAGAACCCAATGGGTAAAAATTCCCATCAACCGAAAAGTTTCGATCGGAGAGGTGCGTATAATGTGCCATCACATCGTGTTGTCCAAATGAAGGCAGCGTCGTAGATCCACCTGCAACTCCTTCTGGCACTTCGGTTTCAGGAACATCCAGTGGAGGAAAATCCACTCCGATTACACCAGCGACGTGCTTTTCAAAGATGAGTGGCTCGATCGGTTTATCGCCTCGTGATTGTTTTTTCATTGCTTCAATAGTTGTCATGCCGACACCTCACTCAATAGAGCAACAAGTGCGTCCATCTCATGCTTCGTTCGCTTTTCGGTGACTGCGATAATCAATTCATCGCCAGTCGACAATCCCTGCATTCGCCTTCCAGCAGCGGCAACACCCGGAAGTACGCCTCTGGACTTACAAAACTCGACAACTTTGGTCACATCACAAGGACAAGTGAATGTGCATTCGTTGAAAAAATCCCCGTTGTATTTCATTTCCCACCCTTTGAGTTTCGCAATCTCTTTTGCAAGGTAATGCGCCTTGTGCCATGATTGTGTTGCCATTTCTTTGATGCCATCACTCCCCAACGTCGTCATAAACATTGAAGCACGTAAAGCCATCAAACCCTGATTTGTGCAAACGTTGCTCGTAGCTTTTGCTCCGCGTATATGTTGTTCACGCGTTTGCAATGTCAAACAAAAAACACGTCGACCTTCTTCATCCGTCGTCATCCCTACAAGACGTCCTGGCATTTTACGCGTGTACGATTCTTTTGCAGCGAGCAATCCTAAATACGGGCCACCAAGATTGAGCGCATTCCCAAGTGGCTGACCTTCGCCTGCTGCGATGTCCGCCCCGCACGCACCGGGCGTTTTCAACATCCCACATGCAATTGGATTAAACACAGCAATACCTGCTGTTTTTGGCACGCTGTGCGCCTTTTCGAAACAACCATCCCAGTCCTCAATTTGTCCCCAAATGTTAGGCGACTGCACGATTACGCCTGCAACTGTATCCGACATCTTGGCTTCAACTGTCGCTGGCGAAATTATTCCATCGGTTGCATCAAGCATTGTAATTTTGATATCTACGTCAGAAAGCACCGTGCGCAACACCGCGATATATTCTGGATGCATTGTCGAAGCAACAAGTACTTCTTTTCGGCGCGTTGTATTGGTTGCAAGCAACGCAGCTTCTGCAACCGCTGTCGCGCCATCGTACAAACTCGCGTTTGCAATATCTAAACCAGTAAGCCGAGCAATTTGCGTTTGAAATTCAAAGAACGCTTGCAACGAACCTTGCGATGCTTCCGCTTGGTACGGCGTGTACGAAGTTAAGAATTCACCGCGACTAATCAATTGATCGATAAGCGCTGGATAGAAATGATCGTACGCTCCACACCCCATAAAGCACGCCATGTCGTGTGGGCCATGATTATGCGATGCCATTTCTGCCAATGAGCGTTGCAACTCCAATTCACTTAGTGCTGGCATCAAATCAAGGCCATCATCGCACCTAATTTCAGAAGGAATAGCATCGAAAAGCTCATCAATCGACTGAATACCGATTGCGTCGTACATTTCTTGTCTTTGGGTTGTATTTAATTGGGTGTAATCCATATTTTTACTCGCTGTTTGAGAGCGGTAAGTATAAACTCTTATCCATGCTACGACTTATTTTAACAATAGTTCTTTGTTCATTTCCTGCACTTGCCCAGCCCACCGGTTCGGTAACAGATGGGCCGTTTTCCCTTCGCTCCTTCCGACCAGAATCAACCCCCGAAGATGATGCACTTGAATCCTATTTCAATGCTTCACATCCGCTAGCAATTGAATTTTTTGAACACCTCACCTTGCTCTCAAATCCATGGGTAGGCGGTCGTCAACCGGGTACCCGAGGGAGCAAACTCGCGGGGCAATACATTACATGGAATCTAGAAAAGTTCGGCTTGGCTCCAGCTTTTGCAAAGAACAGTTCTTGGTATCAACCATTTTTGTTTGATATAGATGGCGCACCTCCGATTGTGAACAAGGCCTTTGTTGCAATCGAGGATATGGCACTCGTCGACGAACGTGACTTTGTTGTGCTTGGCAACAGCGGATCCGGTGACCTTACCGCGCCGATTACATTTGTCGGCTATGCCATAGAGGATGGCGAAAATGGATACTCAAGTTTTGAAACCGAGACTGACTTAACTGGACAAGTTGCATTGATGCTTCGATACGAACCACTAGATGAAAATGGCGCTAGCCAGTGGGCGCGGCGACGGTTTAGTCCACACTCCAGCATCAAAGATAAAATGCAAGCCGTGATTGATCGCGGTGCCGTTGGTGTCATCTTGGTAAATCCACCAAACTGTCGTGATGGAAGACGTGGCCTAGAAACAAATCGTTCTAGTCGCTTTGGTTCCACTGACATTCCTGTTGTGCATTTCACCCAAGACGCTGCAAATATTGCACTGGGTCAAGCAAACACCATTTCGGGCTTGCAACAACTTGCAGACGCTGGCGAAATCACAACCCTCAAACTCAATCAACATGCAACTCTTATCACCGAAGTCGAATCCTCAAACTTGCATGCACAAAATATTGCTGGTGTCTTGCAAGGACGCGGCGAACTTGCGGATGAATGGGTCGTCATCGGTTCGCATTACGACCATGTTGGACACGGCTACACTGGTACTTCTTCACCGGGCGAATTACACCGCGGCGCAGATGACAACGCTTCGGGCACTTCTGCGAATTTAATACTCGCGCGGTTGTTTTCCGAATATTACGCTGCAGCCGAAGATGACTCACTTCGCTCAATACTCATTATCTTCTTTGACGCTGAAGAAGCCGGCCTTCTTGGCTCAGCACACTTTGTCAAAGAACCAACAATGGATCTTGAATCCATAAACGCAATGATAAACCTCGACATGGTTGGTAATCTGAGTGACAACAACATTTCACTTTCGGGAACTGGAACCGCTGTAGAGTTTGAAACGTTTGTGCCAGAAGTAATAGAACGTTCTTCAATCACAGCTAGCTTAACTCCCGGCGGAACTGGTCCATCAGACCATACTAATTTTTACAAAGAAGACATTCCTGTGCTGTTCTTTTTTACAGGCATGACATCCAATTACCACACGCCTAAAGACGAAGCGTTCACGACTAACCCCTCAGGAGGTGCAGTCGTTACAGAACTTACCTACGACTTTGCGAAGCGACTTGTGAGTGACGATAAACTCACGTTTACCTCCAACACAAAAGGCGGCGCAAGTAGAACAACACGCATGCCTTCTCCTGTTCGACTTGGCGTACATCCTTCGTATTCCAATAGTGTAGAAACAGGCATTCTGCTTACCAGTGTGAGCGAGGGAACAAGTGCTGCCGACGCTGGTCTGCAACCGGACGATATTCTGCTCGCTTGGAACGATACCGAACTCACGGGCGGTCGCAAACTCATGGAGTTATTACAAGAATCTGCTCCCGGCGACGTGGTTGATTTCACAGTACGTCGAGACAACAGTAACATCATCGTAAAGGTGACTTTGAAAGCACCGTAATACTCACACAAAGCGAATCGGTGGAACCTCTTCCTTGCATATATTGACTAGGGAGTGACCGTGCAATATTCTTTGAACAACACGCAAAAAAGTAATTATTGCTTATTTGTTCGAAACATACCTTAGGCCACTCATGGACAAGCCCCCGAACTTTCGTTCGAGGGCTTGTTAGGTGATTGCTTGTGGACGATAAGCCGGATTCTGTCGTGAACGGCCATTCATCTACGTCTACTGTTGCCAGCAAACTTTTGCACGCGACCCGTTCTCATTCCTTAGGCAAGGACGTTTGTTCACACAAACCGAGAACTGCTTGCGCTTGCACGCGGTGGGGTTTACCTTGCCATGCTTGTCACCAAGCACGCGGTGCGCTCTTACCGCACCTTTTCACCCTTGCCTGTGAATACGGGAGGTATTCCATCGGCGGTCTATTCTCTGTGGCACTTTCCCTAACCTGCAATCAAAGGTCGGTGGATGTTATCCACCACCGTGCCCTACCGTGTCCGGACTTTCCTCGCGTCTCGAACGAATCGAAACCCGCGACCGTCTGTCCACACGCATATTGTACGCCATCAAGTACACTGCGTACATGGCAGAGAAGAAACCAAATCTCGTTGCATGGATTGCACCAAGCCAAGTAAAACTCGTTAAAAACGTCGTAAAAGCAGCAAAAGTAAAACTTGCCGCCATCGGAACTACAGACCAAAGCGATTTGCCTGCCCTTGGAAATGAACTACAAGTCCAAACGTGCAGCGACATACGATCACTCGCAACATCCCACGATGACTCGATTTTATGGATTGCTGAACCACAATCGTACGACGTTTCGCTCTGCGAATTACTTCGCCACCGTGGGTCGCAAACAGTTACCACAACGCCCCTCTCTGGATCGATGGATGCACTCGTCGACGAAGCGGGTAAAACGCCTGCTGCAAAATTTATACCACTGATGCGAAGAAGCGCAAGTTACGGCCAAGCGCAAGACGACATCGAACAATTTGGTCAACCAATTTCGGCGCATTGCACGATGACGTGTTCTTCAGTTGAGGGAACACTTTGGGCTCGACTTTTCGATGCCATGGATTTTATTCACGGACTCTTCGGACCCCCTCAAGTGGTACAGGCGTTTCTCCATAGCAACCGCGTTCCCGAAGAACCGAGCGATTTGCGTGGGCACATGAGCGTGAACGTACAGTTCCAACATAACCGCGTTGCCACGTTACTACTCAGCGACCGATCAACTTGGAAACGCGAAACTTTTATGATTAACGAAGACCATTCGCTAACGTTTGGTGATGGCGAAGCAACGCTTGCCAAACTTATTGCCGATGGCATCCATTCGTGTGAAACTACTTCCGCCGATGCCCCGCGCGTCCTCGCACTCTGTGAAGCAGCAAGGCTCAGTTGTTTAACTGGTGCAAGCGAACAACCAAGTCGCGTCCTTGAAATGTTTTAAGTAGCCCTATAAGGGCTACTTAAATACCGATAGCTTGATGAAGTGGGACAACGATATCGGGCACCACGCGGTGCTCAGCAATGTGTTCAATATGCCCGGCGAGGCGATCGAATGTCGATTCTAATTCTTCGAGGGCTTGGATTGGACCATTTTTGCGGACGGTCAAGAACACGCTAATAGGTTCGTCTTGAAAGACCTGCGTTGCAGCTTCGGCAGCCGAAGTTCTTGTTTTCACTTCGACGAACGCTTGCAAGTCGCACGCTTCGTTCAAGGCAAAACCAATTCGTGGTTGCACATCTAGGAGTGGTTCCATCGAGTCATCGGCAAGCGATGCAAGTGGCGTGTTTCCCAAAAGTGTCTGCATCACAATGTTGTTTCGATTTTCCCGTGCAGGAAGATCAAATCCGTATACAAGTTCTACGTACTCTACATGCAGTGGCGTAAGGGAGAGATAGTACGGCGAAAGTTCAAGTACTAACCGGTGTAAGTTGTACGCGTCTTCGATGTGGTTTGGATTGACCATGCCTGATGAAATGGACCGCGGTTGCAAGCCGACCCACTGGTACCTACCATCCACTTCTTGCGTTTCGAGTGCTACTTCTTCCTCAAACGGACGAATGCGTTCAAATTCAGGTATCTCCTTGCGGATTCGTTCAAACATTTCTGTTGCCAATTCCTGCACCTTTGGCAAATTAACGCTCAGCGATATTTTCTGATTGACATAAAAGTCACTACAAAGTGTGGCAAAGGATTGCATGGATGCATAATAGCAGAGTGCGTTTATCGAACGAGGGGTTGCCACTTCAAATATGTTGCACTTCTCCATAGCCATTCAAAGGGACCAAAACGGAATTGCTTGAGCCACAGCATGCTGAATATGATTTGGAACACCCAGATAGCAACAACGACAAAGAGCAATTCCACCCGTTCTACTTGGTTGTACCAGCCAAAGCCATGCCCATAAAACAGGAGGGTGCAAATAATCGTTTGCCCGAGATAGTTTGTCAACGCCATTTGCCCTGTTGCGGCAAGTGCTTTTCTAGCAAAAGTGAACCAGCCAAGTTTGCAGATGAGCATCACGATACAAATCCAAACAAAGGAAATGAAAACTCCTCCAACAAGATTCCAGTTGCCATCAAGAAAACGTATGAGGGCTGGATCCCAGTCATGCTGTTGTTTATACCAAACTCCAATTGCAATAAGCGGGAAGCCGATCACAGCAGAGATAATCATTGTCACACTATAAAAACGTACAGATCTTGAGGCGGACAAAATCTTCCACTTATATGCTGCAATGCCAAGCATCATCAAACCAACTAAGTGCCAAAGCAAGAATAACGGCAAGCTAATCAAATGCATCATAAGTGAGGTCAGCACTCGGTGAGGCAACTGGTTTACCCACGTCCCAGTGTACGCTGCAATTTCGAGTTGCAAATCTGGTGCAGTAATCGATGCTGTCTGCTCCATTCTTAACAATTGCGCCTCTGGCCAAAACTGCATCGTCCAATAAATAAATAACATGAATCCGATGGGAATCACGTTCATAAGAATGAAACCTAAGACAAATAACACCCAAGGTTTCCAATGACGCATCGTCGCGATAATCATTCCACAAATTGCATACGAGACAAGAATGTCACCAAACCATAGCAAATACGCGTGCAATAATCCAATCACAAGAAGCCACCCCATTCGACTCGCTTGCAATTTCCATTGAGAGTGATTTTTTGCTTGTGCTCGCTCCATAAAAATACAAACACCTGCACCAAACAGAATCGAGAAAATAGACATGAACTTGGTATCTGCAACGTAATGCAAAATAAGCCATATCCACCAATCTGCGCCGGCTAAATCGTCATACACACTTGGGGACTCGTACGCTGCAGTAACCATCGCAAACGAAACGATGTTCATTAGCAAAATCCCAAGCACAGCAACACCGCGAAGCACATCAATTGAAACGATGCGTTCTTTACTTGTTACTGGTTGTGAATATTGAATATCCAATGGAGTACTGCCGCTGTTTCACTTAAATCCCCTAGAAGAAGATCGGGATCAGATGCTGCAAGTGTAGCACGGTCATACGACCCCGTGCAAACAGCGATGACTTTACACCCAGAAGACTTTCCACTTGTAACGTCATGACTTGTGTCGCCAATGAGTACCACAGGACCTCCTTCGCCGTATTTTGCAATCGCCACAGGCGGCAAATCATTGCGTACTTTTCCATCGGTGCCCCAAGCATTTGCTGCAAAAATCGAAGAATCGAACCCCGCTTGCTCTACCTTCATCTTACCTGTTTCCTCGTAATTGCCAGTGACGAGACCAAGGGTCACGTGTTCCATCGCATGAAGTCCATCAACAAGTTGTTGGACACCAGGCAATGTCTTCACTTGAATAGTAACAATGTTTTTTAAAAGAACTTCTGTGTAATTCGCACGAAATGCATCATGTAGTTCTTGGCTATTTTCTATTTCATACTTCACACATACATCGTTCCAAATCAATGGATCAAGACGACCACCAACTGGAATACCCTCGAGGGAACACGGCTTACCAAACATTTTTTCGCACGTTTCTTCGATAGAGCGAACACCAACGCCTTCCGAAGATAGCATTGTGCCGTCAATATCAAAAAGGACGAGCATTAGGCGCAGGCAGTTGCAACGGCTGCTGCAACCTTCTGGGCAGCATCTTCAAGATCGGTCGCAGTTTGCATCGTTGGCAATTCAGACTGCGCGGCAGTGAGAATCTCTCGAGCAGCGTCTACGTTTGTACCTTCAAGGCGGACAACGAGAGGAACAGTAAAACTCACTTCTTTTGCGGCGGCAACAATAGCCTCTGCAATAACATCGCACCGCATAATTCCGCCAAAGATATTCACAAGCACGCCTTCAACTTTACCGTCAGATAAAATGATTTTGAAGGCTTCCGTCACCGTTTCAAGGGTTGCGGCACCGCCGACATCAAGGAAGTTCGCAGGACTACCACCGTGCATCTTGATAATGTCCATTGTTGCCATCGCAAGGCCTGCGCCGTTAACCAAGCAACCGATGTTGCCATCGAGTGCGATAAAGTTGAGGTCAAACTTTGCAGCCTCTAATTCTGCAGGGATTTCTTCTGCTGGATCGAACATCTCTTGCAAGTTTTTATGTCGAAAGAGTGCGTTGTCGTCAAAGTCAAA
>Ga0066376_10001667_pt1 | contig 21428 bp, 23 predicted proteins | sample Knorr_S15_td_Bot_FD_77009 | JGI IMG/M metagenome (GOLD analysis project Ga0066376, IMG submission 77009) | Marine microbial communities from Southern Atlantic Ocean transect - Knorr_S15_td_Bottom_ad_5009_LV_A | ecosystem: Environmental > Aquatic > Marine > Oceanic | place: Southern Atlantic...
AATTTTCATTGCGTGCTGCCCCTAGAGATTATCCAAAAAATAATATCAGAGGACTTGTCCTTGCCCAGCTCTGTTTGTCATAAGCTTCTCCGGTGTTCGTGGCGCGGACAGCTTGACCCGTCTTGTTCCGTTTGAATTGAAACGGTATTTCTTAGACAATAAAAATACAAATGGGGATCCTTAATGGAATTCACGACACTTGGCCGAACCGGCCTCAAGGTGAGCGTCGCCAGTCTTGGCTGCGGCGGCGGCAGTGCGCTCGGTCAAAATCAGGGTAAAAGCGAAGCGCACTCTGTCAGCATTGTCAAAAATGCGATGGATTTGGGGGTGAACTTCATCGATACGGCAAACGCATATGGAACGGAAACGATTGTTGGCAAAGCGATCAAAGATATGCCGCGCGATCAGGTGGTGATCTCAACCAAACATCACGCGATATGGTCGGGTAAAAAATATTCTCCAGACGAGGTGATTGCTGGTCTTGAGAATTCCCTGCGGGAGCTTGGGACTGATTACGTCGATATCTTTCATCTCCACGGTGTTCGGACCAAAAAACATCGAATATGGCTTGTCGCTCGTGCCACGCCTATTGGAGGAGAAAGAAAAGGGAAAAATTCGCTTTTTGGGCATCACTGAATCTGCGCCCCCCGACCCAACTCATATTTCGCTCTCCACAGCATTGGATAGTGATAGTTTCGACGTCATCATGTTTGCTTTCTCGCTGATGAACCATAATGCACGTGAGATATTATTCCCAAAAACACTGAATCAAAATGTCGGTACGATGATCATGTTTGTCGTCCGCAGTCTGTTTTCGGTTCCGGGGCGCCTACAAAGCGATATTCAGGAACTCGTTGATAACGAACAATTGCCGTCGTGGTTTGCGAGGAGCGATGACCCACTCGGGTTTTTGGTGCATGAAGGTGGCGCCAGCAGCGTGATGGATGCCTGTTATCGCTATGCCCGCCATGAAAAGGGCGTCGACAGCGTGCTATTTGGGACAGGTAATCCTGATCATTTAGAGACCAATCTCGCCTCGATCCTGGCACCGCCATTACCGCAGGAAGACCCTGATAAAATCCAAGAATATTTTGGACATCTTGAAAGCGTCGGCCTCGACTTTCCCGGCCGGAAATAAGTAAAATTGCATGAATTCGGTACCCGGTACCACCTAAAAAAGTCAATGATATCAATGGCATTAAAAAAGCCCGCCAATTTCTCAGCGGGCTTTTTCGTTAATCAAAAAACGAAGTTTATTTTTTCATTTTCGCTTTTGCTTTTCGTGCAGCCGCTTTTGCTTTGAATTTATCAACGTCTGCTTGCGTCAGTTTGTAAGGCGGAGTGATTTTAACACCTTTTTCTTTCCAGTAGCGAAGGGCACCTGGATGAACATCACCGGACAATGCCAGCGTGGCCAATTTAAAGGTCAGCGTTTTTTTCAACTGAACTGAAAGTGCGTGGGCTTCACCAATATTGTCCCAAAATGCTTTCATCATTTTATAGACAAGATCAGCATCCATGTCAGAGCGGACACCCATACCAACATAGGCACCTGTCGTTAACACCGGTTCTGTGTTGACCAAGTTCTTGCCATAGACTTTTGGATCAATGGTCGCCAGGAAACGGGCTGGCTGCGAGTAATACTTTTTCCAAGATTTGTGACCGAAGTTAGATTTATCGAGCGGCAAGAGGCGCACTTTATTGGTGAGCGTTAATTGTGAGATTGCCGGTGATGGTGCAGCACTTGGGATAATCCAAACATCAAATTTACGATCCTGGAAGGCTTGCGCTGCGGGACCCCAACCCATTTTGACCTGGGTGAAATCTTTGCCTGCTTTGAGGCCGGTCATGGCATCAACAATCATTTTCACGTTACGCGTGGCTACACCGGCAGGTGGGCCTAAGAATACCTTTTTGCCTTTAATGTCACTATAAGACTTGATGCCGGATTTTGCATATACGACAGCGTGATAAACACCGATTGGATATGAAAATAAGGATTGAAATTTTTTGGTCATGGCAAGACCACCTTTCAATTTCTTGAAAGGTCCAATTTCATAGGCCATCAAGCGGTAGGCCACTTGCGCACCCATGGCGAAATCCATGCGGCGTTTAATAACCAGAACTTGGTGCTTCGTGGCTGCGCCGACCGCCGAAACCTGAATTTTGTGGCCCGGCACATATTTATTAACGGCCTTTGCCCAGGCTGTGTTGACAAGGAACGGCGTGGTGCCGGCAGCCAGGCTGCCTAAAGTGTAGCGTTTGTCCGCAGCTTCGACCGAAGCCGTTGCAGCGAATGTAAAGGCCGCAGCACTTGCAGCAATTACAAATTTACTTAGTTTGATAGTCATATTTTGTACTCCCTGTTGATTTAAAAAATTCTAGTCGAATTATACCTAAAACGACCTCTACTCCCGTTGTTTGTTAGTAAAATAGTACTATATCTCTATATCTCTATATATTTGTCCAAATTTGGGCACTTTTATAAATATACACGCCTACTCGCCCATTTGAGTGGCTGTGATTTTTTTTCGTGCCCGAAAGCGGTGAAGTGAAACTATCCCGACACCGAGCACAAACCCGCTGATCTGCAATGTTGGATCCACGATCAACATCGTAACGGCAATAACAGCCCGCAGGGCTCGTTCTATAAAAGTGAGCTCGTGCTGATCACAGCCGATAAAGGCCGTGGCGATAAGCCAAACCGCCACCGGCAGGCGAACCAAAATCCAGATGAATTCGGTCCAATCAAATCCAACGACGATACTGATGGATGGGTAATAAATCAGAATGAAGGGAATCATAAATCCAACCGCAGCGATTTTAATCGCCTGAAATCCAGTGGTCATCGGGTTCGAGCCAGCAATTGGTGCGGCGGCGTAGGCGGCAATCGCCACCGGCGGCGTCACGTTGGATAGCACACCGAAATACAGCACAAACAAGTGCACGAGGAGTACCGGAATTCCTAGTTGTTCTATCACCGGTCCAACAAATAAAACAATGAACAAATAGGCTGGCAGTGTTGGCAGGCCCATGCCGAGAACAAGGCAGGCGAGGGCGGTTACCGCGAGGGCTGATAAAAGTGAACCTTCCGCCAGTTCGGCAACAAGGGAGCCAAAGTTGCCGGCGACACCCGTTAAGCTAACAACCGCAATAACGATACCAATTGAACCAACAGCAACCATTATTTGAGCGCATTGAGCGCCGCCTTTTTGCAAGGCCCCGATCAATTGTTTAGCGTAGACGCCAATATGTTGGCGCTTATCGACATAGATCAAATCGATAGCGATACCAATTACTATAGCGGCAACGATAGCGGCGAAACCTGCCATGGCGGGCGAACGACCGGCGAATAGAACCGCGACCACCATGACCAGTGGAACGATGAAGCGCATCGATTCAACCCAATCGTCCTTGGTTAAGACTGGGATTTGATCTTCAGGCAAGGGCTCAATTCCAAGGCGCACGGCTTCGGCATAAACACTGGCAAACAGACTGAAATAATAGAAAAATGCGGGAATGGCAGCGGCAATGGCAATTTGAATATAAGGAACGCCAATAAGCTCAGCCATGATAAAGGCAACGGCAGCCATAATCGGCGGCGTAAACTGTCCGCCGGAAGAGGCTGCTGCTTCGACTGCTCCGGCAAAGGAATTGGTAAATCCCTGGCGTTTGATCATCGGTATTGTAAAGACGCCGGTGCCAACAACATTGGCGACAGGGCTGCCGGAAATTGTGCCAAACAACGCGCTGGCAACAATTGCTGAATGGGCCGTGCCACCGCGAATGCGCGCGGTCGCAACCGTTGCCATTTTAAGTAAAATCGTTGTTGCACCCGTCGCTTCTAAAACTGCGCCGAAGACAATAAAGACCAACACGATTGAGGAAACAATATCGGTGGGACGTCCAAATACACCGGAGAAGCTAAACCAGGAAACCTCGACTATTTCTTCAAAGGTAAAGCCGCGATGACCGAATATGCCCGGTAGATCTCCAAAACTGGCATAGACCAACATAACGAAGCAAATGATAGGTAAAATTATGCCAAAGTTCCGGCGGACCATTTCAATGATCACCAATGTTCCAAAAAAGCCCACAGCCAGTGTTGGCGCTTCTAGAATGATCACACCATCCCATAGACTTTCATAGACTTCGGCAAAATTGAACAGCGTGAAAATGAAGCCGATGAGAATTACGACATCAATGATCCACAGAATTAAACGTTTGTTATGTGAATCACCGCCAAATTCTTTCGCAAGTGGCTTAAGGGCGAGTGTAATAAGGACGGCAGACCCGATAGCACCGCCTAATCTAATTCCTTGTTCGATAAAGGGGAATGGTCCCGCTCCATAAATTGCACCAGCGGCTAATACTAAACCAACCCAAAGGCCGATTTGCCTCATAAAAAGTTCAAATTTGTCGAGCATGTGTTTTCGCGGTCCCTGTTTTTCTATTACCATTTGTGATGTTGTTACTACATGTTGTTAGTATTCGCTAAGGTATATCAATCATTCGAGTTTCGGGACCCGTGCCCCATTGAACATCCAGCGCATGTGCAGCCGGATAATTCCCCATCGGAGAATCTTCGTTCAACAAATCTCCGTCGGTCCAGTGTTCGACCCTAAATCCGAAGGGATCAAACCAGTAATCAAAAATCTGCGATCCCAAAAAATGGCGGCCGATGCCCCACGAATGGTGATATTCCTTTGATTTCAGAAACTCGTGACCCATATGGACAGCGTTGACGTCTTCCACTTCAAATGCGAGGTGGCCAAACCCGGCTTCCTTCGCCGGCACCGTTAAAAGCGTGTGGTGGTCAACATAGTCTTTGCCTTTGTCGAGGCGGTTAAAAGCAAAAATCGTTTCACCTTCCTCATTTTGGCATTCATCCGAACTGATAAATCCGAAGTTTGATTTATAAAACGCGTCCGTCGCTTTAAAATTGGTTACATTGATAACGACGTGGCCAAGTCGTCTGCATTGTGTTGGTCCCGACTTTAGCCGAATAAATTCGCCCCTGCGCCGGACGTTGTCACCGAAATTCGTATCATAGGTATTTTCAATGGTTAGGGGCTCAACAGTCTCGATGCCGTGCACAACTTCGACTTCAAAGCCATCTGGATCGGTAATGCGAACCCGTTTGCCGCCACCTGGCTCATTTATATCTTCAACCTCGGAGGCACCCGGGGCCTGTGCCATGATTTTTAATTCATCTTCACTCGCAGCATGGAATGCCGGACCGACAAATGCTGGATCGCCAAGTTCAGTTACATGAACATGATGGGCGTTATTGGCAGCTCTCATATAAAGCGCGGTATCTGTGCGCGCAGACCTGACGAGACCGAAATCCGTCAAAAATGATTCCATTTTATCGAGATCAGGAGCGCGAAACCTTGCATATGCGATGTCGGTGACTTTAATCAATTGGCATCCTAAACAAAAATCTCAGGAATTCTGATAACACTAGCAGTTATGGCAAAAGCCATGGCAGCAAATCGTCAGCTATTTCATTTGGCGAAATTCTCACATTATGGGATTTATCGCAAGCCTATTACCCTTTATGTCCATTGTTCGAACTCCGGACAAAAAACCGCGTCGGAGCAATCCGGCGCGGTTTTTGTTTGCCATTTAAAGTCCCCTTAATTAACTAAACCAGATTCATACTTTTATTTGAGAAAGTCATCTCCACAGTAACTTTGCCTTCATTCAGCAGCCAAGGTCGAATTCGGTACGAACGCGCTCCGCATTTGTGCATCGGATCATTGTCGGCAATCTCTTTGGCAGCAGCGAGCGAGTCGGCCCGGATGATCACCATGCCTTCGCCTTCCCAAATTTTCTCGTCGTCATCTGAGAAAGGTCCAGCGCCAAACATGATGCCTTCATCCTGAATTTTATTCTGATAAGCGAGATGTTCGTCCAGATTTTCCATTATCGGCCCCAATCCATTGGTCGGCGTTGTAAAGACAACATAAAGCTTTTTGGCAAGCAGACCGAGTTCATTGCATTTGCCGATCATTTCGTCCCAAGTTGGTCCATCTCCTGACATGTTTTTTCTCCCTAGTGGTTTGAGTTTAATTGAGCCTATTGTGTTGTGATTATGCGAATTTTCCAATCACATTTTCGTGCCAGATTTACCTATTCTGCATTTGCACCAAAATCGTGTCCGTCATTGAAAAGACGAGTTCATCATCTTGGTTGGTCATTTCAAAAGATAACGTGACAATACCACAATCTGGTTTTGAATTTGACCGACGTTTCTCAATGCATTCGTAAACGAGATGCAAGGTATCTCCTGACCGGCCAGGTTTAAGAAAGCGTACCTTATCCCAGCCCAAGGCGGCAATCACATGGGGATTTACGCCCACTTTTTGGATCATGTGAATTCTGATAGCTGCCATATGTGAGCCGCTTGCTGTTAATTCTCCGAAGACAGATCTCTTAGCGGCCTGCTCATCGGTATGAGCCGGCATCGGATCCCATTTCTTGGCATAGTCAATAATTTCTTGGGGTTCTAGCAGATAAGAGCCGAGAGCAATTTTTTCACCGATCTCATATTCCTCATAGGTTTTGAAAGTGACCGGCTTTTTCTGTTTTGTATCACTCATTTTAGTCAGCCCATTTTTTGGTGCGGCCGTCTTCTTCGGCTATCTCGAAGAAATTAAGCTGCACGGCGATATTGCAATAATAGCCAATGATACCGGTCAGTTCGAGAAGGGTCTTATCGCCCATTTCGTCTTTGGCTTTTTGAAACAAATCATCCGGCACGCGCTTGGTCTCAAGGATTGAGGCGGTGAGGTCGAAAATCAGCGCTTCATCCGCTTCTTCAAAATCAGGTCGCTGATTGATTTCAATGGAATCAACGACTTCTTGCGAGATGCCATTTTCCATTGCGATTTTGCTGTGCGCGATCCATTCAACATCTGCCTGCCAAAAGCGGGCGACAATGATAATGGCAAGCTCAGAGAGACGCGGCGGGAGCGAGGTGTTATAGCGGCAAAAAGCGCCGACCTTTTGGATCAGCGAGCCATATTCGGGATTGAGAAACCAAGCATGCATTGGCCCGGCAATTCGCTTTCTCGGGCCGACGAGAATTTCATCATGCAGGCTCTGCTGCTCTTTCGTCATTTCATCATAGCTGAGGTGGGGGAGGCGGCTCACAGGGTTCTCCTTTAACGAATGCGTCGATGGGACAGACTAATCAATCAATCGATTTCTGCCACGTTAAAAGTGAAATCGAATTTGAGCGACATTTTTTGAAATCCATTCTCGTTTATATTGACGTTTAAGCTAGGATTAACTAGTATAACCATAATGCGAAATAGATGTATCGTATAATGATACACTTAAAAAAACACAACGACTAATTTGGGTAGATTCACTAAGGTATTTTCTTGCAAGGAAAAGGGAGCATTTTATATGTCTAACAAATCAATTTCAAAATTAGCAAAAAAGCCGATTGATCGGCGTAAATTTCTTACCTATAGCGGCGGCGTTGTGGCAGCGGCGGCGGCATCGACGTTGCCGGCACCCGCAGTTCATGCTGCAACGACTGTAAAAATTGGCTTTGTCAGTCCTCAAACGGGACCGCTGGCGCCATTTGGAGAGGCCGATAAATTTGTATTAGCCGATGCACGCGCCGCGCTGAAAAACGGCATCAAGATCGGCAAGAAGAATTATCAGGTCGAAATTGTTTCCAAGGATTCTCAATCAAATCCGAACCGTGCTGCAGAGGTCACATCTCAACTTATTCTCAAAGATAAAGTTAATCTGATGATCGGCTCATCGACTGGCGATACAGTCAATCCGGTTTCCGATCAGTGCGAGTTGAACGAAATGCCATGTGTGACATCAGACGTGCCTTGGCAAATTGCCTATTTTGGCCGCGGAGCGACACCGAAAAAAGGCTTTAAATGGACCTATCACTTCTTCTGGGGCATCGATGATATGATCGGCGTCTTCATGAATATGTGGAGCGGCCTTCAGACCAACAAAAAATTGGGAAGTCTCATCGCCAATGATTCTGACGGCGTTGTCGCGGGTCATCCAAAGCGCGGTTTCCGCGTTCCGATGTCGGCAGGTGGCTACGATTATATCCAGCCGCCGATTTTTAATCCTGGTTCCAACGACTTCACGGCTCAAATAAGCCAGTTTAAAAAAGAAGGCGTTGAAATTATGACGGGCCTCGCTATTCCGCCAGATTTTGCCACTTTCTGGACCCAGGCCGCTCAGCAAGGATTAACCAAACAGCTAAAAGCTGCGACCTTTGCTAAAGCTCTTCTTTTCCCACCGGCGATTGAAGCCCTGGGTGATCGTGGCACTGGCCTGACGTCAGAGGTGTGGTGGTCGCCATCTCATCCGTTTAAGTCTGGTTTGACTGGTAAGTCAGCCCAGCAGGTAACAGACGCTTATACTGCGGCGACCGGTAAACAGTGGACGCAACCGCTCGGCTTTAAACATGCCAATATTGAAGTTGCGATTGACGTTCTGAAACGTTGCGGTGATCCCGGAGATCCAAACGCCATCCTGAATGCGATTGAAAACACCAATTATAATTCACTGGTGGGTCCAATCTCATGGAAGTTTGGTGATCGTCGTAATCCTGTTAAAAATGTTTGCCGGACTCCTCTGGTGGGCGGTCAATGGAAACGTGGCAAGAAGTTCAAATATGACTTGGTCATTGTGGACAATAAATCTGCACTTGAAATTCCATTGGGCGGCGATCTTGATCCGCTAGGCTAAACTGTAACCTTGCCCGTTACAGAAGAGAAGAATGGCGTGAGGCTGTGTCTCACGCCATTCTTCTCTTCTGGCTTCTCTTCTGGGAAAATATTTTAAGATGTCCAGCTTACTAACCGTCGAGAATTTATCCAAAAGCTTTGGATCGCTTCAGGTGATCGAGGGTTTTGATATGCATTTGGATGAAGGTGAAGCGCTCGGCATCATCGGACCGAATGGAGCGGGTAAAAGTACGCTATTCAATCTGATCACCGGCAGTCTCACCTCGGACACCGGTACCATTAATTTTGATGGCAATGACATGACCAACCTGCCTGCCTATGCCCGGTGCCGGGCGGGAATAGGGCGCTCTTATCAAATCCCCCATCCATTTGGCGGCATGACTGTCTTTGAAAATCTACTTGTTGGTGCGGCGTTTGGCGGCGGCGAAAAAGAAGCCGAAAGCTATGATCATTGTGCGCAAATTTTAGAGCGCACTGGCCTTATCGATAAAGCCAATACATTGGCCGGCTCTTTAACACTTTTGGAGCGCAAACGTCTTGAAATGGCCCGCGCCTTGGCAACCCGTCCCAAGGTTTTGCTGTTGGATGAAATCGCTGGCGGCTTGACCGAGCATGAAGTTAAAGATCTCATCGAAACAATTAATGAAATCCACGGCCAGGGAACCTCAATCATCTGGATTGAACATATTGTCCATGCACTCCTGTCGGTCGTTGAGCGGCTCGTGGTTATCAACTTTGGCCAAAAGCTTGATGATGGCAATCCGGAAACCGTAATCAACAGCCCTGAAGTTCAAAAAGTTTATATGGGGATCAGCATCGAATGAGCCTCCTCGAGATCGAAAATCTGACGGCTTTTTATGGCGACTTTCAGGCGTTGTTTGGGATCAGCTTGTCTATTGATAAAGGTGAAACCGTTGCGGCAATTGGTGCTAATGGCGCCGGCAAATCAACGTTTTTGCGTTCGATTACCGGGCTGGTGCAATCGGATGCCGATAAATTTCTCTATAAGGGCGAAACGTTAAAAGGCAAGGCAGCTTGCGACATTGTCGGTCTCGGCATTGCGATGGTGCCGGAGGGACGGCGATTGTTTCCCAGTTTGAGCGTCGAGGAAAATCTAATCATTGGCGGCTATAACCAACGGCCGGGTAATTGGACGTTAGAGCGGGTTTATAAAATGTTCCCCAAACTTTTTGAGCGCAAAGACGTTGCGGGAACAGCGCTTAGCGGCGGCGAACAGCAAATGGTCGCCATAGGCCGGGCGCTGATGTCCAACCCGGACGTATTGCTGTGTGACGAACTGTCCTTGGGCTTGGCACCGATCATCATCAAAGACATATATGACGCTTTGCCGAGCATTAAAGCCGAAGGCATCTCCATATTGGTGGTTGAACAGGACATCAATCAGGCGTTGGCAATTGCGGACCGAGTCTACTGTTTTCAGGAAGGCCGGATAAGTTTAAGCGGCAAGCCGGATGATTTGTCTAAAGATCAAATCGCCGCAGCGTATTTCGGAAGATGAGCAGACAATGATTGAGTGGGCCAACACAATTATCCAAGGCATTTTGACAGGCGGGCTGTACGCGATGTTTGCGACCGGTCTTGCCATCATCTTTGGCGTGATGCGTTTGGTCAATATTAGCCATGGTGATCTGATTGTATTGGCGGCCTTTGTGGCAATGGTGGTGATTGAAACAACCGGCGTGAACCCGTTTGTCAGCATGATAGCCGTATTGCCGGTGATGTTTGTTTTCGGCTATTTTCTCCAGCGCGGCATTTTAAATTACACCGTGGGCGATGATTTACTGCCGCCGCTTCTGGTGACGTTTGGTTTGTCGATTGTCATCCAGAACGTGCTGTTGGAAGTGTTTACCGCTGACTCCCAACGTCTCAAAGCCGGTGCTTTGGAAATCCAAAGCCTGCAACTCACCGAAGGGCTTTCGATCGGTGTGTTCCCACTGATCATATTTGTGACGGCGGTGGTGATGATCATCGGCCTGCAACAACTTTTTAACTATACGCGCTTAGGCCGAGCCTTCAGAGCGACGTCCGACGATGCAGTGACCGCGCAGCTTATGGGCATCAATCACAAACATATTTTTGGCCTCGCGATGGGGCTCGCCTTGGTTCTGGTTGGTATTGCCGGGGTCCTTATGGCGATCCGAACAAACTTTGATCCGTCGATTGGTCCGTCACGCCTGCTCTACGCATTTGAGGCCGTCATTATGGGCGGGCTGGGCTCACTTTGGGGGACGTTGTTGGGTGGCATTATCCTGGGTGTAGCTCAAAATATCGGTGCCAAGATCGATCCCGGCTGGCAAATACTTGCAGGCCACGTTGCGTTTTTGATTGTGCTGGTTTTCCGTCCCAATGGCCTTTTCCCGAGGACGCGCGATGACTGATATGGCTCAAGCACCTTATAAAGTCGTTCGCTCAACACGCGCAAGTAAGATCGGCAGCGTCATCGGCCTCGTTCTTTTCATTGTATTGGTTTCCTTCCCCACCTGGGGAGACCGGGCGACCATTCGCTTGCTCGTCGAGATTTTCTACATTCTGGCGTTGGCGCAAATGTGGAACTTGTTGGCAGGCTATGGCGGTCTGGTCTCGGTCGGCCAACAGGCCTTTGTTGGTTTCGGCGGCTACATGTTGTTCGTGTTAACCATCAATTTTGGCGTGGGCGCCGTTTGGGCGGTGCCCGTTGCGGGCGTTCTCGGCGCGCTTGTCTCGCTACCCGTCGCGTTTCTGGTGTTTAGATTACGCGGGCATTATTTCGCCATTGGAACTTGGGTCGTTGCAGAAGTATTCCTGCTTGGATTTGCGCAGATTAAAGCGTTTGGAGGCGGCTCAGGGATGAGCCTGCCGATCTCCGTCATAAAATCTATTTCAGGGTCTCGTGCGGGCCGGGATTCAGCGATCTATTGGACGGCGCTTTTTGTCGCCGTTGCAACAATTGCAATTGTCTATTTTTTGTTGCGCTCTCGCCACGGGCTGGCGCTGACGGCAATACGCGACAGTGAAGAAGCTTCTAATAGTCTCGGCGTTGATAATTTCCGCGCAAAATTGCTGGTCTATATTTTTGCGGCGTTCGGCACGGCCGCCATTGGCGCTCTCATTTTCTTGACGAAGATCAGGATCAGTCCCAGTGCCGCGTTTGATATCAACTGGACAACGACAGTGATTTTTATCGTCGTCATCGGCGGTATCGGTACCATTGAAGGTCCGATCCTTGGGACAATCATATATTTCCTCCTGCGTGAGCCGTTGTCAGATTTTGGCACCTGGTATTTAATTTTGCTCGGGTCAACCGCAATCGTTGTCATGCTTAAAGCGCCGCAAGGCATTTGGGGAATTATCACGCAGAGGTTTGATCTTCGTTTCTTCCCGGTTCAAAGAAGGTTAAGGTTAAAAAAAGACGATTAAACGGGAGAACCATGTGCCGCGCTTTTCAACTAATATTTCCATGATGTTTTTGGAACATGATTTACTAGATCGCTTCCAGGCTGCCAAAGATGCAGGCTTTGGCGCGATTGAAATACAGTTCCCCTATGATACCTCACCTGAAGATTTGTTGGCCGCGAAAGAAAATGCCGGCGTCGAAATGTCCGTATTCAATATTGGCGTTGGCGATCTGATCAGTGGAGGCCCTGGGCTTGCCGCTATGCCGGGCCGGGAAGATCAATTCAAAGAGGCTGTTGATCTAGCCCGACAATATGCTGATGTTTTAAAGCCGGTTAATGTGAATGTGTTGCCCGGCTGGCCGCCCATGGATCAATTTAGCCGCGAAGAATGCCTGGAGGTATTGATCGGTAACTTGCGCCATGCAGCAGGCGCTATGGCGGACACTGGATCAAAAACCGTTGTTGAGGCAGTGAATACCTATGATCGCCCGGGATTTCTGCTTTCGAATTCAGCAGACGCATTGGATGTGATCGCGGCGGTGGATCATGAAAATCTCGCATTGGAATATGATCTCTACCACATGCAAATTATGGAAGGAAATTTGGTCAATCGAATGCAGGAAATCCTCGATCGCATCGGCCATGTACAATTTGCGGATACGCCGGGTCGCCACGAGCCAGGGACTGGGGAGATCAACTTTCCTTATGTGTTCGAGGCTTTGGACAAAATGGGCTGGGAAGGATGGCTGGCGGCAGAATATAATCCGTCCGGCCCGACAACCGAAACGCTTGAATGGTTGCAGCCCTATATTTAGGTGGTTCTGCCTTAGCCTTACTTTTTGGTTTTCAGAGCGGCGAGAATCGGGTAGTCACCTAGTCTTCCAATTTTGAATTGATAAAGGCACATACCTTGAGTGATACCGACCAACAACTGATTGATAACTGCCTGATAGATGCAGAGTTCAAAGAACTCCCTGATTTTTATCGAGGTAAAGTTCGGGATGCCTATGGCCTGCCTGATGGCCGCCGGCTTTTAATTTCGACAGACCGGCAATCAGCCTTTGATCTGGTTTTGGCGGCAGTTCCGTTTAAAGGACAAGTGCTCAACCAAACCGCGCGCTACTGGTTCGATGAGACTGCCGATATCTGCCCCAACCATGTGATCAGCTACCCCGATCCAAACGTCGCCTTGGTAAAGCATCTCAATATGTTGCCGATTGAAATGGTGGTGCGGGATTATCTTACCGGCTCGACCGAAACCAGTATTTGGCCGATGTACGAACGCGGCGAACGCATGCTGTATGGCCATGAGTTTCCAGAAGGGTTACAGAAGAACCAAAAGCTTCCGGCAACGATCATCACACCAACCACCAAGGCCGCACAAGGCGATCACGACGCGCCGATAACTGAGGCTGAAATCCTAGAAACTCAATTGGTGACCACAGAACAATGGCATGAATTGTCAGAAAAAAGCCTGGCATTGTTCGCCCGCGGCCGCGAGTTAGCAGCTAAGAACGGGTTGATTTTGGTCGATACAAAATATGAGTTCGGTCTCGATGAAACTGGTAGGATTGTCGTAGCTGATGAGATTCATACGCCAGATTCCAGCCGCTTTTGGCTTGCTGATAGCTATCAGGAACGTTTTGAAGCAGGCGAAAACCCAGAAAGTCTGGATAAAGAATTTCTGCGACTTTGGATATCTGACAAATGTGATCCTTATAATGATCCGATACCGGATATTCCGCCAGAAACGCTGATAGAATTTAGCGAAAAGTATATTCAATTGTTTGAGCGAGTGACAGGTAAGACTTTTGAGAAACCGGATATGTCGGTTTCCGTGCGTGATCGCATTCGCCAAGCCCTGGTCAACGAGCTGCCAGATTTAATAATCTAGAAAAATAAATTTTCTCAAATCGCCTTGATATTCGAGTGATCGTTACCATATGAAATTGACCCGAATATGGGTGTCTATGGGGGAATTTCTAATAGTGATTAAAGACTTTTACATAGATCGACACGTCAAATGCGCCTTTATTCTTCATGAGGGTGTATACGCTGTACATCAAAACACATGGCTTTCATTGGAATGTGACAGGACTATTTTTTGCTCAATACCATTCCATGTTTGAAGACCAGTACGATGAGTTGAGTGATGCTGTAGATGAAATTGCGGAGCGTATTAGAGCTCTGGGCCACACGGCGCCGGGCAGTTTTGCTCAATTTGCCGAAGCCAAATCAATCGACGAAGCCAGCGGTGCTCCCAACGCACAGGAAATGGTCGCAGAATTGTTGGCTGACCACGAAACCATCGCCCGGCGTGCGCGCGAGGTGGCTGATCAGGCTTCTGGTGCCGGTGAAGAAGCGTCGGCAGACTTAATGATCCAACGCATTCAAGCACATGAAAAAGCAGCCTGGATGCTGCGCAGTACTTTAGCGGAATAAATCCAAACCAAAACTAAAGAAAAATAAAATGACTAATGTAGATACCAGAAATGTGCCGATGGCAAAATTTCAAACCCGAGTTCGTGACGATGCGCTTGAGGGTCCCAATCCCTTCGATTGGAAAGAAATAAATTCAGACGACGTCTTTAAGGGTAAACGGATCGTGCTTTTTTCCCTTCCCGGCGCTTTTACACCGACTTGTTCGACAAGCCATCTACCGCGATATGAAGAACTCCATGGAGATTTTAAAGCCGAAGGAGTTGATGAGGTGATCTGTCTGTCTGTCAATGATGCATTCGTAATGTATCAGTGGGGGCAGTCACAAGGAGCCGATAAGGTTTTCCTGCTTCCAGATGGCAATGGAGAGTTCACCCGCAAAATGGGTATGTTGGTGGAAAAGGCTAATCTCGGATTTGGCTTGCGCAGTTGGCGTTATTCCATGTTGGTTGATGATGGCAAAATTGAGAAAATGTTTGTTGAGCCGGGGTTTGACGACAATTGCCCGGAGGATCCGTTTGAGGTCTCAGATGCAGATACGATGCTCGATTATTTGAAATCTCGCGCCGTCCTAGCTGCCTAGTATATGATTGAAATGGAGGTGTTGCTATTAGATCAACACCTCTATTTTGTGCACCAGCGCCGCCACATCTCACGGTAGGCGATCTCAACATTCCGAGCATATTGAGCGCCGTCACAAATCGGTGAGTCGATCACACGCTGGCGCAGTGTCTTCCGCAATTCTCGTAATTCATCAATATTCTCCGCCAAATTTTGTGCAGCGTTTATATAGGTGCGATGCGTATCCGCGACCAATTGATCCAGACCGACAGCTTGCAATAGAGAGCCCGCAACCCGATCGACAAAATGATTCCCCCATAGTGCAATCACCGGCACGCCCATTACCATTGCTTCATGGGTCGTCGTGGCGCCGTTGAACGGGAATGGGTCCAGTGCAATATCAACTTCATTGTAGAGAGCCAGATGATCTTCGCGATCATCAATATTGCCGGTCAAAATAAGTCTATCCTCGGTAATACCGAAATGAGAGAATTTGTTTTGCCAATGGCTGATCAGAAATGGGTCTTGGAAATAGTCACGATATTTCAAAAATAGTCGGGAATGCGGTATGGCTGATAAAACATTCGACCAAAGCGCTATCACGTGGTCATTGATTTTTTCCGGTTTATTAAAACAGCCAAAAGTTATTAGTCCGTTTTGGTCGTACGGCAATTTTGAGACGGCAGGTAAATCTGGTGTCGGCGAGAACTGGTAGAAAACCGGTAGACGATATAGTTCTTCTGTGAATAATTCGGATGTATCTTCAGGATTTAGCGAACCATCGGTTAACCAATAATCCATTTCTGTCAGTCCGGAAGTGGCGCAGTCGTGGTAGCTAATTTGGATAGGTGCGGCCCGGTGAGCCGCTACCGTAGGCCGGTTGAGATTGAAACGGCCCGCTAGGCAGATCAATATATCAAGCTTGTCAGCTTCGATTTGATTTGCCACCTGCACATCACTTTGACCAATCGTCGAATGCCAATGGTCGGCGTGGGATCTAAACTGATCCGTCATTTCGTCGGAAACGCTGCTTTCACTGTAAATATAGATCTCAAAATCTGTGCGATCATGGTGCTGAATGAGCGGCAATAAATTGTAGCCGACTGGATGAGCATGAAAATCAGAAGATAAATATCCAATTCGGAGACGGCGATTTATGTCTCGGTCTCGAGCTTCGAATTTACGTCGGTTGAGCAGTGGCTCAAGATATTTGCGGCCAAAATCCTGGTGAATTTTATATAAACTGTCAGGCGATTGATGCGGAATATTAAGCGCATTGATGAGCAGATTTCTTTCTGCGAGGTGACAATTGGGGTCAACGACAAGGGCCTGTTCGAAAGTTTGATTGGCTTGATCCAATAATCCGACGGTCTGCTCGACGATGCCGAGATTATTCAATAGGCGTCCGTCATTTGGCCGATGTAAAACGGCCCGCCGCAAAACGCTCATTGCGTCGCTAAGCTTGCCAGATTTGGACAGCGCCTGACCTAGATTGCTCAAGGCTTCAACGCTGTTCACCTCAATCTCAAGGGCGCGTTTCGATTGTTCAACGGCGTCTTCAAATTGTCCGGCAGCGATAAGGGCGTTTGCCATATTGACCAGACAGGGAAAATTATCCGGCGCGATTTCCAACGCTGATTTAAAGGCGGCAACGGCTTTTTTAGGCGTTCCCTGCTCAAGTTGCATAATGCCAAGATTGAAAAGCGCTTCAACATTGTCTGGCTGCGCTTTGACAGCGCGTTCTAGGAGATTAATAGCTTGTGTCGTATGACCAGTTTGGTGCGCCAGCAGGCCGAGCAGACGCAGCGCCTCACCATGTTCTGGGTCATTTTCCAGAACTTGGCGATAAACCGTTTCCGCTTTGGCGAGATCGCCGGCTCGGTGGAGGTTCTCAGCCGCAGAAAGTTCCTCTGTCTTTAACGCTCGGTTGCCGTCCATAAGGTGCGATTTTCCGCAAAAATACCAAATTTTTTACATGGATTTGGAAACACTGAACCGGTATCGGCAGGATCAGCCTCAAAAATCCAATAATTGGCTTATTTTGGCGGTTTAACGTTAAGGAGGGGTAAAGGCGGAAAATACGCGCTAATATTTATTTTCTAAGACGGGACACCAGTGCAGCGTAAGAGCCATCTTTTTTCATTTGCGTAATTGTTGCGTCAAATTTATTGACGAAAACTTTGCCCAACTTAGATTTCTTCGAGAGCAGCAACGTGAAATCCATTTGGGCGTAAATTTTTGGCAAAGTAACCAATATTTTTTCAAATCCGGAAGATTTGATCGCTGCCGATACGGTCGCCAGGGGTTGGATCAGCACATCTGCGCGGTTGATATTTTCCATCCTCAAACAGGCGTTGACGGTCGAGGCGGTTAAATAGTTGATTTTATGTTTGCCGTAAAAATTTTGAGCAAATCCATTGCCTAAAATATCGCAAACTCGAAGTTTATGAAAAGTGTCTATTCCTGGGTCATTTACGAGGCTTTGATGTGCGGTGCTATCCTTTTTTACGACGGCCCGCATTTCCAAAGAGTAAACGGTGTTTTTGGAGGAGTGAGCATAGTTCAAGCGCTTTTGAGTTGGTACAGTGACAAAGGCATCATGTAGGCCCTTTTCGACCAACAATTGAACGCGCTTCCAGGGCACGCCGGATTGTTCAACTTTCAGTCCCATGCGCTTTTCGATAATTTCGCGCATTAGATCCGGCAAAATGCCACTGACTTTTTTTCCAACGCCAGATGAATAAGGAGGCCAGTCAGAATTGTAAGAAAGCTTAATAGGCTCAGCGCCGACAGTATTAAAAACGGCGGTGAACAACATACTCATAACGAATAGAACAGCGCCTCTATTTATAAAAATTCTTCCTCTTGAACTTGCTCTTGGCACGAAAAAGCCACATTTCATTTCGAATATATCGATAAATAGTAGCAATTGCTTCGAAATACAATGTCACACAGTTTAACATCTTTCTACACTGTTGCCATACTGTCGTTACATTTGTCGGTTATATTGGGCTCACTCAAAAATAGATGACAAAAATTTAAGGCCATAACCAAAACAAGGTGTGTGTGATATGCAAAACCAAAATCAACAACCATCCTTCGGAAATGACGCCTACCAATTTTATTTGGCAAAAAATTTAGTTCATTCCCTAGGCTTCCGTGACGCGATTGATGCTTGCTACCGCAACAATTGGGACGACACGATGAAATTAATCAGAAGCGACGAATTCACGCGAGATCGCCACTAAGAAATATTGAGATAATTTCTCACCGGTTGATCTTGCGTCAAAATTGAGTTCTAACCAGTTTGAATTTTTCAAACTGCATTTAAAGAACTCGATGAAGACAAAAAATCGGTTTTCTGTTGGGTTGAACAATTGGTTTTGGCCCACGTGACTTCTCCTCTTTCACATAAATTAGATACTGTTCCAGTCGCGATCATTTTCGGATTGATCGCGGCTTTCATTTGGGGCGTGTGGCCGGTTGCATCGGCATTGGGTATCAATCAATCTTTGTCAGCCTTGGACTTAACCGCTTTGCGATTTAGCGTCGCTGGCGCAATTTTATTACCGTTGTTCTGGAAAAATCATTGGGGTTTCTTTGGGCTTGGAAACTTAAGCTGGCGGGCGGCGCTATTAGTCGTAACTGGTGCTGGATTACCATATGTATTAGCCGGTACCGGTGGACTGGAATTTGCACCCGCCGGACATTTTGGCATCATTACGCCGAGTACCCAATTAGCAACGTCCACCATCGGCAGCTGGTTGATTCTCAAAGAAAAACAAAGCGCTGTTAGATGGACCGCAGTAGGCATAATCCTTTGCGGTGTTTTCCTGACGGGGTGGGAAGGATTGCAAGGTCGCGGCGAGGACACCTGGATCGGTGATCTGATGTTTGTAACCGCTGGAATCCTATGGGCGATTTTCACCTTGTCAGCGCGCTATTGGTCGGTGGAGACTTTTCATGCGGCCGCTCTGGTGACTGTTTGGTCATCGATTGTTTTTTTCCCGGTCTACCTCCTATTTTTTGAGTCTGGCATTCCAGAGGCCTCACTGTCTGAAATTGTTTTTCAAGGTGTGGTCCAAGGGCTTTTGACCGCGGTCGTCGCCATTATTCTTTACACTCGCGCGATCGCGATAATTGGCGCCGGGCGCTCGGCGGTATTCCCGACCTTGGTCCCGGTTACGACAATCGTCCTCGCGATTCCGATATTGGGGGAATACCCAACCGACATTGAAATTGTCGGCGTGGTGATCGTCTCGATTGGGATGGTGTTGGCGCTTGGCCTTCTAGATCGGTTTATACCTAGAGGAACATAACGGGCGCGTTATACCTTTAACTGCTTTTTGTCGATTTTGCCGACCGGTGTCTTTGGAAGCGCGTCGGTGAACTCGATAATCGCTGGAATTTTATAGCTCACCAGTTTTTCTATGCAATATTCAAGCAGCTCTTTTTCGCTCAAATCTTCGCCCTCACGCACCGATACATAAGCTTTTATGACTTCGCCGCGATAATCATCCGGCACGCCAATGGCAGCTGCTTCCAGCACTTTTGGATGGGCGACCAGCACTTCATCGACTTCGCGCGGGAAAACGTTAAAACCGGAAACGATCGCCATATCTTTGACCCGGTCGACAACGAAGACAAAGCCGTCTTCATCCAAAAAAGCAATGTCGCCGGTGTGTAGCCAACCATCTCGGAACGATTCCTTGGTTGCCTCTTCATTGTTGAAATAGCTTTCTGCAATGTGGGGACCTTTAACGCAAATTTCGCCGCGCTCTCCGGTTGGCATTTCGGTAACGCCATCTTCCAAACTGGTGATTCGAAATTCTGTGCAGGCGACCGGCAGACCGGCTGAGTATGATTTGCGTTCCCCAACCAATGGATTGTTGCAGGTCGGTGCACCTTCCGTCATGCCATAACCTTCAAGCGCCGGAACGCCGGTTCGAGATTCCCATTCCGCTTTAATTTTATGGGCAAGTGGTGCACCGCCGGTACCGCAAAATTTTACGCTAGAGAAATCAGTTTTATCAAAGTCAGGATGTCCCAGCATAGCATTGTACGTCGTTGGCACACCGGCAATGAGTATGGAGGCTTTGTGATCATTAATTGCATCGAATACGCTTTTTGGGTGGAAACGAGGCAATAAAATGGTGCTGCAACAACCAAAGACCGGCTGAAAGCAGCCATGATAGAGCCCGGTAATATGAAACATCGGCGGAACGTTCAAAAAGACATCGGTTTCAAGATTTGAGCACCATCGATCCTCTATCACTTCCATCGCGGCGAGAACTTTGGCATGGCTATGAGGCACGCCTTTGGAGACACCCGTCGTGCCGCCGGTGAACATAATGACAGCACCATCTTCTGCGCTCGGCAGATCATCTGGCAAATCACTGGCGGATTGATCCTGCCACTGCTCTTTTGGCTGGCTGGTGTCAACGAGCCTCAGCTCTCGCGTTTCTGAAATTTTAGTAAGCGCTTCAATCGAGTTTGAGTCACAAAATATCAATTTGGGCTCGGTGATATCCAGAAGCGCGGGAATTTCTCTTTCAGTATAAAGCGGATTGATCATGGTCAGCTGTGCACCAGCTGCGATTACACCGAAAATGATTATCGGCATGTTGATCGAGGCGCCGACACATACCGCTACACGGTCCCCTTTCTTAATGCCTTGCGATTCTAGAAAGGCTGCAATACCGGCCGCACTTTCCCCGTATTCGCGGAAAGTGGCCTGGTCCTCACCACAAATAATCGCGACATTATCGGGGTTTTTTTCGACCGCATATTTAAAAGCGTGAACAATTGTTTCAAAATCTTCACGCGCCTGACCATCTGTACGCGGGGCTAATCCTTCCAGCAATTTATATTCTCCTTTTTATTAGATTAGCAGGCACTCGGAATTTTGACACGCCTCATTTATATCGTTAAAGTTATAACGAATATAATCTTTGGAAAAGGATGGAATAATGGGACTTTCACTGTTTTCAAAGCGCAAGCGACCACTACATCTTGGCGCCTATCCGATGGAAAAGATCAAACGGGTAGAAAAAACAACCACACTGATCATTGATGATGAAGTAAAGCGAACACCAGCTATAGGGCGGCTGAGAAACCAGAAGATGCAAAGAGGCGTGTTGCCGAGAAAGCAGGAGACTAGGCATCACCTATCGCCTTGATGATCAAGTTGGCTTCAAGCTCGGTCGCGCGTTTAACAAAGCGCATGACAATCTGCGCCGCCGAATTGCCGACTTTGGTATCACGACACAGCAGCTTGCGGTGCTTATGAGATTGA